>Ga0209403_10001787_pt1 | contig 27041 bp, 25 predicted proteins | sample ArcticOcean_MG_C_8_FD_187440 | JGI IMG/M metagenome (GOLD analysis project Ga0209403, IMG submission 187440) | Marine microbial communities from western Arctic Ocean - ArcticOcean_MG_CB11_86 (SPAdes) (version 2) | ecosystem: Environmental > Aquatic > Marine > Oceanic | place: Arctic Ocean... | reverse complement strand
TTGAAAATGGTAGTTATGTTGCCAAGCCGTTTGAGTTGATAGCCAGTTTCGGCCCTGCCGGAGGATTGTCGTCAAGCGGAATCGACATGGCAAAATTCGGGAACGCAATACTGAATCTGGGCGAATACAACGGCGCACGAATCCTCGGCGAGGACACGATGCGCCAAATGTTGTCGCGCTCCTTCTCTCATGACGACCGAATGATGGGAATGGCTTTGGGGTTCTACGAAACCGACGAAAATGGCGTACTAATTGTCGGGCACGGCGGCGACACATTCCATTTTCATTCTGATCTCGCGGTAGATCTCGAGAACGATATTGCGATCTTTACTTCATTTACAGGTGACGGTGGTTCCACAGTCCGTGCCGCGATCGTTCCAGCATTCTACGATCAGTACTTTCCACGTAACGAAGAGCCGCCAGTCGCCCCCGACGATTTCGGCGAGAGAGCCGCAAAATACGCCGGGATGTATCAATTCTGGAGGCACAGTTTCTCAACAATTGAACGAGTCCTCGCACTTCCGCCGGGCGTAACAATCACGCCGACCGAAGACAACACACTATTGCTGTCGTACGGCGACGGCGCCAAGCATTTTGTTGAGATTGGGAAAAACCTGTTTCGGGAATTGAACCAAGAAGTGGCCTTATCGCCGCGATTCAGCCCGCGACTCATCGCCTTTCAGGAGAACGACGACGGCTCTATCAAAGGTCTGGTTATCGATGGGCTTCCGTTCATGTCAATGTACAAGTCGCCAGCCTATGCAAACACGAGCTTCAACGCGCTGTTCCTCGCATTCTCGACCCTCGTTTTCGTCGGCGTGTTTGTGCGACTCGCATACCAATGGGCTACGTTCAAAGCAATGAACGCGAGCGAGCGTTCGGCCACGTTGGCATCGGTGTACGTTGCTGCAAGCAATTTGCTGTTTTTCATCGCTGCACTGCTTGTCGTGTCAACCTATGGGATGGATCTCTTCAACAATATTCCGTTCGCGTTCAAGGCGATGCTCGTTCTGCCTATCATTGCCTTCGTTGCCGGCCTGTACCACGCTTACAAATTTAGCGTCGTGTGGAAGGATGGTCTCTTCAATAGCATCCGAGCAAGGCTGCGCTACGGCGTGGTAACGGTCTGTGCGTTATTCATGTGCTGGTTCTACTATTTCTGGAACATCCTGGGATTTCAGTATTTGGCTTAATCGATAATTTCGCCCAAGAGGACGAACTGACTGAAAATCCGCGTGTCGGTGGTTCGATTCCGCCCCTGGCCACCATTATTCATAAGGCTTTCAGCTTTTTAGTCGTTAGCATTTTTTCTTTTGGTGAACATATGGTGAACATAATATCACCGCCAGTCCCCCTCAATATTTTACAGAAGAAGTCTTTGTTCCCTGCGCAAGGCCTTGCTGTGCTTGGGGCGGGGCAGGTCGCCCAACCTAGATGCAGGTATTGAAAGAAAAAATCCTCCCAGAAGAAAAGCAATCATAGAGTAATACTCTGACCCCGATTTTCGATGGTGTGCATTATTGGACGATCAGTTGCACAATGTTCCGCTACATTTGCCACTCAACCTCAGGAATGTTTATGTCCATCCGAACTCAACTGCGATTTTTATTGGCTACTTTCTCGCTTGGTTTGTTGTCAGTCTCTATTGCCGAAGACTCTCCGTCTCACACGACTGTCGACCCTTCGATTATTCCCGCCGATTTGGCAAACAACGCAATCTTGTTACGTGAAAGAGCGTTGCTCGACAGTTTGTCTATCGACATCGTCGAATCGTTAACGACGGAAGTCGGCCCGCGTAGAATCGGAACGGACGGGGATGTCCGAGCGATTGCTTGGGCCCAGGCGAAATTCAAAGAACTCGGTTTTGATCGGGTATGGACGGAAGAGGTGCCCGTCGAGCACGGTTGGATTCGCGGTGATGCAGAAGCAGAAATTCTCGCGCCCTTTCAACAAAACCTAGTGTTGACGGCTTTGGGCTACAGCGTAGGTACCGATGGCGATCTGGTTGCGGAAATCGTTGAGTTCCCAACCTTCGATGACCTTCTTGCCGTCCCGGAGGGCGATAGTTTGGAAGGCAAGATTGCGTATGTTTCATACAGTATGGCCGATTACGTTCCGCCACCGGGCACATCAGCCATGGGCGGTTATGGTCAAGGCACTCGTGCTCGCGGTCAGGGGCACGTAGCCGCTGCAAAACGCGGTGCTGCCGCGTTGGTGATTCGGTCAGTTGGAACGGACAATAATCGTATCGGCCATACCGGTTCGGGCTATGGCTACGAAGAAGGGGTAAAGAAAATTCCGTATGCGGCGCTGTCTGCGCCTGATGCAATACTCATGCAGAACATGCTGCGGCGTGGAAAACCGGTAACGATGCGTCTAAATCTGACCTCACAAATTACCGGCCCCATCGTCGGTGCAAACGTTATTGGTGAAATCACCGGCAGGGAAGGATCTGACGACTATCTGGTTCTTGGCGCCCATCTTGACTCGTGGGACGAAGGTACCGGCGCGATCGATGACGGTGCCGGTGTCGGTTCAATGATTGCAGCAGCCGCAATGATTGGAGATATGGAGGGACGCCCGCGTCGATCGATTCGTGTGCTGCTGTTTGGCGGCGAAGAAATCGGTCTGATTGGTGTCCGGGAGTACGCCCGAGCGCATGCTGCCGAAATAGATGCGCATATATTGGGTGCTGAGGTAGATAGCGGTGGTGGGCGTATTCACACGTTAACCTCAGGTGTTGGTGATCGATCTATTGCGACGGTCCGTGAAATGGCGAAACTGATTGCGCCTCTTGGAATAGCCTGGAGCCCGGCAAATGACGCGCTCGGTGCATCTGACATGAGTGTTCTTGGACGAGCGGGCATGCCGGCACTGAATTTTGGGCAAAATTCGAATGATTACTTTATGTATCACCACACACCGAACGACACATTTGACAAAATCATTCCTGAAGATATGCGCTATTTAACGGCTGCATATGCGACCATTTTTTATCTTGCCGCCGAAATGGATATCGATTTTCGTCAATAAGAAGCGCGGTTGTGCGAGTCTTGAATTGACCGTGTCTGGTGGCTGTAGTTGAATAGCAGCACCGAAAAATCATGAATAGTAGTATCTGTGGAGGAATAATGAATGTCAGGTAACAAGGATGAGATCTTAAGTCGGCGCTCTGTACTAACCGGACTTGGCCTGGCGACGGCAGGAATGGCAGTAACGACGGCAGCCGCAAATGAATCCGAAAGTGGATTTACGCCCGCGCGCTACGATCAAGACGCGTGGATGGGCGAACTGCCCGGAAAGCATCGTGTATTTATGGATTCGTCGTCGCCGAAGGGTGGTGCAGTCGCGCTGCTCTACGCAAATAACATTATGAATGCACACGCGAGTGCTTATGACGGTCAAGATTCCGACTATGCGTTGATTGTGTGTTTGCGCCATTACTCGACAGTGCTCGCTTTTGACGATTCGGTTTGGAAAAAGTACGGCGAAGGGATACATGAAATTGTTGATTTTCCGGATCCTGAAACGGGCGAGGCCCCGACTGTAAACTTGGTATCGACGATCGCTCGCGAAGGCGTGCCAAATGGTGGCAATACGATTGAAGCTTCGGCCGCGCGTGGAATACAGCTGGCGGTTTGCGACAATGCCGCTACCGTAATATCGCGGGGTCTTTCTTCTATGGGTTTCGGTGCCGCCGAAGATATCTACGCGGATTTCAAGGCGTCGGCAGTACCCAATAGCCGCTTTGTATCGGCGGGCGTCATGGCTGCGACGCGCGCACAGGAATATGGCTATACCTTTATGTTTGCCGACTAATAGAACGAATTAGGGGATTTATAATGAACAAGATGACTTTTAAGGTTTTGGTTGTGGTTATCGCGACGATTACATTCGGCACCGTTTTGGGGCAAAGCAAAGATGAAATGATCGCGCAAGCCGTCTTGCCGCTACCCGAAGATTTGCGTGCTGGCGCTGCCGTTTATCATTACAACGACGCAGGGCAGCGCATCATGCTGCGTGGGGGTTCGAATCATATTGAGTGTAAGCCAAGAGACGAGAACGGCTTTACGAGTTGTTCAGGTAAGAATACGGCCGTTAGTCGGGACTACAGAGCCAAGTTAGCGGCAAGTGGCTTAGAAGGCGAGGAGTTGCAGGCAGCGATGCGCGCGGCAGAAGAGGCGGGTACGATCGAGCCAGCGCCTTTCGGTTCGCTTTTTTATAGGCTCTATGAAAAAGATGATCGCATTCAACTGTTGTGGGCGGTCATGCTCCCTAACGCAACCTCCGAGGAGCTCGGCATGTCGACCGAAAGTCAGCGCGACAATTCGCTGGCGGGAATGGGTCGACCGTGGATGATGCGTGAAGGTACGCCTTCGGCACATCTTATGATTCCAATTAATGGTACTGACCTGTCAAATGCCGGCGGTGCGCCGGATCGCCTTGATACAAAGGCAATTACCGATAGGGTGGCGCACGCAAAGCTTCCATTGCCGGAAGATCTAAAAGATGGCGCGTCGGTTATTACCTACAACGAATCAGGCGAGCGACAGGTACTTCATGAAGGAAGCAACATGATCGAATGTCGGGCGCGCGATGAATCGTCTGGCTTTACTCGTTGTTATCACGAGGACGTCGGCGGTGAAATGGATATTCGCGCTAAGTTAACGGCTGAAGGTAAGTCGAATGAAGAAATCGGCGCTGCGATTGATGCAGCTCGAGAGAACGGATCTGTCAATACGGGCGTGTTTGGTTCGATCGCCTATCGTCTCTACGAGAATGACGATAAGTTGAAATTACTTTGGGTTTTGCGTTTGCCGAATGCCACGTCTGCCGGGCTGGGAATGCCGACAGGGAGTCAACGCGACAACGCGTTGGCTGGCAAGGGTCTGCCGTGGATGATGCGTGAGGGCACGGCAAGCGCACATCTAATGATTCCGATCAACAGCACACAGGTATCGAACAAGGCTATGTAGCTGGCGGCGACGTTCTTGTCGCCCACAAGTAGATCAAGAATGGCTCGTCACTCGGAAACGTTGTTCAGTTTTCGGCTGACGAGCTTTCTTTTTTTAACGCTGCGTAAAAGTCCCGAATGGGTTTGAACGGTCCCAAGCGATGCTGTTCTTGTGGGAAGGGATCGGCATAAGGCGGGTACGGACTATCCACTCGTTTTTTCGTTCGATCAGGAAAATCGATATTCAAATTGCTTTTGATTGGGCGTGGATTGGAGTTAACGTAGGCGGCCACGTCGTAGGCTTCATCGTTCGTTAAATCGGGCTGACCAAACGGCATGCGAGCCTTGATAAATCGTGCGGCAGTCAAAATGCGAGTCATACCCGCGCCATTATTGAAACTGTCCGGCCCCCACAGGGGCGGAAACAAATACCCCTCTTCAGGTTTACCGGTTGCGAGCAGGCCTAAACCATCCGCCCCATGGCACACTTGGCAGCGTTCCGTGAAAACAGACCTTCCGGCCTCAATATTTCCGGCTCGGTCCGGTTCTGCAAACGCGTCAGGTTCGATCGCGGTCCGATGGCTTTCGCTCATCGCGGCATATTCATTGCCAAGTCCCAGGATGTAGGTTTCCATCGCGATCATTTCTACGCTATCACGCGGCAACGGCCGACCATTCATACTGCGCTGCATGCATCCATTGATGCGATCACGTAAATCGCCGACCCGCCCATCACGGCCCGAAGGCCGAGGATATTTGGCTGCAGCCTGCAGTAATGACAGCGTTCCAGGTCGGGTGCCGACATCGATGTGACAAGATGCACAAGCCATATTGGTGCCGCTGTAACGCATGTCCGCGTCGTCGTGATTGGGTCCCAGGTAGGCGGCGGTATTCCGCAGTAATTTCTGACCGTAATCAGCGGTTGCGGCAGTCGGCAAAGATGCCGCGTCGTCTTCAGATTCCTGTGACAAAAGCAGGCCACCGGCAACAATGCCGCCAGTGACTCCGACTGCAGCGATGGCTTGAGTGAATTTATTCATCGGCATGATGTGCCACGGTTTCGTTTATTTGCTTTGGGTGAGAATTATACTGCTGAATTTGGCTCTGAAAGTCGTATTTTGGTTTCTCGACCTGTTTCCGAATGTCTGGCCGCAGCAAATACACGAGCGTGAATAGGCCACCGAACAATAGAGTCAGAAATACGATTATTCCAGCGGTCACTGTGTGTCTCCCCTGCGGTTGTCTTCGCTAACAAACAATGAACGAACATAGTGTGCGACTGAGATTATTTGCGGTTCATTTAGTCGGTCGGTCCAAGGCGCCATCGCCGTGCCCGTTACGCCATTTCGCAAAATTCTCGTCGCTTCGATGTGACTAACCCGTTCACCGCTGAAATCGGATGGTGTCACTGGAAAATCATTCGCCGCGAACCCGTCTCCGGCGCCACTATCTCCGTGGCACTCGGCGCAGTGCTCGGCGTACACCGATTGCCCGAGCGTGAGGTCTGCGGATACCCCTCCGGACGACGTTGTCTCAACAGAGAGGCGTTGCACTGAATCGGCGAAGGCGCTTAAGTCCTCCAGCGTATGATCTCGCCACGCTGGCATTGCGGTGCCGTGTACACCGTTCCACAAAATATCGCTTAGCCGTGCACGAGAGTACGTCCTGGCGGTCAGATTGGTCGGTCGCGGGGCAAGCCATTCTGCAGCGGGCCCATCGCCTGTGCCGTCGTTTCCATGGCAGCCGGCACAATGATTTGTCCATTGAGTCTGATGTCTTTCAGAGATGCTGTCCGAGCGTGGCAGGAGGATGGGTGCATTACCACGAACTTGTGTGCGGGCCGGATGATTGTTGAGTGTTGGCGTTGTTAGCGACATTTGGGCCCATGGGTTATCCGCCGCTGATCGTAACGCTGCAGCATCCCCCTCAGGCCACGCAAGCGCTCGAGCTTTTCCTAAGGAATTTAGATAGGCGACCAGATCGCGGGCTTCTTGTGTTGGCCGATCGGGCGCGCCGTCAAACAAGCCTGCATACGATGGCATCAATGAGAGTGGAACGACCGTGCGTGGTGCGAAGAGATGGAGGAGATGCCAGTCCTCTGTGCGTGTAGCACCTGCCCGGGACAAATCCGGCCCGATTCGACGCGTGCCCAGCAAATGTGGATGATCGAACCGCGTTTCCCACGCTAATGTTGGAGCGCCGAAGCGTTCCGTGTCCGCTGCCGTGTAACGTATTTGCTGCGTGTGGCAGTACGCACATCCTTCCCGCGCATAGACAGTTCGGCCTCTTTTCTCGGCGACCGTCACGGGTAGGGCGTTCTCCGGCGCCATGGCGAGTGTTTGTTCCGCAAGAACTTGTTTCGGCCACACACCTAATAGCGAGACCGACATGACAAAAAATAGAATGCCAGCGACTGATGCAACGACGTAGGACATGTATAAAGCTCTGGCGGGCAGGGCATCGCTATTGCCAGGTTCTACTTCGGTTGCGGAAGTGGACAAAATTTCGCCGGCAACAACAACCGCCCCTCGAGGTCCGGTCACAAGACCAACCAACAACAAGATGAAACCGGCGGCTATTGGAATGGCTGAAATTGAGCGACCGATCCAGTACGGGCGGGATGCTTGAATCGATTCAAGCCAAGGCGCGCCTTCCAACCAGAGCTGCCCTTGAATGACACCGGCTATTGATAGATCGACAACCATTATTGTGATGCCGATGGTTAGCAAACCATAGGCCCAATCGATGGATTTTGCGTTGTATGGGGCCCAGGGGATGCGCTGCCAAGCGTGCACAATGCCGCCTATACCCGCGAAAGTCGCGAATCCCAGCATGGCGAGATGGGAGTGTCCAATCACCCAGTCCGTAAAATGTACGGCTTGGTTGAAACTCATTTGGGCTTGAAGGGAGCCTTGAACGCTCACGAGCAAATAGAATACAACCGACGTGCTGACGAATCGTAGTGCCGGATCACGCGGGAAAAATCCTGAGCCGCGTAGCGATAACATCAGATTGGAAACCACGATGACAACGATTACACCGAGTAGTGCTGAGGCGGCAATGGCCGTCATCTGAGCTTCCATCGGAATGACAGAAAATATGTAGTGATGGGTGCCGTTCAGCGGATAGAGGAAAAACAGTCCCCAAAATCCGAGCATTGACAGAAAGTGGCTGTAGATCGGTCGCCCCGTCGAAGCTGGAATAACGAAGTATAAAATGGCTAATGCGAGCGGCGTGACGAACAGACCAACGGCATCGTGAATCCACAAACCACTAAATGCAGCGCCGGCCGCACCCGGAACATACTCCGGGACAATATTGCCCATCGGGTAAGCAAGAAGGGTGAAGACCAGAGCGCCAATGATGTACCAGCTCGACACGTATAGGTTTTCGAGACCGCGGCGAAAGAAGGGCGGTAAAAACTGCACTGCGGCTAAAAGAAACCCGACGACGACGAATGCATCAACAATTAACGGAAACTCAGCCCACTCCAGCGGTTGACTAACGCCTGCCAAAACGAGTATCCAGCCGGGCAACATAATCGCGAAATTCCAAATACCGAAAAGCCAAATGCCAAGCTGCCTACTCGTAACCGATTTTCCAGTCAGTATCGGTACTGCGTGATATAAAAAAGCGAGGAATGCATTGCCCAGCCAGCCGAGCATGATTCCCTGCGTATGCGCATATCGCATACGCCCCCAACCGACGGGTAACCAGTCACCTAACAAATCGGGGAGGAAAAACTGCAAGGAGATTGCGATGCCAAACGTCATCGCAATCAGCAAAGTAACCAGGGCGGCAATACCGTGGGCGTAAACCAATTGCGTATCAACCCGATACGGATGCATCCGGTCGTCCGTTTGTATTGTCAATTTCCCCCACTCGCCGGATTGAATCCGGTTGCTGACTTATTCTGCTTCGCAGCTCGTTTCGCTGAGTACTTGGCGCGATCGATCGCGCTGGTCGATAAGGATACAGTCGTTACCATTTTTTATCAGTTGGAACTGTATCGGCATTTCCATTATGCGACCCTGCGGATTCGGATTGGTCATGGATCGTGGCGGTCTGTTTTCGAGCGTGAGCAAGCTGGTATCGGTGAGGGCGTTGTCGGCCAGCGTCACGTTTGTGCCAATGGCCGTATTCACGGCATTTTGTAATGCAGAACGGCTCGCATCATCGACGTTAATGATGCGAGCCGGTTTGTCATAGTCGGGTTCCACTGTCTGGCATCCAAGCATTACAACAAAAAGTATCGTTCCTGTTGCAACACGAATCACATTTAGGGCCGTCGCATTATTATGTTTGAGTCGAACGGTGAGCGTGGAATGATGCCGTCAGCGGAATCCAGGGATAATCCAGGTTTGGCGAGTTCGTTCGAACCGCCAACACTCACGGGCGTTATACAACCCTGGCCCGCCTGATAGGCAAGTGCGACTTCCAATCGATTTTCTCCGGAATCGCCCAACGGTTGGGTGTAGTCGTCGGCGACTGCACAACCCAAGATGTTTGCCATGTCATCGTCAACTGCTGAAGGTACGAAACCGTCGGTATAATCGCCGAAATTCTTAGCGTTTACGCTACGAAATTGGATAGGGAAATAACTGGTTCCGCAATTCGGTTCCTCGTAAAAGCCGTAAGGCTTACCGCAGGTGGTTGAGCCGATTTGAATGACCTGAACATCGGCGCCACGGAGTCCATTCATGATCAGTTCGCTAGCGGAGCAAGTGCCCGGGCCGGTCAGCACGAATACGCGCGATAGGTCGAGCGAGGGCAGCGATTGCCCAGGAGCAACCGAAAAGCCCAGCGTCTCGTCATAAAAGGGATCCGGAGCCAGGGCTTGTCCCGTGATTGGATTGGTCGTCGGATGCTTGTCGTTGAATTGGATTAAGTCGAAGTCTCGCCCGGCTGTGTTCGCCGCACCCGCAATCATGTAGGCAAGTTGCCCCGCAATCGCACCAAAACCGCCACCGTTGTAGCGAATGTCGAGCACGAGATCATCAACACCCTGTCCTACATTTAAAGTGTTAATCGCATCGATCAACTCTGTTTCGGCGGGTGCACGATGGTAGTTGAAAGTCATGTATCCGATGCGTCCGGTCGGCGTCACGATCACCTGCGTATTTTGGACCATGGCATCGACAATCGTTGCAGTGGTCAATGTCACCATGTGGCTGCCAACTTCACCGACGTCTTGAACTTCAAACGTATGTTGTTCGCCGATGGAGTCGGGAAACAGACCAGCATTGAGCGCATCGACACCTGGGGTTGTACCGGTATCAATATCGAAACCATCTACGCCAAGAATGGTCGACCCACGTAACAGCGGCATTGGCGCATTGGTCGCGGGCGAATTGGGTTCAGTGTAGGCCACCACGATTTGTCGCGGCACCGTCGGAGAGATTACGGCAAAATTCGCTCCGTATCCTGCAGACACCCCGCCCTGGAAAAGATCGAACCATTCCTGCGTGTCAAACCAAAAACTGAACTGATCTTTGTTGCTTCCCGAAGGCGTCAACGCAAAGGTTTTTAGCTGATCGAAATAGGCCGTTGGGCTACTGAACGTGCCTGGGTCTCGATCGGTAATTTCGTCGTACCAAAGATAGGTGTTATTCGTGAATGAACGTAAAAAGTTATTCTCGTCGGTCGTTGTGCCCGCCAGGTCCGGATAGGGTTGATTGCCGTTGGTCGGATCGGATCCTGCACGTGGTGCGGCGCAGCGGTTTTGAAAAGTCGACGGCGCGGCAAAAACGCCAGGTTGCCAGTTACTCGCAGGCGGTGGTGGTGGTGGTGGTGGCACGGCGCTGAAGCCGCCGCCGCCGCCGCCGCCGCAAGCGACAAGGCTAAACAATATTGACATTAGTGAAATGATTCTAAGGAGAGTTCTGGTCACGACATTTCCTTGCGGCTCGGCGCTAATTTGATGGCGAAATAATACGCGGTTGTCGGGTGGATCGACACTGTCACAATTTGGGACCAGGTCGACAATCGAAGCAATTCTCAGCTCAGCCCTTATGGGCCATCCTTCTTTGACTGAGAATTCCTTCGACGGGGATTGTCGAAGCGCGTAGCCTCCACCACACGCAATTGACTTAATGTGACCAAATGGGAAATTCGGTGCTATCTGATGACTAAGCATACCTCGGCCAGCTGTACAGACACTGAACGTCGACGCCTGCTCGGGCTGTTAGTTGCCGGCGGGGTCGCGGTCAGCAGCTGCGCAACGACTTCGGGTCAGTCGCAACCAGCGCGTGATGAAAAGAGCAGCAATAGTTTGCTGTGGGCCGTGGCTTGGAAGCAAAGCGCGGCCGAATATTTTGCCTTATGTCACCAAGCTTACAATTTAGCAAGATTGCGCGTTGAAAACGCGCTATTAAGACGCGCCGAGGGCGGGAAGTCTCTAGCGGTGATCACTGACATGGACGACACGATCATGCATGCGCGAAGCTACTGGGGCCATCTTATCCGCGAAGGTAAAGAGTTTTTCGATGACCCGATATGGGATGAGTGGCTGCCGCACAATGAAGTCACTGCGGCGCCGGGCGCGAAAGCATTTTTCGACTTTTGTCATGATAATGATGTCACGGTGTTTTACGTTACCAATCGCGACCAAGGCGAACGAACTTACGAATACGCGTTGCGCCAGTTGCAGTATCTTGAAATGCCCTATGCCGATGACGATCACTTATATGTATTTCGAGAAACGTCGGATAAGACGCCAGCACGCGATGAGATCAGGGCGAAACACGATGTTGTAGTAACGCTTGGCGATAACCTCAACGATTACAAACGAGACTACTACGTCAAAGATGTAGATGAGCGTATGCAACTGATGGAACGAGATCGAGAGGAGTTTGGTCGTGAGTTCATACTCCTGCCTAACCCGACTGACGGCCATTGGGTACGTGCAATATTTGGCGACTCCGAGCCATCTCCAAGCGACGAAAATAAACGTTTACTTTACGAAGCCGCAACCCAAATCTCGTGGAAAGGTTAATGCACGAGCTATTGCAAGCCGACCGTGATGATAGATAACGCCCCCGAATCAGCTGCGAAACGTTCGCGCGATGGAGTTGTTTCCGCCCTAATTGCATATGTCACGTGGGGCTTTTTGCCGATCTATTTTATTGTTGTAATGGCAGTGCCGGCATTTGAGGTGCTGTCGCATCGGATCATCTGGGCGGTCCCGTTTGGTGCTTTGATCATCGCAGTGCGCGGGCAATGGCCGGAGGTCCGTGGTGCAATTGCAAATCGAAAGACTCTTGCTTATCTTGCCGTAACGGCCGTTTTGATTGCAGGGAACTGGCTCGTCTATGTATTTGCTGTGCAGGCCGGGCAAATATTTCAAGCAAGTCTTGGTTATTACATAACGCCAATGTCGTTCGCACTGGTCGGTTTCTTTGTGATGGGCGAACAGCTTCGCAAACAACAGGTAGCGGCGATTGGCTTAGCCGGTGTCGGCGTCGCTGTGCTCGCAGTCAGTGGCGGGAGCTTTCCGGCGATCGCAATATTCTTAGCTATTTCATTTACGCTCTATGGTGTTCTACGCAAGAAGGTTGTGGTTGGCGCCATGCCTGGCCTCTTTGTCGAAACAATCGTTCTGCTGCCGTTCGCCTTGGCGTATTTGGCATGGGAAGTAACGCGTGGTGATGCGACGTTCATTCATGGTGGGGGTGGCATCAGCTGGCTCCTAACACTAGCAGGGCCATTGACCGTGGTGCCATTGGTGTTCTTCGCACTGGCGGCAAAGCGTTTGATGCTGGCGACCATTGGCATGATGCAATTCATTGGTCCGACCATTCAGTTTTTCGTCGGCCTCGCGAATGGTGAGCAATTGACCACTGCACACATTATTTGCTTTGCCTGCATTTGGGGTGCCGCGGTCCTGTTTATTTTGGATGCATGGGGGAATAGGCGCGCTTCAAAATAGAATGGACGTTGTTTGGCCGCTAGGTCAACTACGTCTAGTATCCCTTTTTGCCGCTAATTGATTATTGCTTCGTTTCGTTAACGTCGCAGGATGGCGAACCAGCGCGCAATGTTTAGCAAGCTCATTAACGATGCGGAAACATACGTGAATGCAGCCGCTTTCAGAAGCTTGCGCGCATGCTTTCGATCCTGCTTCAATAGTATTTTTTGTTTGTCGAGTAAGGGTAAGGCGCGATTGAAGCTTGCGTCAAATTCGGTCGGCAGCGTGATCAAATGTACAACGGTCGATGTGCCGAGGGTCATGAGGCCACCGGCAAACATAAGAATACTTAAACCAGGCACGCGTGTGATAGCGCCGACAAAGGGCGAAATCATGAGAATGGCCGCCCCTAACTTTTCAAATTTCTGCGTTAGTCGAATTAGGTTGGTGCGATATTTCAGCGGCTTATATCCTTCGTGATCCTGCAGTGCATGACCGACCTCATGCGCGGCGACGGTAATGGCAGTGAGGGATCGTCCGCTAAATTTGTCTGCAGTTAGTCGGACCGATTTAGCAGATGGATCGTAGTGATCGCCGTCTTTGGTTTCTTCGACAGTAACCGTTTGGAGATCGTGGATGTCCAGGAGATGCCTGGCGATATCCGCACCTGTCCCTGAATAGCGGTCAGCAGGGGTCGAGTAGCGCTCAAGAACCCGGTTGACCCAGATGCCCGGGAGAAAAACGATGCCGACAAGAATCAAACCGATAATGATGTAGCCCATTGGCGAGATAGTACCGGAAATACGGTAAACCTTTCTTGTCTTGAAAGGATCAAAGAAATTCGGCAGGAGTGTTATTTGGAGACGGTATACGCACGCGGATTTTGTTGGTGGCTATGACACAGACGCCAGTTCAGGCACAAGTTCCTGAGCGAACGGTAGTTTCAGGCGTTAGTTTTGATGCGGACCATTTCGCCTCAGAGAACAGCGGGAGACATGGCGTGATAGTATTAACCGGCTCGGACCTTGTTCCGGAAACACTGAAGTTGATTTCGCTGGAGTATTTCGATGCTCCGAAAAAATGGTTGATGGAAAGAAGTCATACTCGAGACGATGGCTGCATCATTTATGGACTCTCAAAGGGAGCCGAATTGGCTCTCGTCCTTGCTTCGTACGATAGCGACTATAAAGCAGTCGTTGCTTTAGTGCCCAGTCACGTTGTATGGCAAGGGAATCCGAAGAACTTTTCCAATCTGGGGTCCTAGAGTTTTTCCCTCGTGATGGGACAATTGGCTTGTAAGTTATTGATATTTTATTGCAAAACTCGAAACGAGGGAAAAACTCCAGGACCCCTCTGTGAACTGCCGGTTATTTTTCGCGTGTCTTTAATTCTTTTACTGATGCGTCTACTGGAGGTATGAGGATATCCACCCACACCAGACGATGATCGCTGGAGTGTTCGCGGCCTGTGACCAGTGATCCGAGTGGCTCATTCTTCGCGGGCCAGAAAACTTCAGATGCGACAACCTCAAGGCCGATGCTTGGCAGCGCATAGTCGATCCGCCCGTAGTTCGAGGTACGAGTTTTCGCAAGTCCTTTGTAGGGTTGATCAATGCCAGCACCGCCGGGTGCTGTCGGTTCAGGGTCCTGCACCCGCGGGTGCTTGAGCAGCTGACTGATCGCTGTGCGGCCGTAGGGAGCAGGGTCATTGATCGGATCGGCGTTCAGATCGCCTAAGATCAAAAAGTTGGCAGCCATTTCAAGACCGCCGCTGCGCCCCTCGTCGTCGGTGAGGTAAGCGGCTGACTCTCCACCGCTCAGGTAATCGGCCCATAGGCGAATCTCATCGAAATTACGCCGACCATTGCGATCCTCGTCACCATCGAAGCCGCCGGGTGTCGGATGGCTTGCGAGCAGATGTAGTTTAGCGTCGCCGATCAGCAGCGGCACGTCCCAATGGCTTTTGCTCGACAGGCGCATGATTGTTTGGGCCTCGGCGCTATACCACTCGGGTTTGTCGCTGCGACCATCCGGCATTAAGTGGTGCGGCATATCGCGCCATAGAAAATCGCGAAACGTTCTAACCTCGTCGGTCGCAAATGGAAGTTGGCTGAGAAGCGCCATCGCGTACTGGCCTGGATAATTGCCGAAGCCAAAAGCGTCTTCGGGATCATTAGTGGCGCCGTTGTTATTGAGGTCGATTCCACTCGGCACGCCGGTGTTCGAGGGTTCGAAAATTACATGGGGATAGTCGATGGGTGGTTGACCGCCCTGACTGAATCGAAGGTAGCGCTCGACGAATAATTGAGCATTGGTACGTTCTTCGTCGAAGTCGATTTCATTAATGAGGACGACAGTGGGGCGGATGCGTTGCAGAATTTCGGCTGCCCCTGTTAGTTGTTCGTCCGTGCCGCGTCCGGTGTCGTCAATGCGATCCAGTTTTTCGCGGGAGAGTTCCCAGATATTGAAGGTGGCGACTCGTAGCGTTGTCGGATTTGGCAGCGGTTCGACCTCTGATGCGTTTTTCTGAGATGTGCAGGCGGCTGTGAGCAATAACAGCAGGGTGATAATTGAATAGGGTGGTGTACTCATCTTCGTCATTGTACCTGCCATGATATCATCGGCACAATCGTTCGCGATCTAGATGCGTCGGCTGAAAAGAGTGATGTTGAGATTGTTGGATTTGTACGTCGTGGCAAGCGCATGCCGGGACTTGCCCGGGATGTTGAAGTACGCGCGGGCGACATGTTGGTCGTAGAAGGTGACCCCGAGAGCATCGAAGATGCCGTTGGCGGGCTGGGTCTTGAATACATGGGCACGGGTGAAGGCGTCCTGGCTAAAGAAGATTTAGTCCTGGCAGAAGTAGTGGTCCCAGAATCATCGCGACTCGCGGGACGCACGCCGATGTCGCTACGCCTGCTATACCGCTATCGCGTTGCGATTGTCGAAGTATCGCGGCGAGGAAAACGCTTTCGTGAACATGTCAGAAAGCTGGAAACGAAAGCTGGCGACGTTCTGCTGTTGCTTGGCGCTGAAGATCGCCTCGCTGATGTTATTAGCCGCTTAGGTCTATTGCCGCTGGCAGATCGCGGTCAGCGCGTAATACAGCGCGACAAAGCATGGTGGGCGGTTTTAATATTTGCGGCCGCGATTATCGCTGCCAGTGTTGGCATCGTTTATCTCCCAATAGCGTTGGGCTGTGTCGCAGGTGCGTATGTTTTTCTTAATATCGTACCGGTACGCAGTCTCTACGATTCCGTTGAATGGCCGTGATTGTGCTTCTCGCCAGCATGATTCCAATTGGGTCCGCAATGCAATCGACAGGCAGCACGACCCTAATCGCCGAGGGCATCGTCAATATTTCTGCAGGCTATTCGCCGGTGGTTGTGTTGACGCTGTTGATCATCGTGACGATGACTTTGTCCGATGTTATGAACAACACAGCGACGGCCGTCATCGCGGCGCCAATTGCGATGGAAATCGCCGGCATTCTTAACGTTAACCCTGACCCCTTCTTAATGGGCGTCGCAGTTGCAGCTTCGAGCGCGTTCCTCACGCCAATTGGTCACAAAAACAACACGCTGATAATGGGACCTGGCGGTTATCGCTTTGGGGATTATTGGCGCATGGGTCTGCCGTTGGAAATTATTATTGTTGCCATTGCCGTCCCCACCATTATCACCGTTTGGCCCATGTAACTAGCTATAGGATGTAACGAATGAAGATGATTCAACTAACACTCGCTTTGATACTGATGATGGTGCACCTCGATGGCTTTACAGCTGATCAAGATTTTCGGACTGCTACCGTTATTTCAGCAACAGCGCTCGAAACCGCCATGCACGAAGCGGCGCCAGACCGCGTGAGCGACCAACCACTCAGTCACGTCGAATCTGCAGAAGGGCGATTGGGTATCGGCGTCGTCCATCGTCCGGTCATTGCGCTTGGGTCACCGATCGACGCTATTCAACATCACAAGCAATCTGAGGTTTACCGCGTCATGGCGGGCAAGGGCGTGCTTGTCACGAGTAAATCGATGGCCGATAACGCAGCAATTGATCCGGAAGGGTTCGTGGTGCAAAACCTAGTTGGCCCAAGTAATCGCGGAGTGATTGTCGACATCGAAAACAGCCAACCTATTGCGGCAGGCGATATCGTCATTATTCCAGCGGGTGTCGCTCACGGGTTTAGCGAGATCTCTGAGGCCATTACTTACATGGTTGTACGGGTCGACCCTGAAAGACTGGTTGCCTTGAAATGACCGCTGAGTTGCATGACAAAGTTTGTTTGGTCACAGGTGCGTCGCGTGGAATCGGAGCAGCCATCGCCACGCTGCTGGCAGAGCGGGGCGGGAAGATTGCCGTTCACTACGGCAGCAACGAAGAAGCTGCGCAGGCAGTATGCAACTCGCTCAACGGTGACGATCATCGGATTTTTGGTTGCGATTTGGCTGACGCAGCCTCGGCACCGAACCTGGTTGAGCGTGTGGTTAAGGCGTTCGGTCGTATCGATGTGCTGGTCAACAATGCAGGGATTTATATAGCGCACCCGGTGCTAAAGGTGAGCGGCGACGAATGGCTGCAAGCGTGGCGTCAAATATTTGAAGTCAACTTGGTTTCGCCGGCCGCGCTTTGCCAGTCCGCTGCGAAGGCAATGGCAACGAAAGGTGGCGGTCGGATAGTCAATGTCGGGTCGCGAGGGGCATTCCGTGGAGAGCCGCTTGGGCCGGCATACGGAGCAAGTAAAGCCGCACTGCATTCGATGAGTCAGTCGCTGGCCGTTGCACTGGCACCCGATAACATCCAGGTATTTGCCGTAGCGCCTGGTTTTGTCCAAACGGACATGGCGAAACCATTGCTCGAAAGCGAAGCAGGGGATGGTATTCGTGGTCAGAGTCCACTGAATCGGGTGGGTACGCCTGAGGAGATCGCAGAAGCAGTTGCCTTTCTCGCGTCGACAGCCCCTGAGTTTATGATCGGTGGTGTGATTGACATCAATGGGGCGTCATACCTTCGAACGTAGTTAAACGACAGCGTGTTTGTTCTGGCTAAGGTCGGGACTTAGGGGGCCTATGCCTCCAATGCGCACTTGGCAAATCTTGAGAATTTGCAGTATCGCGATCAGATTTCCGCCGGGTTATGTTAAGCGATTGTCGCAATCTGCCTGACAGTTTGGTCCAAAACTGACAGTTTTTGCTAACTTCGCGTGCTCTATCTTACTCACGAAATTTCCTGAAATATCTTTAAAAACAAATAGTTGTTTGTGAATTATGTTGTCGTTACAGAACTGGCATGGGGATTGCAGTTTTATAAGCAGAAGCTAAGAGATTCGTTTGGGCAAAACGACACGGAGATTCATGACCATGAGTACACACTTGATACAGGATTGGACGAGTTCGGATGTTCCGATGAAGTATGGGGCGTCACAGAGCGTCCAATGCAAGGTCTATAAAAAGGGTACGCGGCTTTACCAAGAGATCCGCGATATAGATGATCGAGAGATACATACCTTGGAATTGCCACAGGGCATAGCGCTTGAGAAAAGTAGCTATGAGGTTCTGTTGCGGTATGTATTAGTCGACGTAGTAAATTCCTGAGCACTACTCCAAAGTTATCGGGAAGGGACGGAAAGGGCCAAGGACGGCCCTTTCTTTTTGCCTGAATTATTTGTGTCTGCGGTGCGCTATTCCACTCGCATCGAGTAATTGCTGTGCACCAGCACGCGTGTTGCGACCTCAGATGAGTCCTCGAATTCAAATTTCCATTGCTCACGTTGTTCGTCGTCATCGCTTAGCCTGATGAACGTATTGCCTTCTACATGTTCAAGTCTGATCGTCGCGTCCTTTAAACTATTGCTGGGTACATTAATCACGGCCAGCTTGTCGCCCCATTGTCGTACTGCATATTCGCCGCCCCACGGTCTGCCTTCGTAGTTACCCGCATAAGCTGAAAAATCCGGAAGCGCGTCCTCATTTGGCGTGGCCGCTTTCTGTAGAGCTGGCCCGATAATGTTGAGTATGTTTACCGCGATGTTTCCTGCGGGGCCGTCGCCCGCATTCGTCAGAACGATTGCAGCCGTTTTCTCGCTAGGAACCATGGTAAAGCTGGTGATGTAGCCGGGACAACCGCCACCGTGACTGACCAGCGTTTTTTCAGCATCGCGGCGGACGTTGAAGCCTAACCCCCAGGTAAGCTCCCAATCCGGATCGACCCAATGGACGCGCTGCATCTCTCGTAAGGTATTTGCTGCAAGAACTTCGTTGCCGCCATTTTCGAGGAGTCGGAATTGCCAGCTCGCAAATTTGGCAAGGTCATTTACCGATGACGTAAAGCCGGCCGCCGCGGTAATGCCGCGAGTGAAAAAAGGATTAACGGGATCTCTTTTGAGGTCCCGTTGCAGGCCTTGATAGCCAATTGCCAACGATTCTCCATAGAGGTCTTCCGGGAAGAACGTGTACGTCTCGTCCAATTGCAGTGGGTTTAGAATCTTGTCGCGAATGTAAGTATCGTAGTCCTGCCCTGAGCGCTCCCGAATGATCTCTCCTGCTAGACTCCAGGCGAGATTGGAATACTGAAAATACTTTTGCGCTGGATAAAGTGTGCTCTGCGACTTTAATCGCTCAATCATTTGACTGCGTGTCGGGAACGGAAAGTCTGGGTCGGTCCAATAGGCAAAATCCGACTCGCGGGGCAGGCCTGACGCGTGGGTCAGTAGCCCTTCGATAGTAATGGGGCCGCTCTGCGCATGACTTTGGTCGATCTCAAACCAGTCAAGGTGATCACTCACTGAATCCCTCAGTTCGAGTTGATCGTTATCGCGCAGCTGCATAATTCCGATGGCGGTAAACAATTTGCTAATACTACAAATGCTATACAGCGTATCCGAGTCAGTAGGTCGTTTGGTCGCGAGGTTTGCGTGGCCGTAGTTGCCCGCCCATATCAAGTCCTGATCGTGGACAATGCCCACTGAAATTCCCGGTATGCGTTCGAAAAGTTGTTTGCTCTCTATCCACGCATCAACAATTGCCAACGCACCTACGACATCAGGATGTGCGAGCAATTCCTCGGTCGTTGGAGAATCGGAGTCTGCTGCGGATAACGCAGGTGTGCCGACGAGAAGTGTCAGAATAAGCGCAATTATTCGAATGGCCATGAAACGTAGCCTCTGTTTAAAGTCAGGAATGAACAGTATAGTCTTTTCGCTAAATCACGATCGTCGCTTAATTGAGAAATGTTATGAATCGAATGGTATTTACAGTGTTTTTGATGCTGCCTGCAGTGTCGCTGGCACAAGCTCCGGTGGAATACGATGTCTCATTCGAGAATGCCGCACATCATGAGGCACGCATTACGGTGACGTGGACGGACATCGGAACAGCTCCTCTACAGGTGCGTATGAGTCGATCTTCCCCGGGCCGTTACGCGTTACATGAGTTTGCGAAAAACGTATATCAGGTTTGGGTTGTCAACGGGAATGGAGTGCAACTCGAGTTCACAAGACCTAATCCCTATCAATGGGACATTGCCGATCATGATGGAACCGTTTCTATAACGTACACGTTGTATGCCGATAGAGCGGGCGGCACGTACTCCGGGATTGATCTTACGCATGCGCATCTCAATATGCCCGCAACATTCATGTGGGCGCGAGGATTGGCTGAGAGACCTATCAGTATTTCGTTCAGCCCTGCGGTGGATGACTGGAAGGTTGCGACACAACTAGAGCCAACCGACGATCAGTACTTGTTCACTGCACCAAACTTACAATACTTTTTGGATAGTCCGACCGAACTTAGCAATTTCACTGAACGGACTTGGTCCGTTGAAGTTAACGGTCGATCGGCGACATTTCGTTTAGCGCTGCACCACGACGGAACGGAAGGCGATGCTGATAAATATTTGGATATGGCCAAGAACGTAGTTGCGGCACAGATTGATATTTTCGGAGAGATACCGGAGTTTGACTATGGCACGTATACGTTTATTGCGGACTATTTGCCCTATGTCGTTGGTGACGGCATGGAGCATCGCAATTCCACTATTTTGGCGAATACAGATTCTTTGCTGGCGAATGATTTCAGTCAGCTGGGGACGTTGTCGCATGAATTCATACACGCGTGGAACGTTGAAAGAATTCGGCCGGCGAGTCTCGAGCCATTTGATTTCGAGCAGGCAAATATGTCTGCCAATCTTTGGTTCGCTGAAGGCTTTACATCGTACTACGGTAATCTTGCCATTCGTCGTGCGGGCGAATCGACTACGCAGAAATACATAAATTCACTCGCTGGATCGATCAACACCGTTAGTTTTTCGTCGGGTCGCAATTTTGCATCGGCGCCAAAGATGAGCATGCAAGCACCCTTTGTTGATGCAGCATCCGCTATTGATCCAACAAACTTCGACAATACTTTTGTGTCCTATTACACCTACGGTTCGGCTCTTGGTCTTGCGCTCGACTTATCACTGCGAGCGAAATTCGATGGTGTTTCGCTCGATTCATTCATGCGACATGTGTGGCTGGTTCATGGCAAGACCGAAGCGCCATATACTAACGATGATCTGCAAACACGCTTGGCGGAAGTTACTGACCATCGAAAATTCGCCGATGATTTTTTTGATCGTTATGTTCACGGCCAAGAGTTACCGGATTACAAAACGCTGCTCGAAAATGCCGGCGTTTTGATGCGACAGAAAGATACGGCCAGTGCGTACGCGGGGCCGCTTACGCTCGAGTTCGATGGGAAAGAGGCGCTTATCGCAGAAAATACGATCATTGGTAGCCCGCTCTATATGGCAGGGCTTGACCGGGGCGATCGCATTGTTGCTATTGATCGACTGAAAATTACGAGTCAGGGGCGCTGGAAATCGGCACTTGGGCGTTACGCGCCCGGTGACACGGCAACCATTGCTTATGAGCAACGAGGTGTTGCAAGGACGGCCACTATTAAATTTAAGGCCGATCCGCAAGTTGAAGTGCTCACTTACGAATCGGCCGATCTGTCGGTTAGCGATACCCAACTAGCTTTTCGTACCGCATGGTTAGGTGTTGACGAGAACGAGTAGCTTATTTTGTCGCCGCTATGTCGATAATCGTGTACCACAGGAATTGCACGAGCTGCTTAACGGAATCTTCTGATACGCGTTCATTATCACCATGTGCGCCGTTGCCGCTGTTGATCTCGTCAATCGAGCGAGTCGCACCGATACCGTAAGACGGCACGCCCTTCGCACGAATTTGTGCCATGTCAGTTGCGCCCGTTGACATGCTCGGCAAGACCAGTGCATCTGGATACATCTGGTTGGCGGTACGTTCTAACGACTGAAACATTTCGTTGTCGATCGGCGAAGGTGGCGCTTCGGGACGATAAATCGGCTCCGGAACAACCTCAACGTTCGGATCATCAATGAGGTCTCGAAGTTGGTCGTAAAACGCGTCGACGTCCTCGTCCGGCAACATGCGGATATCCAGGATCGCGGATGCTTCAGACGGAATAACGTTTCTGCGAAACCCGCCGTCGATTACAGTCGGTACGACCGATGTACGCAGTACAGAATAGTGGAACGGGTAGGTCTCCAGAAAATGCTGTTGAATCGCATCAGTCTCTTCCGGATTTTCTATGTTTCTATATCGCCATGCGTCTTCCGGCTCGGAAATGGTCGCAAGTCTCTCAAAGTACGCACGTGAAACCGGGTTAAGGCGCATTTCGGTTTTCCATGAGCCCGCTTTGGCGACTGCTTTTGCCAATGCCGTCACTGCATTGTCCATGCGCGGAACTGAGCCGTGACCGGCTGTGCCGCGAGCAACCAAGGTTGCGCGTCGAGGCTTCTTCTCGGTTGATTGAATAGCAACCACCGATACGCCATTTTCCGCAAGAATGTTGCTGCCGCCTTCTGCGAGACAGAATTCAGCTTCAATCTTGTCCCAGTGGTGCTCAACCATGTAGTTAACACCAACTTCGGGCGTGCCTTCCTCGCCGGACTCCGCGAGAAAGATGATGTCTCGATCTAAATCTACGCCATAACGCTTCAGCATTTTCATCAGCATAATTGCGGCGGTCACGTTGTCTTTGTCGTCCAGCGTGCCGCGTCCGTAAATCCAACCATCTTTGCGCAGGCCGCCAAAGGGGTCTTCGTCCCAACGCTCGGCCTGGACACCAACGACGTCCGTGTGTCCCATAATTAGGATGGGACGCTTGGAACCATTGCCTTTGATTCTGGCGACCAGGTTTGCGCGGTCAGGATCGAGCGCAAAAAGCTCTGAGTCAATGCCCTCGGCGGCTAGGGCGGCTTTAACGTAGTTTGCAGCCTCAGTTTCGTTGCCTGGAGGGTTAGAGGTGTCGATTTGGATTAAATCAATCAGGTGGTTGATTGATTCTTCACCTACTTCGTCCCAGTCAACCAGATAACGATCCTGGCCAAACGACATCAGGGGAAGGGTCAGAAGAAAAGCGATAATCACTTTGCGCATTGTTGGCTCCGAGAGTTGTTGGACGGCCCACAGTTTACCTGAATCTTTAAGATATGAAATTGCCACAGACAACCTGCTAGTCTTGTTTGTTGCGATTTTTGGGGAGAACGAAGGTGCGGAAGACAATTTTCTTGTTGGTCTGTATAGCGACAACGACGGGAATTCAACTAGCTCAAGCTTCAGGCGATGAGGTAAGCGCTCCGATTCCAGAGGCTACTCGTTTTATCACTGAGCATCGTGCGATGTTCAATGGCAAGTCCCTGGAGTACACCGCTACCGCCGGTGAAACCTATATTCGAGACGAAAAAGGTGAACCTAAAGCGAGCATTTTCACGTTTGCATACGTGAAGAAGAATGTTAGTGCGAACGAGGTGAGGCCGGTTACTTTTGTATGGAATGGTGGGCCGGGTTCTGCGTCGGTATGGCTACACATGGGTACCTTTGGTCCAACGCGGGTCTCGGTCCCAAGTGATGCCGGCCACGCTGGCCTGCCGCCTTATCCGACAGTGGAGGCAACGGAGACAATTCTTGATGTCACAGATTTGGTTTTTGTCGATCCTGTAGGTACTGGTTTTTCGCGCCCGCTCGGGGATCATGAAGGAAAAGAATTCTGGGGTCTGAACGAAGATGCAGAATCGCTGGCCGAATTTATTCGGACGTGGGTAACCGAAAACGGACGCTGGAATTCACCGCGATTCCTTCTGGGTGAAAGCTACGGGACGACGCGCGGCGCAGTTATCGCGAAAATAATGGAAGGCGACTTCCTGATGAGCTTAAACGGCATAATTTTTGTATCGCAGGCGCTCGATTATCAGGGGTCGAGTCCATATATTCGCGATAACATTATTGCGCATATAACGTATTTGCCGACGATGTCCGCGGCCGCGTGGTATCACAACAAGGTTAATCCTAGACCAGAATCACTCGAAGCGTTTCTAGAAGACTCGCGTGCCTTCGCAACGGATGAATTGTTACCGGCGCTGTTCAAGGGCAACACAATTGACGCTGCGACCCGCGAACAGGTACGCGATCGACTCGCGTATTTTACGGGACTTAGCCCGGAATACGTTGAGCGTGCGAACTTGCGCGTACAAGGACGTCGATTTGCAAAGGAATTGTTGCGCGAAGAGGGGTTGGCAATTGGACTTCTGGATGCACGTTATACATCTGATGATATCGACGACCTTGATTCTGACCCGGCCGGTGATGCCGCGAACTACGCGATTTCATCTGCGTTCAACGCGACGCTTATGAACTACATTCGTAGCGACCTTAATGTCGATTGGGACAGGACATACCTTACTTCAGGTGATGCTGAGCTCAGTGACCAGTGGCGTTATCGCACGGTGGCTGACGGGAAATCTTATGAGCCAATGTTTGTGAACACCGCACGAGATCTTTCGGTCGCTTTGAGGACCAATCCATCGTTAAAAGTGATGGTTGCGTCTGGGTACTATGATTTGGTGACGCCATTTTTTGATGCGGAATACACTCTGAATCGTCACGATATTCGTGCCGATCAGATTGAGTACACCTACTATGGTGGCGGGCATATGATGTACGTCAACGAACCGGCTCGGCTTCAATTGTTGCATGACACGCGTGCCTTCATTCAGCAACAAATTGGCGAGTAAAAGCCAATGACTGTACGAAAAAAGGTTGCGATTGAGACGGACGTTGCGCAGGGAATGCATTATATCGACCCAGCCAGCGGTAGCGTGGTGCCGCCAATCATGCCGTCAACGACATTTGCTCGCGATGAAAACTATGCGTTGATGTCGGCGGATAACGCTTACAGTCGTGATGACAACCCGAGCTTCAGAACCGCGGAGGCGATGTTGACTCGTCTCGAAGGTGGCGCTGATTCGATGCTGTTTAGTTCGGGCATGTCAGCTGCAGCTGCGGTGCTGCAATCATTGCGGCCAGGCGACCACGTGGTCGCCCCGACTGTTATGTATTGGGGATTACGTAACTGGATGATTGAATTCTGTTCGCGGTGGAAATTGGATCTGGATTTTTTTGATGCCGCTGACCCCGATGATTTGGCGCGTAAGGTTCAGACCGGTCGCACCTCTCTAGTGTGGGTCGAAACGCCTACTAATCCGACGTGGGACATTATTGATATTGAAGCTGCAGCAGCCGTGGCCCACGGCGCCGGCGCATTGCTTGCAGTGGATTCGACCGTGTCGACACCTGTATTGACTCGGCCAATTGAGTTTGGTGCTGACATCGTGATGCACTCAGCGACTAAATATTTGAATGGTCACAGTGACGTCGTGGCCGGCGCGTTGATAACGGCAAGTGAAAACGAAGCGTGGGCAAATATAGCGGACGTGCGATCGGAGGGCGGGGCGATATTGGGTTCTTTTGAGGCATGGTTACTGCAAAGAGGCATGCGGACTCTGTTTATGCGGGTACGTCAGGCGTCGGCGTCGGCTATGGCTTTTGCGACACATTTTGACAACCACCCAGCGATTGAGAAAGTGCTCTATCCGGGTCTGGAAAGTCATCCCGGTCACGAAATCGCCAAGAAACAAATGCAGGGTGGTTTCGGCGGCATGCTTTCTTTGTGCGTGAACGGTGGAGAGGAAGTAGCACTTGACGTGGTCAAGCGGTGTCAGGTGTTTATCAGGGCGACTTCGTTGGGCAGTGTCGAGAGCCTGATCGAGCACCGGTATTCAATCGAAGGGCCGGACAGTCCGATACCGAAAAATTTGGTGCGAGTATCTGTCGGTGTTGAAGCGGTGGGTGATTTAGTCGAAGACTTGGAGCAGGCGCTCGGTTAGCGTCTTCAAGAATTTGTATGGCCATTCTTTGTATGGCCATTCTCGGATGGTAGAGATGTCTGGATCGTTAGGGACGACGGTAATTGGCAAGCGTTTGCTGTTCTGGTTCAAGGCTGCATAGAACGCAGACTTTAGTCCAAAAATATGGTGTTCATATTTGCAGCTCTCGCTGACCCGGTTGCCAGCGGGCGAGGTTGATATTCGCGGTGCCGATTCCAATGGAACGTACCCATTTTGCTGCTGCGTCCAGCGTAACCCATGTCTTTATTTTGCCCTTTTGGGTTTCTGCCGTAATAGCGCCGTTGGGCGTGTTGGCTTCAATATGAAAACGGGCGCCATTGCCAATGATATTGATTTTCTTAATGGCGCCGGCTGAAACCAATGCCCTAATCATTTTTTCATCCATTTTCTTGCCTCATGAACATCTCGTCTTGTTCCGGAATAGTGATGCCTGCCTCGTCGCAATACCGTCGAATAAGCATTTCAACCATATTGGCCACGCTTCGATGCTCCATATCAGCAGCCTCGCGCACGGCATCTTTGATGCCGGGATCGATGCGGAGATTGAGCGTTGCGATCTTAGTACGTGCCATGGATACAGTGTATTGCGAAAGTAATGCGAATGTAACGCATAATGCGTCTTAATCCAATCATTTTCTTCTATCAGGACACCCACAATTAAATTGCCAGCGGCTATTAACCAGGACGATTAGTCAGTATTAGTCGGGACACTCAAAGTTAAATAGGCAAAGTGAGCAGTTATGGTTGGAGCGTTGGATTGACGGTAGTGCTTTAATTTGAGCATGACACTGCCCCGCCGCATCCTGATTAATCCTGAGGCTACGCCTTACTACCACTGTGTCAGCCGATGTGTGCGACGCGCCTACTTGTGCGGCAAGGACGCTCTGACCGGATATGACTTTGAGCAC
>Ga0209403_10001783_pt1 | contig 27079 bp, 30 predicted proteins | sample ArcticOcean_MG_C_8_FD_187440 | JGI IMG/M metagenome (GOLD analysis project Ga0209403, IMG submission 187440) | Marine microbial communities from western Arctic Ocean - ArcticOcean_MG_CB11_86 (SPAdes) (version 2) | ecosystem: Environmental > Aquatic > Marine > Oceanic | place: Arctic Ocean... | reverse complement strand
ATATCTGCTCTAACAACAATAAAATCTAATCTAGATTCAGGAATACCTCAAGCAATTCAACACATGGCTATATCTGCTCTTAACAGTGATAATTCAGTGATTTCTCAAAATATAGAAATATATAAAACTCGACGAGACAGACTTATTTCAGCTTTAGAATTATTTGGCCTAAAGGTAACAGCTCCTAAGGCAGGCCTATATTTATGGATAAAAGTTCCTGAAGGTCATGATTCATCATCTTTTACCGAATTTTTATTAGATAAGTTAGATATTGTAGTTACTCCTGGGAACGGATTTGGAGATAGTGGAGAAGGTTATTTTAGAATATCACTCACAACTCCTGATAAAGACATAGAAAAAGCAATAGAAAGACTTGAATCAATCAATTTAAATAATTAACTTATGTCATCAACAGAAAGAGTACTAATAACAGGAATCAAAACTAATAGAAAACAATATCATGACGCCAACAGCTCAATTGAAGAACTTGGTGAATTAGTTCGATCTGTTGATGGGAAAATTGTTGCTAAAATAACACAATCTTTAAAAAACCCTACAGCACATTATTTAGGGAAAGGTAAAATCCAAGAAATTATTGATTTAAATAAAACTCTCAAATTTGATACAGTAGTTTGTAACGATGAGTTATCACCTTCTCAGCAAAAGAATCTTGAGAAAAAACTTGAGCCACTAAAAGTGATTGACAGAACTGCATTGATTTTAGATTTGTTCGCAAAGAATGCCAGAACTAAAGAAGGAAGGCTTCAGGTTGAATTAGCTCAGCATCAATATTTATTACCAAGAATAAGAGGGCAGTGGAGCCATCTTGAAAGATTAGGAGGTGGAATTGGAACTAGAGGGCCTGGTGAAACACAAATAGAAACTGATCGAAGATTAATAAGAAATAGAATAAAGACGATAAAAGAACAAATAGAAAAAGTAAGAAAACATAGACAAAACTATAGGAAAAACAGAAATAGATCAGGATTTATAACTGCATCAATAATAGGCTATACAAATGCTGGGAAAAGTCAGTTACTTAATGTTTTAACTAATGCAAATATAAAATCTCAAAACAAATTATTTTCTACTCTTGATCCAACAACAAGGAAATTATCTAATAAATATAACTTTAAGAACAATATATTATTATCTGACACTGTAGGTTTTATAGATAAGCTACCTACAACATTAGTCGCAGCTTTTAGAGCAACGTTGGAAGAAATAAGTGATTCAAATGTAATAATACATGTTTTAGATATAAGTGATAAAGAGCTTAGTAATAAATACGAAACATCAAATAAAATATTAAAAGAATTAGGTTATGACAATAAACCAACACTAATAGTATTAAACAAAATTGATAAATTAAAAAATTTAGATGAAAATTTAAGTGAAGTAGAATTTCACAATAATAATACCGCTTATATATCAGCATTAAAAGAAATAAATATTGAAGAATTTATAACTAAGCTTTCATATATCACAGATCAAATTACAAAAGGGTAAATATTTCACACAATAATTTTGGTTCGCACTATAAATATTATGTAAAGTACTAGCTCAGATTTATATTTATAATATTATTTTTGATTAAATGTTCTATTAATTCAAATTGAATTTGATGTTTATCAATACTATTTAATTTTAAAATTCTATGTTTGTACATTTCTGGGATTGGCGTAGCATCATTAAAACTACTAATAAACAAACAATTCTCATTTAATAAAGTTATAAACGAACCTAATTGCATCCAAAATTGAATGTCTTTATGATCTTTATCAGAATCAATGATAAAGACTGAATACTCATTTTCATTATTAGGAATAGAATCTGAAATTGAAACAAGCAAATCTTTAAATTCCAAGGCCATCAAATCAAACATATTTCTTATAACTGATATAGTTTCTGTTTCAGAAAAATATTTTAATGAAATACTTTCAAATTTATTAGATGATACGATCCTAGGTTCAAATTTTATTGTCTTATTGTTTTCTAAAGTGCCTTCGCTCGTATCATCTCTATCAATTTCATAACTAGATGAATCATTATCATATTCAGTGCCATCTGAAGATTTTAAAAGAGATGAAAAACTTTCAACGAACAGAGATTCATCTCCTTCACTTATTAGTCCACTAAATATTCCGTTCTGTACAGCAATATTTATATATTCATCTATTAATTCTTTTTTAATAGAGATATTTAAGGCAATAATTCTTTTTAAATTATTGTCGTGAGGAATTTTTTTGTCTTCTAATAATTTATAAAAATCAGCAAATTTTGGCGGTTTAGATGCTGCTTCTTGCAAAACTCTGGATAATTGGTCCTTACTACCAGGTTCAAGTATTTCTCTCGATAGTTGAGATAATTCAATCTGCTCTGAATGATTTCTCGCATTAGTTAAGCCATAATATCTCATATTATTTATTTTAGATGTGTAGTTACTACTACTAGAAGATATTCTCCACAATTTTGCTAAAGATTTTTTTCTTATTGTCATGCCTAAATTTTCATCTAAAATTATTTTAGAATCTAATATACTTTTTTCTAAGATATCTGTTGGGTAACCCCTAAAAAATCTCTTTCTCATATTTGAAATTTCCTGCTAATTTTTTATTCAATATTCTTTTCAATAATGAAATAATTAAAATAAAAAAATAATTTTTTATTCAATATGAATATACAAAAAATTGAATTTTTTATTTCATAATTTATTCAATTATTATTGAATATAATGTATATTTTTTTCAATTTTTTTTCAACAGTTTTATTAAAAAAATAATAGGTGTTAAAATATAATTGATTTATAAATTTGTAACGTGAATTATGCCACTATTGTATACAACAAAAAAGATTTCAAAATTAATTTTATTATTTTCATTTATATTAATTATTTCTTGTACCTCGTCATCAAATGAAATAATTAAAAATACTAATGAAGAAGAATTATTACAAAGTTATCAATTAAAAATACCTGATGACGAATTGAAAGCCCCTTCGGAGTATTCGAAAAAACTTAAACCTGTATGGGAAACTTGGGCATATTTAACAAGAGATTATGTTGAGCGTTCATCATTAAGTGAAGATGAAATGACAGAATTATTAATCAATACAATGATGAAATCTCTAGGAGATCAACATTCCAATTACATATCTCCTGAATTTTTCAATGTGGAAAACACTGATATGCACGGAAAATACCAAGGGATTGGAGCAAGTGTAGATATGAATAGATCAGGAGGAATTGTAATAGTATCACCATTTGATGGAAGTCCTGCTAAAAATGCTGGAATACTTCCTGGAGACTTGATTTTAGAGGTAAATGGGAAATCTTTGGAAGGATATTCACTGATGGAGGCAATTAATCAAATAAGAGGACCTGAAGGCACAACTGTTGACTTACTTGTAAAACATTTACTTAACCAAGAACAGGAATTAATAACTATTAAAAGAGAATCTATTAAATTAGAGAGCGTTAAATTAAGATCAGAAAAAAACTCTGAAATTGCCCATATCAGACTTACAAATTTTTATCCTGAATCAGCCAAAGATTTATCTAATATGATAAACGAATCTAAAAACAATGGCGCAAAAGCTATTCTGCTAGATCTCCGAAACAATCCAGGTGGATTACTAAGCTCTGTAATTGACGTTACAAGTATATTTTTAGACAAAGGAATAGTTATAAAAGAAATAGATGGTTACAATAGAGAGCAAATCTGGAACGTAAGAGATCTAAACTTCAATAAGCACTTAAATATACCTATAATAATACTTATAAATAATTATAGTGCTAGTGCTAGTGAAGTGCTAACAGGAGCATTAAAAGATTACAATAGAGCAAGTGTTGTGGGTGAAACTTCATTCGGGAAAGGAAGTGTAGGAATATTACGTCCTTTGAGTAACGGCGGAGGAATATCCGTAACAATTGCCAAGTGGTATACACCTAATGGAAATATTATCCACGAGAAAGGTATCACTCCAGATATTATAATGCCTTCGCAAGATCCTTCAGATACTACTGGAATTCAAATAGAAGCTGCAAAAAATTATATTACTAACAATATATTAGATTAAAAATGATTAAATCTATAACAAGAAATAGAAATGCATACAGAAATTACGCTATTGATGAAAAATATGAGTGCGGAATATCCTTATTAGGAAATGAAGTAAAATCAATAAAATCAAATAGAATAAATATAAATAGTAGTTATGTAACATTTATCAAATCGGAATTATATTTAATAAATGCTCATATCTCTCCCCTTCCAAATGGCCAAATATTTGACCCTACAAGATCAAGAGTTTTACTGTTACATAAAAAAGAATTAACAAAAATTAAACAAAGAATTGAGGCAAAAGGATATTCAGCAGTTCCTATAAACGTGTATGTAAAGAAATCTTTAATTAAAATAGAGATTGGACTAGGAAAAGGAAAGAAAAGTTATGATAAAAGAAGAACTATCATAGACAGAGATAGGGAAAGACAAGCTGCGAGAGAGCTGAAGAGAAAAAACACCTAACATAAACACAAAAGGCCTGTTTTAAAAGAGATCAACGGCCAGCAGATCATTTTAACAGACCAATTATGCTTATTTTGTTTTAAAGACTATTAATTTCAAGACTTTCGCCCGGCTTTAGGGCTACTCTTCTTACACTTATACCAAATTTTAGTAACCAATAGTTCAAAGTTGCTTTTCCGACGCCTAATTCGTTCGCAGCGCCAGTTAAGCCTAAATTTGTTACTAATTCAGGCAATACTTCCTCCAAAGGTTGACTTAACCCCTGTTCTATTTTTAACATTTTCTTACTTTTCTTTAGCATAGTTTCAATATATTAGTACCTGCAACATACCGAGTCAATGAGTTTTTATACTTATTTTAAATTAATTTAAATGTATTCAAGTTCGTTCAATTTTATTCTATTTATTTCATTTTTATTCAATTTATTTCAAATTCCCCTTACTGGCAATGAAAGTAATTAATTTGGCCTGGCAAATAGTTATTGTATTCGCAATTAATATTTGCCAGGCAAGTGTAAAGCAAGAATGAATTGTCTTTGGTATAAGCGTGATATTAATTGTTGTTTCTATTTTTCTCCTTGTAATTAGATCTTTAAGTTGTTATCAATAGGAATTGTTACTTATCTTAATAATATCGTCTTAAAATCGATTATTAGTAATAATGTTGTCAACATGAATTGAATTCGTGATATATATACTAAATATTTATAAACAATCATTTAAATATTTATGACAATTCAATATAATATATTTTTAATACATGCCCGCGTAGCTCAGTGGATAGAGCATTGGGTTTCTAACCCATGTGTCGAAGGTTCGAACCCTTCCGCGGGTATACCTTCTTAAATTCTGATCTCTACCCTTCTCACTTATCAAGCTCTTTATCAATCTGCTAGGCGATTTGAAAAAATAGAGTCACTTGTAATTATTCTATGAGATAAAATATAATTAAAATTATTTATCAATAATAAACATTTGGAGAAGCTAAAGCTCTTTTTCAACAGTATATTTATTTTAAGAATGTAATATGAATATTTTAATAATAGGCGAAGGTGGCAGAGAGAGTGCTATATTACAAAAAATATACAACTCCAAAAACAATACAAATATTTTTATAGCCCCAGGTAATGGTGGTACAGATAACTATGCAACTAAAATTAATATTAAGTCTGATAATATTACTCAATTAGCAAGTTTTGCTCTAGAAAATAAAATAGATTTAACCATAGTAGGCCCTGAAATTCCATTAAGCTTAGGAATTGTTGATTATTTTCAATCGAAAGGATTAAAAATTTTTGGACCTAGTAAAAATGCTTCTCGAATTGAAGGTAGTAAAAGTTTTGCGAAAAATCTAATGAAAGAATTCAATATTCCTACAGCTAAATACCAAATTTTTAATGATGTGAATTTGGCAATGAAATATATAGAAACATTAGATACTTTTCCTGTAGTAATCAAAGCTGACGGACTTGCTGCCGGAAAAGGTGTTTACATAGTCAATAATTTAGATGAAGCTAATAGTTCAATTAACGATTTGATGAATAATCAAGTATTTGGTGATTCAGGCAAAACTATAGTAATTGAAGAATACATCAATGGTAAAGAATTTAGTGTCTTTGCATTCACAGATGGCGTAGAAATTAAAGCATTGCTTTCTGCTTGTGATTATAAAAAAGCGTATGACAATGATGAAGGCCCAAACACTGGTGGTATGGGAAGTTACTCCCCTGCTCCAGAATTCACAGAAACAAACAAAGAATATATAGTGTCAAAAATTATCAAACCTACTTTAAAAGGATTAGAACAAAAAGAAAGTAAATTTGTAGGTGTTCTGTATTGTGGATTAATTCTAACAACTAAAGGAATATATGTTATCGAATTTAATTGCAGATTAGGAGATCCTGAGACACAAGTTGTTATACCTACATTAAATTGTGATCTGATTGAATTAATAGAATCATGTTTAGGAAAGACTAATTTCAAATTCGTTAAACCTAAAATAGAAAACAAAGCTGTAGGAGTGGTTTTATCATCAAATGGTTATCCAAATAAATATGCCATAGATAAAAAAATTAGTATAAATAACACTTACAATAAAGATAATTCATATATTTTTCATGCAGGAACAAAAATATATAATGGAAACCTAGTTACATCTGGCGGTAGAGTATTGACAGTCGTTGGTACTGGAAATAGCATAAATAAAGCAAGGAATTTAGCTTACAAATTATGTGACAATGTAAATTTTGAAAATAAATTCTATAGAAAAGACATAGCAAAAAACATGGAGGATTAATAATGAACAAAGTATCTATAATAATTGGAAGTAAATCTGACTCTGAAATAATGAGTAAAACTAAAGAAATATTAGAAGAATTACAAATTCCTTATGAATTCAATGTGATTTCTGCTCATAGAGATCTAGAAAAATTAAGAGATTATATATCTAAAGCTGATGAAAATAATATTAAAGTATTCATTGCAGCAGCAGGCGGAGCCGCTGCTCTACCCGGAGTTGTTGCTGCCATGACAAATTTACCAGTAATAGGGGTACCAATTGGATCTAGTTCATTAAAAGGAATAGATGCATTGATGTCCATAGTTCAAATGCCTCCTGGAGTCCCTGTAGGAACAGTTGCGTTAGATAGTTGGGGTGCAAGAAATTCTGCAATATATGCTGCATCTATATTAGCTATATCTGATTCTAAAATAAACGAAAATATTACAAAATATAAAAATAAATTAAAGCAAAAATAATATGATATCTAGATATACCTTACCTGAAATGGAAAAAGTCTGGTCAGAAACTAATAAGTATGATAATTGGCTAAAAGTTGAAATTGCTGTATGTTGGGCACTAAAAGAAGTAGGAACAATTCCTGTTGATGATTATAACAAAATAAAAAAATCAAATTATAACTATAAAAGATTGAATGAAATTCTTTCTGACACCAAGCATGACATGACTGCATTTTTATTATCAATAACTGAAAACATGAGCGATGAAGGTAGATGGATACATTATGGATTAACAACAAGTGATGTGTGGGATACAGCAACAAGTTTACAAATTGTAGAAGCTGCAAATATTATTTTAGTACAACTTAAAAACCTAAAAGATATTCTTACAAATCAAGCAATTAAACATAAAGATACTGTGATGATGGGAAGAACTCATGGAATTCATGCAGAGCCAATGACACTTGGATTAAAATTCTTGTTATGGGCAGAAGAAATTTCAAGATCTCAGATTCGACTAGAAAATTCAATAAAACAAATAAATATAGGTAAAATATCAGGCCCGGTGGGTACAAATGCATCTGTGAGTCCTAAAGTTGAAGAATTAACATGTGAAAGATTGGGATTAAATGTAGCTCCAATATCAAATCAAATAATCCAACGTGACAGGTATGCAGATTTCATGACCACATTAGCTATTTGCGGAGGATCATTAGAGAAATTCGCGACTGAAATACGTACATTACAACGAACTGAAATTGGCGAATTACAAGAACCATTTGGAAGTCTCCAAACAGGATCTTCATCTATGCCGCATAAAAAAAATCCAGATATTACTGAAAGAATTTGTGGTTTATCTCGAATTTTAAGAGGAAATTCATTAGTAGCACTTGAAAATATTTCTTTATGGGGAGAAAGAGATATTAGTCATTCATCTGCTGAAAGAATTGTACTCCCAGACTCATGCTTTACAATCAATTATATGTTACACAAATTTATTGAAATTATGGAAGGATTGATTATAAATGAAGATAAGATGAAAGAAAATATAAATTATACAAGAGGATTAATATATTCTCAAAGATTAATGCTTACACTTATATCTAAAGGAATGACTAGAGATATAGCTTATAGAATAGTACAAAAAACATCTAATGATTCTTGGAACAACAAAATAGAACTTAAAACTTTAATATCAAATAATACTGAAATAAAAGATATTCTCTCATTAAAAGAAATAGATGAAGTTTTTGATATAAATTATTATTTAAGAAATATTAGTTACAAATTCAATAATTCAAATTTAATAAAGGATAGATTGTCATGAGTAATAAGATAAAACCATTAATAAAAACCAATCTAGGGGATTTATGGCATGTTGGAAAAGTCAGAGATACATATGAGATAGGGATTGATCATTTGCTTATGATATCAACCGATAGAATCTCAGCTTTTGACATTGTATTAAATGACCCCATTCCTGGAAAAGGAACAATATTAACAGAATTATCAAAATTTTGGTTTGAAAAATTATCAAATATAGTTAAAAACCATTTTGTACGAATACCAACAATTAATGATAATAGTAATATTACTGATGAGGAAATCAAAAGAGGGATTGTAGTTAAAAAAGCCAATCGAATTGATATTGAATGTGTAGTTAGAGGATACCTCGCAGGAAGCGGATGGAAAGAATATCAAAAGAGTAAAACAGTATGTGGAATACAACTTGATGATGGTCTAATTGAAAGCTCAAAATTAAACGAACCTATATTCACTCCATCTACTAAGGAAGATGAAGGGCATGATGAAAACATATCATTTGAAGTAATGACATCAATGGTAGGAAAAGAATTGTCAGAAAAATTACGAAAAATCTCACTAGATTTATATAAAGCAGCATCTGATTATGCTCTAACAAAAAATATAATTATTGCTGATACAAAATTTGAATTTGGAATAGTCAATGATGAAATTATATTGATTGATGAAGTATTAACACCAGATTCAAGTAGATTTTGGGACGTAGACGATTACGAACCTGGTAAATCTCAAGATAGTTTTGATAAACAAATAGTAAGAGATTGGCTTGAAACTACAGATTGGAATAAAGAACCACCTTCTCCCGATTTGCCAGAACAAATAATGACTAAAACTTATGAAAGATATAAAATTGCTCTTGAAAAGCTAACAAGTTAAATATGAGGTTACTTTGAATAAAAACAACAAAAAATATCTAAAAAACATACAAAAAAGAACAAATAGAGAAAGTAAGAAAAAATCTAAATTAATTAGAAAATATATAGCATTTTCTAGTATTGGTTTAATAGGATTTTTATTTATCCTTGGATTAGTATTACCTGGGTTACCTATACAGTTTTGGGATAACGACATACCAGATGGAAATTGGAAAAAAGTATCCAATATGGGTTGGGGAATATTACCTCATATAAATGTTGCTCATGATCCATACAACAGTACCCCAGCTACTTCTGGTCCATTTTTAGATGAAGAATTTGGATGCCCAATCAGATGGGGATATCACGATAGTGAAAGTACCGATGAATGCTTATTAAGCAACCTTGCCAGAGGAGGCGTTAATATCCAATATAACTGTGGCAACGATGATGAAAATTGTAAAACTTTAATAACCAATTTAAAATCAAATTTTACTGGTGCTAACCTAAGTGAAATAGTTATAATTCCATATCCAGGGTTAAATAAAAATATCACTCTTACAGCATGGAATTATATTGACGAGTTTGATGACTTCGATAAAGTGAGAATTTCGAAATTTATCGAAGTTTTTTTGAACAACCCTACCCTATCCCCTTTCTATAGTAAAAAAGGATATTTAGATTAATATGAATGAATATAATGTGAACATAAAAATAACTCCTAAAAAAACTGTGAACGACCCTAGAGGGGTTCAAGTTATGAATGGTTTGAAAAATTTGGGCTATACAGACCTTCAAAATGTTTCGGTTGGAAAATATATAGAGATTACAATTTATGCAAACACAAAAAAAGATTGTAAAAAAATGATAGTAAAAGCATGTGACGATTTTTTGGCAAATCCATTAATTGAAGAATATATTATTGAAATATCTGAATGAATTGAATGATTGAAGAATTAAATTATCAAATAAACAAAATTGATAGAATTAATTTTGCCAACTTACCTACTCCTCTAGAATATTGCCACAATTTGTCAAAACATTTAAATTTAAAAGAATTATTTATAAAAAGAGATGATTTAACTGGCCTTGCATTTGGAGGCAATAAAGTTAGGCATTTAGAATTTAGGTTTGGATATATAAAAAAACATAAATTCAATCATATTGTAAACGCTAATATGGGCATATCAAACAATGCGAGATTATGGTCAGCAGCTTCAGTTTTAAACAATATTCCTTTTACAAATATTATGAGCAAAGAATTAGATACCAGCTTACAAGGTAATCATTTGTTAAATTATCTGATGGATATTAATATTATTTATTCTAAGACTTCTAATGAAGAAATCTTGCATAATGAGGCGATAAGATATGGAGAAAATTTAAAATCTAAAGGTTTAAAACCATATGTAACGGTAAATGAAAAATTTAATGAAATTGCTGCTATATTATCGTATTTAAATACAGCCTTAGAGTTAAATAAGCAATTTATTGATTTAGGCTTGAAAAAAATCCATATTTTCCAAGCTTCAGGGTCATCCTATTTAGGTCTTTGTTTAGCAAAAAAAATTTTAAATTTAAGCCACTGGACAATAACTGGTATTGGACCTAGACTTCAGCCCAGAATGAGAAATATAAGAGGAATAACCAATTCAACAATCAAATTATTTGAAAAAGCATTTAGTAATAAATTGAACTTTGAATATTTGGATTATAAAGATTTAAATTGGGATTTAAGATTTTATGGAGAAGGTTATGGATTATCAACCAAGTGCAGTATTGAAGCTATAAAATTGCTAGCAGAAAAAGAAGCGATTTTTTTAGATCCTGTTTATACAGGAAAAGCAATGTCTGCTTTAATACATTATGCTAATCAAGATAAAATAAATAAAGATAGCAGTGTGGTTTTTATTCATAGCGGTGGGATTCCAAATATATTTACATATGCAAATGAATTAAATAATAATTAATTAGGATTAAAAAAATTATTTTACATATTTTATAAGATTATCAAAGAAATATTCATTTTCATCTGCAGTCCCAATAGATACTCTAAAGCAATTCTCTAATTCTTTTGAAGGAAAAAGTCGCACGAACACTCCGTTTTTTATTAATTTGATATTTAATTCTGCCAAATTAGAATTAAGTAATTTGCACAATAAAAAATTAGCATTCGAAGGATATACCTTAATATCTGATAATTTTTCAAGTTTGTTTTTTAATTTATCTCTTTCAGCAATAATTAAATCTACTCTTTCTATTAGATAAGATGCATTCTTCAAAGATATTATCAATGATTCTTCTGCTATATTTGAAACATTGTATGGATTTTTAACCGATCTAGTTAATTCGGATAATTCTTTAGACATTAATCCATAACCTATTCTTAATCCGGCTAATCCAGCCCATTTGCTCATGCTACGAAGTATTATTAAATTGGGATATGTATTAATTAAATCAGCATAAGATTTTTTGGAAAATTCAAAATAAGCTTCATCAATAACCAAGATTTTATTTAATCCTAACAAAAACTCTATATCTTCAACAGAACTTTCATTTCCAGTAGGATTATTAGGGGAAGCTAAAAATAAAATTTTAGTTTTAGAATTTATTTTTTCTTTTATTTTAGTATGATTCAAATTGAAATTTTCATCTCTTTTAACCGGAACTATTTTTGCACCAGCCAATTGAGCTCTTACTGAATACATGCCAAATGTTGGGGTGAAATCTAATACTTCATCACCAGGGGTAACAAATATTCTAAACAATAAATCAATAAGTTCATCGCTTCCACAACTAACGATAATATTATCAATATTTAAATCAGTATATTCAGATAATGATTGTCGTGATTTCAAATACTCATCATCAGGATATATATGTATAGGTACTTTAGCTATGCTTTCTAAAACTTTAGGATGGGGTCCAAAAGGATTCTCATTTCCATTCAATTTAACAATTTTGTCTGCTTTGATTGAATATTTTTCTATAAGAGAATCATTAGAGGGCATACTAGCATATACTGAAAAATTTTCGAATTGTGGATTCATCATTTTTTTTATGTCATCGTATTTCATGTTATCACCAATAATAAAATCAAATTTGAAATTTCATAAATAATATTTTTAAATCTTAAAAATTTTAGAAATTTTATTTATATCTTTTTGAGTATCTACAATATAAGATTCTAAAGAATCATAAGAAATTTTATCTATAAGATCATCAATGTTTTTATCTATATTGTCTTTAAATTTGTTAGAAAAACATAAAATGTAATTAGAATTGTATGTTTTGGATAGCCTGGTTGCCATAAAATCTAATCTTTTCCAGGGGTTTAATAAAAAATTAAAATTTAATTCAACTAGAAAATCTATCCATTTGTTCAACTCTGATTTAGTTATATTATTTGGTAAATCAATGTTTTCAAAATCAATGCCCTTTAAATATTTATATATGTTCAGTTTGTTTTGTGATAATTTTATATCTAAAAATATTTGAATTGCTCTATCTAGAAATAAAGCTTCATGAAAATCAGGAAACAAGTCAGTGTTCATAAAAATTTTTCTGAAAATATCAATTGTCCAGTTTTCATCAGCTATTAAATGAGATATATAACCTATATTAAAGTAGCATGTCTCAATATTATTTTGTTGAAGAGGTAATAAATCATTATTTTTTATAAATCCTTTCATTCCATCACCTTTCTTCCCTTTTTCAAGGTCAAAATAATGATATTTTTTTCTATGAATTTTTGTGATAACTCTTATGTCTGGGACGATTGAGCCAAGAATCATAAATTTTAAATATGTTTTCGATTCAATATTAGATTCAAACAAATCATGAATCAAAAACATATGTGAAGTAGGATTAGGCATGTTTATTCTTTAAATAAAGATTTTTTATATTAAAAATATTAATATAAAAAATTGAAATTTTATAAGGCAATAGTTTCTCATTAAAGATATCTTTAGTCAATAATGGATGATAATATTTAAGAAACAAAAAATATTATAAAATGATCGAATATAATTTTGCTTCCGAGCTAAATAAAAAAATTCATAATAAAAATGACACAAATGAAATTATAGATAGATTTCTAACTGATATTTTAGAAAAAAATAATTCCCTATACCATTCTGAATTCATTGATTACATTGATTGGATTGATGCTCCCGAATTTATGCTGAGTCAAATTGAAGGTATAAATCATTTTGTAAATAAGGTTGATAAATTTAAAAGATTTATTTTTGTTGGAATGGGAGCAAGTTCCATTATTCCTCAATTCATGTCAAAAAAATGTAATTTACCTAATAAAAGGAATTTTATATATATTGATGGATCAAACAAATCTTTGATGAATTCTATAATAGAAAACCCTTCAGATTGTTTGTTGTTTTTCATATCAAAAAATGGGAAGACAATTGAAACTCAGTCAATAATGAATCAATATATTAGTTCATTCATTGCAAACGATCCGAATTTTAACTTTAATGAGCATTTAATTGCGATAACAGATTTTGGATCCGATTTATATAATTTTGCTATAAAAAACAATTTTTTAGAAGTTTTTTCAAATCCTCCAAGTATTTCAGGTAGGTTTTCACCTATTTCTTACACAGGTTTAATTCCAGCTGCTCTATCTGGAATTAACATCAAAAAATTATTGGAAAGTATAATTGATTTCAAAGAGAGTTTAATTATCAAAAATGATTCAAAAGTAAAGATCATTAAATTAATTAATACTATCTATAATTTACTTAGTCTAAAAATTGATATTTTCAGACTAAGTACGGATGCTTCAAACAATTCAAAATTGTTATGGGTACAACAAATGATTGCCGAATCTTTAGCTAAGAATAACCACTATATTATTCCTATACTTAAAGAACATACAATTGATATAAATAGAAAAGATATAATTGATTTAGAATTTAACGAAATGCCTTCAGTTATAAATATTAATAATAATACAAATAAAATCATATTTAAAACTAATTTTGGCGATGATTCAAATTACGGTGTTTTCATATATACAACAATGGTAGTTATCGCAGCCCTTTCTTATATTGAATCAAACAAAGATAAACAATTCAATCCTTATACACAACCCAATGTAGAAATCGCAAAATCAGAATTTCACAGACACAATATATCTGATCAAACAAACAACATTTTAACTGAAGGCACAACAATATCTTCGGCTAAATATATATCATTCTTGTTTTATTGTGAAGATAAAACAGAGATGTATGTAGAAATTCAGAAAATAATTAAACACATGAATATTAGGAATATACCATTTTTTATAGATATAGCTCCTTCATATTTACATACAACTGGAGAATTACATAAAAAATACATTGAAAATGTTCATCATTTTATAGTGTACGATAACTATGAAATAGAAAATGAAATAAATTTAAATGAAATATTAAATCGTCAATTGCATTCTGAAATATCTATATTTAAAAAAAATCATTCAAATTTCAATGTAATACATCTGAATGAAATAATAAAACATTTAAAATTGTTATAAAAATATGCGAGGCTAAACAATGGATATACCTTTAGTAATTGTAAATTTTTGTTTGTTAATACTCTCAATAGTAATTATTTTTTTATTAAGAAAGTATTATAAAAATAAAATTAATCAATTGAATAATTCACTAACAAAAATAAAATCAGATAAGATTAGCCAAAGTACAAAATACGGGCAAATCAGTGAAGAATTTTTTCCGTTAGAACAAAGTTATCCATACGAATCCAAAAATTTTAAATTTCTTGGAAATCCAATAGATGGAATTCAATTTAACGATGATCGTATCATAATTATTGAATTTAAGACTAATAAAAGCCAATTATCTCAAAAGCAAAGGCATATAAGAGATTTGATAATCAATCATAAAGTAGACTTTGAACTTATCCAAGCAAAAATTTAAAGTTTGATAAAATTATTTACTGAACTGTAACTTCTCCTATCATCCCAAGAGTTTCATGAGGAACACAATATAATTTATATGTACCTGGAGTTTCAAAAGTTACTGTAAACTCATAACTTTCTCCGCCATCAGCAGTTTCATAGATATCTAATTCATCAATGGTAAAAGTATGAAATTCAGTTTCCGAATAAATTTTGAATGTAATCTTCTCACCTACAGAGAATATTAGGTCAGCTGGTTCATATAAATAATTTTCATTTCCATCAAGCATTTTAACTTCAATTAATTTCCCTCTGTCGGCACTTGCTTTTGCAGATAATTCTTTTTCAGTTTTAAGATCTTCTTTTGCTCTTGTCGGGGCTGGAGGACTCTTAATCTCATCAGGGGTATTATTTATTGCTGCATCTGAACTAGAACAAGCAATCATAAAGGCTAAAATGAAGCCAATTAAAATAAAAAATTTCTTTCTCATAAAAATCCTTTAAAACCGTAGTTAGTGAAAAATGTCACTATTGAATTATATCATCATTCATTTTTTAAAACATCTCTTTTTAATCTAGTTGTGAGTTGTGAGTAAAAATCCGATTTCTGGTTTAATCTAATGAATTTTGCAGAATTTTCACTTATCTCAACATCAATTTTATCTGTAGAACCTAATACAACTTCATCGAAGCCATCTGCACTAACTACTGCTTTGTTAGGACTAGTGATATTAATTGAAATTTTAGAACTTGAAGGAACTACAACTCCAACATCTAAGCTCATATGAGGAGCTATAGGTTGAATTAACATCAGTTCTTCTTCGGGAGCGATAATCGGCCCTCCTGCAGCTAAGGAATAACCTGTACTTCCTGACGGAGAAGATATAATAATACCATCTGCTCGATATTGAGCCATTTGAGCAGAATCAACATATACATCTATATCCATTAATCTTGAAACGGATTGATGCCCAAGAACTATATCATTTAATGCTCTCAATTCAAATTGTTGATTGTTTGAAACTCCTATTGCTTTTAACATAATTCTTTCTTCAACTCTCATTTCATTAAAATTATCTAGAACGTACTCAATAGATTTAATAGCATCATGAAAAGGAATTTCTGTCATAAAGCCTACTCTTCCTAAGTTAATACCTAAAATTGGTATATCATACTGGCTTGTTGAACGAGCAACTCTTAAGATAGTCCCATCACCGCCTAATGTAAGCAATAGATCTGTTTTAATAAAATTAGTTACATGTTTGTCAATATCATCTACATCAGATAACCATATTTTATGGTTTTTAGAAAATGATTTTTCTAAATCGGTCGCTAGAGATAACGATTTTTGTATTCCTACTTTAAATATTATTCCTATTAGCATATATTTTTATCTTAATTTATAACTGATTGAATGGCATCATAACAAAAATCATAAATTGGGTCCGGGTAAAAACCAAACACTATTACAATAATTATCAAAAACAATCCGAAAAAAGGTAGTTTAGAATTGAATGTGGTTTTTTCAATCTCTAATTCATTCGAAACAAAATAAAGATTTTTAACAACTTTTAAATAATAATATGCTGAAATCACACTATTAATCAATGCAAAAATAATAAGCCAAGAATATCCAGAACTTACACCTGAACTAAATAAAAATAATTTAGTAATAAAACCAATAGTAGGAGGAATTCCAATTAAAGAGAGCATTGAAATAGATAGAAATAAAGAATTCCAAATATCAATTCTTCCGTATCCAACAAAGTTATTAAATTCATATGAATCCGAGTTTTTCATCAGAAATGCGATTGAATAAAAAGCAGAAATATTAGTAAACATATAGCCAAAAATATATGCTAATAAAACAGAAGACACATAAATTGCTTCCGAAGAGACATTAGAATTAATAATAGCAACTATACCTATGAGTATATATCCTGCTTGAGCTATTGAGCTGTAAGCTAGCATTCTTTTAATATTAGTTTGTCTTATAGCAAGCAAATTACCTGTAAACATTGTTAGTACACTCATGATAGCTAATGACATACTAATATCAGGCCATTTCAATACTGAATTCCATTGAGTATTCGAAACATCATTCAAATCAAAAATACTTAATAATATTCTTAGTAATATTGCTAATCCTGCAGATTTACTAGCAACAGATAAAAACATTGTGATTGGAGTAGGAGCACCTTCATAAACATCAGGTATCCATGAATGAAACGGGAAAACACCTAATTTAAATAATAATCCTATAAAAACAAAAACCATAGAAATAATAATAATAATATTAGAAATATTGAGAGAGTTTAATGGGGTGTAAATATCATTTGGCATATTTAGTTGAGAATAAGACAGGCCCTGAAAAATATTTCCATAATGAATATTTATACCTATATCTGTAGCACTAGAAATAAATGTAGTCCCTGTCAATGCGTATATATACACTACTCCAAGTAAAAAAAAGCTTGTACTTACAGCACTTAAAATTAAGTATTTGATCGCTGATTCTTTTGACAAATAAGATTTGCCAAGTGATACTAATCCTACCAAAGGTAAAGTAGTTAATTCTAAAGCTACATAAGCAGTAATCATTTCATTAGATCTGGCTAATAACATCATCCCTGCAGTCGAATAAAACAACATGCCATAAAATTCAGATTTATAGTCAGTGATTTTATTTTTATATAACTTTATTAAATTCAGACAAGATATTAAAGAAATTAAAAATATTATTGAAAAAATACTTTCTAATTTATTAGCAACTAATGTCCCCGAAAATATAAAAGGGAAGCTTGTATCTTTGTAAGAAAAAACAAATAAAAGAATCAATTTTAATAATAGAGCTAGTATTGCTCCAGTAATTGCTAAGATATGAGTTAAAGTATACGATCTTGTAGTGACGCCGTTAATTAAAATTAATGACCCTGTAAATAAGATAATAATCTCTGGTAATATTAATTTTAATTCTGTTAATGTTGGTATCATCTCTAATCCTATTACTTAATAATTGTCGTTAAACCAATGTTTAACACATCTGTCACAAATTTAGGATATATCCCCAAAAATATTATCGAAATTAATAATATGAAAACAGGAATTTTCTCTATTAAATTTATATCATTTAATTTTGAAAATTTAGGATTTAATTCTCCGTAAATAACTCTTTGAAGCATCCATAATATATATCCTGCAGCTAGCACAACTCCAAATACAGATATAGAAGTTGTTATACTAAATTGAGAAAACCCACCCATGAAAATCATTAATTCTGAAACAAAACCACTAGTGCCAGGTAGCCCTAAAGAAGCCATCCCACTTATTGCTAATGCAATCGACGTAAATTTAAATTTACTAGCCAAGCCTCCTAAATTTTCAACTTCTCTAGTTTTGAATTTTTCATAAATAATTCCTACTAAATAGAATAGCAATCCTGTAATAAGTCCATGTGAGACCATTTGAAAAGATGCTCCACTCAATCCTAATTTTTGTATCATTTTGTCATCACTTGCAAAGGCGCTTAATCCTACTAAAATATAGCCCATATGACTTACACTACTAAATGCAACAATTCTTTTTAAATCAGTTTGTTTAAGAGTAAGTAATGCTCCATAAATAACACTTATTGCTCCCAAAATACTTATAATTGTTGAAAGTTGTATAGCTTCAGAAGGCATTATGGAATAACAAATTCTAAGTATGCCATATCCTCCCATTTTCAATAATAATCCTGCTAGTAAAACACTTGCTGCTGTTGGGGCGTCTGTATGAGCATCAGGAAGCCAACCATGCAGAGGCCACATGGGTAATTTGATTGAAAACCCAATAAATATTAATAAAAATACCCAAGTACTTGGCATTATCCAATCAAATTCCATAACACTCAATTCATCAATATTAAATGTACCTGAACCTGAAGACGAAAAATATAAACACAAAAATCCTATTATCATCATTGCGCTTCCAGATAATGTGAAAAGTAAAAATTTCATAGCAGAGTATTCTTTTCTCCCTGATCCCCAAATTGAGATAAGGAAAAATAAAGGTATAATTTCAAGTTCGAAAAAGAAGAAAAATAAAATAAGATCGAATGATAAGAATACGCCAAATACACCTGTGATCAATAGAAACATCCATAAGTAATATTCTTTTTGTCTATCTTTAATATTATTTGACGCATGAACTGCAACTACGGTTAGTATCCCTCCAAGCAATACTAAAGGAGCATTTAATCCATCTAATTTAAAATAGAAATCTACTTTCGTATTTCCTATACTAATCCAATCATTAATAACAGATATGGGTTCATATCCGAGAAACGCAAATTTATAATAAAGTAACGAACATAGAAATAATATTACATATGATAATAGTAAGAAAAATTTATGTAATAATTTTGTATTAAGAAATACAGCACCCAATATTCCTGCAACTCCAGGCAAAAATACGACCATTAATAATAAGGTGGAATTATTCAATTTATCTCCATAATATTACTAAAAAGCTCATAATAATAATTCCTAACGGTATTCCAAAAGAATAAAATTGTAATTGTCCATTTTGAATAAATGACAATCTAGAAGAAATTGTTTTCGTTGTGATAGCTATTCTATCCCATGTACCATCTATGAATTTTGTATCAATATAATTTAACAAACCTATAATATTTTTATACATTATATTTTTCACTACAATTTTTTCATAAAAAATATCAAGATAATATTTTTGTAGTAATACATTTTGTATTACTACTATTAATTTAGATTTATATGATTTCATATATCTGTATTGTATATACGCAGACATGAATCCTAGAATAACTAATATATGTGATATTATTGCAACATTGAAATCAAAAGCATGTGAATGATAATCGGGTTTTATAAATTTATTAAACCAATGTGATTCAATTATTCCAAGATCTATAGTGGAATTAAATATAAATCCAAAAAATATAGACGCAACAGCTAAAATAGCCATTGGAATCAAAAGTATTAATCCACTTTCATGAACTGAAACGCCAGGGTTTTTTCTATTGTCATATTTACCAGCGAATATCATAAACAAAGCTCTAAACATATAAAAGGAAGTCAAAAACACAGCTGCAGATCCTAAATAATATACAACATTAGCAATAGCTGTATGTTCATGTGAAATCTGCGCGAGAATTTCATCTTTACTCCAAAAACCAGAAAATGGAAATAAACCAATCAAACTAAATGTCCCAATTATAAAAAATAAATATGTCCAAGGCATTAGTTTACGTAATCCGCCCATTTTTTTCATATCAAACGTCCCCACCGAATGACTTAAACTACCTGCAACTAGAAATAATAAGGCTTTGAAAAAAGCATGTGTGAACAAATGAAAAAATGCAGCTGTATATAAGGACATGCCTATCCCTAAAGCCATAACCATATAACCTAATTGACTGATTGTTGAATATGCCAAAACTTTCTTAACATCATTCATTACCGTCCCTAATAAAGCTGCTCCAAATGCTGTGATTGCACCAATTAATGCGGTTATTATTAATACTTCTTCAGGGAATACAGGTAAGAATCTGCCTATTAAAAACACACCTGCTGCGACCATTGTAGCAGCGTGAATAAGTGCACTTACAGGAGTTGGCCCTTCCATTGCATCAGGCAACCATGTATGAAGAGGAAATTGAGCAGATTTACCCATAGCTCCAAACAAAATACCTAACGAAAAAATCAATGCGAATTCTGATCCTGGCAATACTTCAATTAAAGTATTAACAGATAAAAGGTCAGACGCGAGGCTACTCGTAGCTATATTTGACAAGTTTGAAATTAAATATAAAATTCCAATCATAAATCCAAAATCACCTACCCTAGTAATGATAAATGCTTTTTTGGCAGCATCAGTTGCAGATTTTTTTTCATACCAAAAACCTATTAGCAAATAAGAACACAGTCCTACTAGTTCCCAAAATACAAACATTTGAATTATATTGCCGGCTAAGACTAATCCTAACATTGCCCAGGTAAATAAATGTAAATATATATAATATCTATGGTACTCTGATTTTTTCATGTATCCTAAAGAAAAAATATGAACAAGAAAACTCACAAAACAAACTACAAATAACATGACTGCTGTGAGAGGATTGAAATAGATAGAAAAATTAATAATAAAATTATCAACAGTAAAAAAGGTATAATTAAACAATTCATTTGTTGGTGATTCTTCATATCCAAAAAAAACAACACATGAAAAAATCAACATAAGAAAAGCTGATAAACTAAAAAACCAAGCTATATAATTCTTTGGAATTTTATTCACAGGGTAAATTAAAACATTAATAATAATTACCACTATTGGTAATATAAATATTGAATATAAGTAAAATCCCATTAAATTTTCCTCAATATTTCATCTGCTACATGCTCTCTGCCAATCGGAACATAAACAACATAATTCAAATTTTCAGCCCAATCTTCAATTGGTTTATTATGTGGAAGTATCTTGCATGGAAGTCCTTCTGATTCAATTGTGTTTTTCCACATCTCTGCAGCTTGTAAGTTTTTAGTTTTCATATATTCAGCCCACATATAACATCAACCTTTTAAATCAGAAATTTTATCTATAAATATTTTATTTTTACTTTTATATAGGCTCATAACAATTGCTAAACCTAACGCTACTTCAGCCGCTGCAATAGTGATAATAAATATAGCAAAGAAATTACCCCAAAGTACAAATGCTGGCTCTGCATTTATGGGTGTAACATACCTAGAAGCAGCCACAGCTGCGATATTAACTGAGTTTAGCATCAATTCTAATGACATAAGTATAGCTATGATATTTGATTTGATTAAAACACCAGTCAACCCAATACAAAACAATATTGCTGACAAAATAAGAAAGGATTCAAGATTCAAGATTCCCTCTCCTTCACTAAACTTATCGCACCTAAAACTGCTGCTAATAAGACAAAAGAAGACGCTATAAATGGAACAACTAAAGTAGTAACAAGTGTTTTTCCTATATGGTAAATAGAATTTTTATAAGCATCAATTAAAATATTTGGGTTATCGATTTCAAAATTATAATTCCATTCATAATTTGCAATTGATAATATAAGTAAGATTAATAAAATTAAACAGATAACAATTCCTACAATTTTATATTTTGAAAATGGGTTGCCTACTTCAACATCTTTTGTAAACATAATTGCAAACAAAATAACTACTGAAATTGCTCCTACATATATTATTAATTGAACTGCTGCTAGAAATTCAGCAAATAATAATATAAATAACCCAACCACACCCATAAAAGTAGAGGCCAAAAATAATGCTGCTCTAAATATATCCTTAGTTGTTATCACCATTATTGCGCTTATAATAGTAATAAAAGCAGTAATATAAAACACTATATTAGGAATCATTCAGTGTCACTCCTAATCCATTTGTTTTTCAAATCTTTTTGAGTTGGTTTCTGATGCCTCCCAACACTATCCCATTTTACTTCGTCGTCAAATGGAGAATAATCTTTTTTACTAGCCAGTTGTGGCCTAAACCAATGACTTGGTTTTTTCTCTGCCTTTTTTAATTTTTCAACATTAATAACTAAATTGTTCCTTTGATATTGGCCTTCTTCAAATCCACTACCCATATGTAATGCATCATAAGGACAAGCCTCCACGCATAATCCACAAAACATACATCTACCGATATCAATATCAAAAGTTTCAATATCGTAACTTTGCCCTTCTTGATAATTTTTCCCGGTTTGGTCAGTAACAATTTTAATAATTCCAAGTGGGCAATATTTTGCACAACTTGCACATCCTGTACATCTTTCTTCATACCAACTAAATTCCTCTCCTCTAAATCTTGGGTGCTGAGGAGCCTGTTGTGTTATTGATATTAATCCTAAAAAGCTCTTCACTGTATTTAAAGGATTTTTAATAATATATAAAATTAAATTTTTCTTTTCATTTTTCGCAAGATCTAAAATACTAGCTTTCTTATCTGGATATTGAATTGTATTTGTCCGATTAACCAAAATTAAATTTTTCAGTGTTATTGATAATCCTTTAAATAATCCTAGCCCATACATATTAGCTCCTCTAATTAGCATCCATGTTAGCTAATTCTGAAGGAACGGGATTACGAAGGATTAATTTCTTCTGCCCCAAAATATTAGCTATTAAATAAATAAATATACAAACTACGATTGAATTTATGAGGATTTGTAACAAATAATTTTCATTTAAGAAAACTATTTCTAATCCCACTAGTAAAGTATTTAATATCGCAGCAGGCATTAATACTTTCCATGCAAATCCCATAATCTGATCAATTCTTAATCTTGGCCAAGTAGCTCTAAACCATAATAGTATAGAAGTGACTAAAAAGGTTTTAGATGCAAACCAAATAATTCCAGGAATAAAAGAAAAACCAGAATCGCCTCCCAAAAACAAAACTGTAAAAAATGCTGCTGTAAATATAGGGGCAAGAAATTCAGAAAGTTGAAAAACAGCAAATTTCATTCCTGCGTATTCAGTTTGATAGCCTCCAATCAATTCAGATTCAGCTTCAACCATATCAAATGGCGCTCTACTCATTTCAGCAATAGCTGCTATCAAGAAAGTTAAAGCTCCTAAAGGTTGTATTAAAATAAATGGCATAGAAGATTGTGAATTAACTATATCAACTAAGCTTAATGATTCCGATAACATTACTACACCCATTAACGAAACAGCCATTGGGACCTCATAAGAAATCAACATTGCAACTGCCCTAATAGAACCTAAAATAGCATATTTGTTTTTTGAAGCCCATCCTGCCATAAAAACAGTTAGAGCATTTATAGAGGTAATACCTAACACAAACAACAAAGCAACATTAAGTCCTCCTAGTTGAGAATCATCTCCTATTGGGATAAATGAATATACAAGAAGCGTAGTAGCAAGAAAAATTATAGGTGCTGCAATAAATACAGATTTATCAGCTGCTCTAGGGATAATATCTTCTTTAAGTATTAATTTAATAGCGTCAGCAATTGGTTGGAGTAATCCAAAAGGACCCCATCTATTTGGTCCTACTCTAGATTGAAATTTTGCTAAAACTCTTCTCTCAAACCAAGTATAAATTGCTCCTATGCCTAGTATAAATGTACAAATAGTTACTGCCATGGAAAGACCTGAAAAAATAAATACTATTTGATCTGGTAAAAAGGGTAGTAAATCACCAACAAATATATATAACTGATTAAAACTCATAGGTAGTCATTCCTTTAATATTAATCATCTATCCACTTCTCCCAAAACAATATCAATACTGCCAAAATTCACAATGAGATCGCCAATTTTACCACCTATTGCCATTTCTTTTAAAAGAGTTAAGTTCATAAAAGAAGGTGCTCTGATTTTACATCTATAAGGAGAGATACCTCCATCACTTACCAAATAAAATCCAAGTTCTCCTTTTGGGCCTTCAACTGCAGCGTAAGCTTCATTTTCCGGTGCTCGAATAACCAAAGGTACGTCTTCATTTCTAACAGGGCCTGGTTTAATCAGTTTCACACATTGATTAATGATCTTTATACTTTCTTTCATTTCTTTCACTCTAACAAGATATCTATCGAAAGTATCACCAGTAGCTCCTATAGGAATTTCAAAGTCCAATTCATCGTAAATTTCATATGGATTAGCTTTTCTTAAATCCCATTTAACTCTTGAAGCTCTTAGCATTGGACCTGATAATGACCCATTAATAACATCTTCAGGAGATAAAACACCTATATTTCTAGTTCTAGATAGTACAATTTCGTTTCCTGTTATTAGGCTTTCTAATTCATTGATTTGACCAGGGATATTATCCATAAATGTTTCCAATTCACTCCAAAATTCATTTGGAGTATCTTGAAAAATGCCGCCGGGTCTCATATAGCTTAATGTTATCCTGGCGCCACAAAGGATTTCAAACAAATCAAGAATTTTCTCTCTTTCTCTAAAGCAATACATTAAAGGTGTCCCAAAGGCTCCAAGGTCTTGTAATAAAAACCCTGTTGCCATCAAGTGACTAGCAATTCGTTGTAATTCTGCAACAATTACTCTTATATATTTAGCTCTTTTTGGAACTTCTATAGAACACAATTTTTCAACAGCTGATACATAAGCAAGGTTATTTGACATAGATGCTACATAATCTAATCTATCAGTCAAAGTCACTATTTGAACATAAGTTCGTTCTTCAGCTAGTTTCTCTGTACCTCTATGAAGATAACCAAACACAGGTTCTATATCTACTATGGTTTCACCATCTAGAGTAACTCTCATTCTGAAAACCCCGTGCATACTAGGATGTTGCGGTCCAAAGTTTACTGTTACCAATTCATTATTAACTGACATTATTTTCTCTTTTCATTTCAAAAAATCTTTTCTTAGTGGATGCCCTTTAAATCCTTCCCAAAGTAATATTCTCTTCATATTTGGGTGTCCATCAAAATATATTCCCATTAAATCCCAAATCTCTCTTTCTTGTAATTCTGCGCCTTTCCACAAAGAAGTCAAAGATTTAACAGAAAGATTATTCCTTCCATATATTTTTGTTTTTATAACAATACTTGTGTTGTAAATCATAGAATCCAAATGACATACAAGTTCAAAATATTCTATATAATCCACTGCTGATATAGATTTCAAATAATTGTATTGTGTAAGTTCATTCTGTTTTAACTCTTTACATAATTCATATAAAAATTCAGGGTCAGAGTAAATAAATCCATTATCTAAAGTAATCATCTTTTTTAATTCTGAAGATAATAAATTTTTTGTAATCTTGTTATCAGCTATTTTAGTCATGAATTCATTTTTCCAAGTTTTTATATCTCTTGATTTTCTCGTGAAGCATCATTATTCCATAAAGAAGGGCATCTGGCCTTGGTGGGCATCCGGGTACATATACATCCACTGGAATAATATGATTAACTCCGGGAACGACGCTATAACTTTGGTAATATGGACCACCACTAGTAGCGCATACTCCCATTGATATCACCCATTTTGGTTCAGGCATTTGATTATATACTCTCTCTATAACCGGAGCCATTTTCCACGTAACTGTCCCAGCTATAATTATCAAGTCTGCTTGCCTAGGGGATGCTCTAAATACTTCCATTCCAAATCGACTTAAATCAAATCTTGACATAGCGCTCGCCATCATTTCAAAAGCACAGCAAGCTAATCCAAAAGATAAGGGCCAAACCGAAGATTTGCGGCCCCAATTTATTAATGTATCTACTGATGTAACCAACAAATTTCTGTCTAAATCATCAGGCACTTCTAGTATAGGTTCTGCAAGTGGTTTAGTATTATTTTTTATTAATTTATTTACTTCACTGCCCTCTTCTTGATCAATAAGGCCAGTTTGTTCATACAATGGAGCCAAAACATCATATTTCAAAATATTGAATTCTTCACTTGAATTATTATTCAACTAATTACTCCCATTCAATTGCTTTTTGCTTCCAAGCCAAAAACCACCCAAGTATTAATACACCAATAAAAACAAACATTTCAATTAGTACAGCTTCACTAAATTCTTTATTTAATCTCACAAGAGACGCTGCCCATGGAAAAAGGAAAATAACTTCAACATCAAAAATTAAAAACATCATTGCAAATGTATAGTATCTGAAGTTGAAACCACTCCATCTAGAAGAAAAAGTTTTAAT
>Ga0209403_10001781_pt1 | contig 27085 bp, 24 predicted proteins | sample ArcticOcean_MG_C_8_FD_187440 | JGI IMG/M metagenome (GOLD analysis project Ga0209403, IMG submission 187440) | Marine microbial communities from western Arctic Ocean - ArcticOcean_MG_CB11_86 (SPAdes) (version 2) | ecosystem: Environmental > Aquatic > Marine > Oceanic | place: Arctic Ocean... | reverse complement strand
ATAACTAAATTTAATATATATAATAATATTGTTATAAAAACTAACAAAGTATAGAATATACTATCATTTCATTTCAAGAATGATATTTCCATGAAAATAAGGATTTAATTTTGATCGAATTAAAAAATATAACTAAATACTATGGTAACTTCCCAGCTGTTACTGATATTTCTTTTAAAATTAATAGAGGGGAAATTGTAGGACTTCTTGGGCCTAACGGCGCTGGAAAATCAACTACTATGAAAATGATTACTGGATTTATGCCTCCTTCATCTGGGGAATTAACCATAGATGGTTACGATATCGTACACGAATCTATTGAAGCTAGAAAAAAAATTGGCTATTTACCTGAAACTGTCCCTTTATATACTGATATGACTGTCTATTCATATATTGAGTATATGGGTAAATTAAGAGGATTGAATAATAAAAATATAAAATCAAAAGCTGACCATGTCATAGAAGTATGCAAATTAGGCGATTATAAAAACAGTTTAATTTCAAAACTATCGAAAGGATTTAGGCAAAGAGTAGGTATTGCGCAGGCAATAATACATGAGCCCGAAGTTTTAATATTAGACGAACCTACAATTGGTATAGATCCAAATCAGGTAGTGGAAACTAGACAATTAATCAGGAATTTATCAGGAGAACATACTCTTGTATTGAGTAGTCACATACTTCCTGAAGTAAGCAGTATTTGTGAAAGAGTGCTAATCATTAATGAAGGAGAAATCGCAGCTTCTGACACCATTGAAAATTTAAGTTCTTTAGTTGCTGGAAAATCTAAAATGGAAGTAGATATAATCGGATCTCCCGAATCAATAAAAACAAAACTTGAAAAAATCGAAGGTGTTAGATCTATAGATCTATGGGTTAAAAAATCATCGAACGAATATACAACTTTTTCAATAGAATCAGATATTTCAGTAGATATAAGAGCTGAAGTTTCAAAAACTATTGTAGAAAACAAATGGGGACTTTTGAGACTTGAATCAATGGGAATGTCACTAGAAGATATTTTCTTGAAAATCACTACATCAGAGTAAAACACTACGCAAGGAAACAACATGAGAAACATATTTCTAATAACTTTTAAAGAAACAAAAACATATTTCTTAAGCCCTATGGCTTATATAGTGGGAGGACTATTTTTAGGGTTAACATGGTTTTTCTTCAACACTAGTATAGTACCAGGTGATCTTAATCCTATAACAGAGGCCAATGTAAGAGGATATCTTGATCCAACCACTCTACTATTTATTATCTTTTCTCCATTAATTACTATGCGATTATTCTCAGAAGAAGAAAAACTAGGGACTCTCGAATTATTATTTACATCACCAGTTAAAGATATCGAAATAGTGATAGGTAAATATTTAGCTTCTGCAATAATTCTGATATCAATAGTATTATGTACTCTTTTCTATGTAATATTAATATACTTATTTAGTTCTCCCGACTTAGGTCCTTTATTAAGTGCTTACTTCGGAATAACACTGTATGGCCTAGCTACTTTGAGCGTAGGTCTCTTCGCATCATCTTTAAGTGGAAATCAAATAGTTTCAGCCGTTGTTGGAACTGTGTTACTACTTCTATTATCATTTATAGATTCTTTAGGAGCAATGCTAGAAGGACTTCCAAGTACTATTTTTAATCAGATGGCTCTTAATTATCATTTTGAAGATTTTACGAAAGGAGTCATTGATATGGGGAATATTGTCTATTATCTTTCTATTGCTATTCTATTCTTATTCTTTACAACTCTAAATTTACAAATTAGAAGGTGGAAATAATTTATGAATAATAAAATACTTCAATATATAAAACAAGAAATCCTTCCATATATAACTAATGTTAATTATTGGATTATTCTTTTAGGGTTCTCTGGAATTCTATCTATTATTGCTGGAAGTTTAAGTTATTTCATGATTACTGAAATCCAAGATTTTGCTATTTCAGTCATTATCACAGGGTTGATTCTTAGCTTGTTTGCTTTGATTTTATCACCTAGATCTACAGCTTCTTTCTTCAAAGGAAGAAGAGGGAAATACGGAGCAAATTCTGTTATTTTATTTCTTGCATTTTCAACAATTATTGTTTTAGCAAATTCTTTCTTTGTAATTAACTCTTATAGATTTGATACAACTGCAACAAGAGTGTTTTCTCTTTCTAAGCAAACAAAAAAAATCTTGTCTGGTTTAGATACTCCAGTCAGAGCCAATGCGTTTTTTGTTCCTACAAACACTAATCAAGAAAACTTAAATACTAATGCACAAGATTTATTGTCCGAATTTGCAAAGAATTCAAACAAATTCAGTTTCAGATTCAATGATCCGCAATTAAATAAAACATTAGCAATCAAATATGGAGTGATGCAATACCCTGCCATTATATTTGAAGATTTATCTAGTGGGAAACAACAACCCGTTTATGAAAAAGCTTTTAATCCATTTAGTGAGCAAGATTTTGTAACTGCTATGTTAATAGCAATGGGAGACAAGCAAAAAGTTATATATTATTCAAGTGGACACAAAGAAAAGAGTCTTTCCAGAGATGTTACGACTAATAATGTGACAGATGAAGGAATTGATTATTTCATAGAAGGCCTTAAAAGAGATAATTATAATGTGAAGTCAATAAATTTTGAACAGGTTGAAAAAATACCTTCCGATGCAGCAGCTTTAGTTATTATTGGCCCTAAATCATCATTACCTCCTAATCATGCTAAATTGATTGCAGATTACATAGCTGGAGGTGGAAGAATAGCGTTTCTTCTTGATCCCAATCCTCATGTAACTTGGAATGAGCTATTAATTAATTGGGGTGTAATTATTTCACAACAACCAATTGCAGACCCTTTAAGTTCTCTTGCAGGAAGCAAATTTTTAACTCCTTTGCTACAAAAATCTAACAACCAATATGTACCTGAGCAAAAACTTCTTCAATACACAAGAAACAATACCGCCGAAACAAAAAGAATTCTGTCAATAACTGATCAAATTAATGCAGCTTTTTTCCCTGGAGCAGGAGCCATTATGGAAACTGTTGAAGAAGGGTCAAGGCCGTTTCATGTGCAAAACATACAATTAGGAGTATCTACAGCTATAAGTTGGTTAGAACCAAACATAGAAGACCCTAAATTTGATGAAAATACGGATATTCAAGGTCCTTTTTCTTTGATTTCGATTATAGAATCTACAGGCCCTGTAACTTCAAATGGTCCAGTATTTGATTTAAGTAAAATCATGATATTCGGTGATTCTGATTTTGTAACTAACAAATGGTTTTATAGTAATCAAAATAGCGACTTGATTTTAAATTCGATGGCTTGGCTAGCAGAAGATTATGAAGTTATTTCAATAAGACCCAAAATAGTACCCTTCAGATCTATTGTCGTAAACAGAAGGGATAGAGAATTTCTTAAGTGGAGTAGTGGGCTTCCATTTATTCTAATGCTATCAACAAGTACTATTGTATGGTGGAGAAGAAGATAATCGTTCTTAATATATTTCTAACAGGGCATAACTATGAATTTTAAAATAACAATATTATTTATAATTCTAGCATTCTTAACAGGTGGAATTTTTTACTATTTCACTACTAATGAAAGTGAAGATGTATCTATAGATCCTCCTTGGTTTTACCAAGTATCCATGGATGATATTAATTTCATAGAAGTTACTCGACAAGAAAAAACAGTAGGTTTCTACAAAAACGAAGATACAACGTGGTCTTTTGTTAACCCTAAAGGAATTCCTCCAAGTTATGAACGATGGGGTGGTGTAACATTATTGTTAAGCGGTCCTCAGACTAAAAGATTATTAGTTGCTGACAAAATTGAAGACCCTGCGGAATATGGATTAGACAACCCAAATTTAATTATAAATTTTGATTTGATTGGGGGCAGGAATTTAACTCTCAAACTAGGTGGCGCAACATCTGATTTCAAACATTATTACTGCCAAATCAATGATTTTCCTGAACTATTTATCATTTCATCTATGTGGAATGATGTATTGGGTGATCTTGTAGATGAATTACCTTATCCAAAATGGTATATAAAAAGAGATCCAAAAGATATGGTAGGAATAGCAATATATAAAGGAGATATTCAATCTCAAGCAACTCCTGCCAAAAAATTTGAAACAAAAAATAACAAAGACTGGTACTTCATGGACTTATCTGATTTAGATGATAACGCTACTACTAATTTGTTGAATCAAGCTCCCGGCCAAGGTTATGCTGCATTTCTCAAAACAAGCGATAAAATAGAACTAAATACATCTGAATGGAGTAAGAAACAATATTTAGTTGGAGGTCCTCAAAATATAACTGTTGTTAAATCATATGCAAGTGAACCTGAAGATTACAAAAAATATGGCATTGGAGATGCGAGTGATGCTATTGAATTAAGATTTAATTCGTTTTCTCAAAAAGGTACTGAATTTATAGATGGTATTCTTCTTAAAATCGGAGATAAAACAGAAGATAACAAATCATATTATGCATATTCTGAAAATAATGAATTTATAAAACCTGTACTAGCATTAGATGCAAACTGGGTAGAAAGTGTAATGGATTTATATAACAATCCACCAATAAAAAAATAAATTACATAGTAAAATTTCTATACAAATCCAATAATCTTTCAGGTAAATCTGCTACATCATCTAATACTTCATAACCCATATCTTGGGTCATAGCTTTTAAGTAATCATGTCCATTCTTGTCTACTGTAAGGCAAAATGCATTAATATCTTTATTCTTTGCCTCTGTTAAAGCCATTTTAGTATCATGTACAGCATATTCTTTTTCTACTCCTTCTCTACTATATCCGCGATCCTGAGGTCGGCCATCGCTAATTAGAAACAATAATTTTGTTCTAGCCTGAACTTTATCTAATTTTGAGATAGCATGCCTTATCGCAGGCCCCATTCTAGTAGCATGTAGTGGTGAAATTTTATCGATTCTTGATTTTATGTTATCAGTCAAACTTTCCTCTAAATCTTTGACAGTATAAAATTCAACGTTTTCTCTGCCGTATCCTGAGAAACAATATATACCATATTGATCTCCCAAGTTTTCTAAAGCATCCATAATTAAAACTGAAGCTTCTTTTTCTACATCAATGATTCGTTTGTATGTTCTAACTATTCCAGATTTTCTCCTAGATTTAACCCACTTCATATAATCAACCGGGTCATCAGGTACATCCCAATCATTGTTAGAAGTTGAGTCTTCAATAGATTCTGCTGTTGAAGCACTAACATCTAACAAAAAGACGCAAGCAACATCTCTTTGTATTTTATTCCTTCTCCAGTATAATTTTTCACTTGGGCTCACCCCAGTTTTAATATCTACAAATGCTTCGATAACATCATCTATATCAAAATCTTCTCCATCTTCAAGACGGCGCTCTTTCTTTAACATTTCAGGAGATATCATTTCAAATTGTCTTCTTAAATGAGAAACAAGAGTACTATAATCAAGCAAAGTATCGTCATAATATTGCCTGTCACCTTCTCCCATTGTTCTTTCTTTAACAATACACCATCTTGGTTTATAATCATTAGATCTGAAATCCCATTCATCATATACATATGATTGTGGATCATCAGTTTGTAATTCTTCAAATTCCTCAGAATCATTGTCTGTTTCACCAGGATTATGGTTTGAATTTTCACTTAATTCTGAGCTTATTTCTTTAAGAATATTTTCGGCTATCATATCAGTTGCTGAGTCTATTGGACGTTCGGTAGCATCTACATCTAAATTCTCCATTTGGTCTAAAAGTTCTTTTAACATTTCCGGGCTGATATTTTCCTGTGAAAACTCATTGTTGTCACTATCCATTGATCTCATATTCTCTAAAAGTTGAACTAATTCAGGTTTGAAATCTCCTCTATAATCAACTTGTGCTGGAGATTGGTATTCATCAGAATCACTATGCATGTCCATAGAATCTTGATTCATCATAAATTGTAATATTTCTTGCATGACATTATCATCTTCGTAATATTCTTGTTCTTGTTCTTGTTCTAGGTTTAACTCTTCTGTATCTTCATTTGCCATGTTCTCATTTTGCATAGAGAATATTATTTTATATATTCTAATACTAATTTCAGCAGAATCATGAACTGTAGAATCTGGTTTGTCAAAAATCATTTTCATTAAAGCGTATATATTTTTAAATTGATCAATATATTTTTTAGGAACACGAGTTGCATCATTTTTACCCAAACTAATTTGAACTAAAAATTCAACTAAAGCATCATGTGAATTTAGTGTGTTTATATTTGTTCTTTTTTCTAAAGCTTGTGATTTCACTCTGTCAAAATCATTACTAAGCCCCATATATTTGCTCTTTATACAATGTTCTACTCTTGTATCTTCTATAATTGCGAATATATCAGTAATTAATGTTCTGTTTTCAAACAAATCAAAAAATTTGTTGAAATCAGTTTTTGTAGATGTATTTGATTCTTCTTTGTCTTCTTTGTCTTCTAATGGGAAATGGATTTTATCAGTGTTTTTATGTTTTATCAAATAGTCTTCATACAACTTTAATCTCATGTCATCAAATAATATACTTGGTTCATCAAATATAAATTTAAAGCTACCAAATTCTAGTCTGCCAACCTGGTGACTAGATATAACTTTAAACCATTTATAATTAGTATTCTTATCATCAAATCTATTGATTATTTCAGGAACAAAAATAGATTTTCCTTCAGTTGTTGGGTTCATAGTAGACGACCATCCTATATTTTTGTCTACCAAATCAGATGAAGGTAATATTTCGATATCAGTTCCAGCAAGTGCTGAACAATAAAGTTGTAACAATTCTTTAATAGATTCATATTCAACTGAAGAACTTATTTTATTCAAAGTATTCTCGCTCGTTAGTGATTCCATTTTGAAATAAGCTATTCCAGCGTCAGGATTAAGTTCTAACAACTCAATACCTTGGTCATACCATTCGTCGATTTTTTTAATATCAATTTTATTTAAAATTTCAGGGATTTTTGATAAAAATCCTGAAATCACGCTAGGTTGTTTTCTAGACAAATCTTTGCACAATTCAAGAATTTTATCGTAATTTCTATTGTTAATTGTATTAAAAGGTAAGGATAGTTCATCCATAATAGATGTTGAGGAATGTCCGCCTTGTTTAATTATAGATAAAACAAGATTCATCAATTCTAATCTTTGGTTTTCATTAAATTTAATTAAATGTTTAGGAGAATTTTCTAATATATTTTTGAGATCCCGGCTAGAATTGTTTTTCAAACGAGTCAAAAGCTCAATCCCGGTAATTTTAGAATTAAACTTAGTTAAAAAATCATAACTATTATCTAAGCATTCGACAGCCATGTCATATGATTGTTTTGTAATGTCATTCAATAAGTATATGATTTGCTCAAATTCTGAAAATGTTAAAACTTTTAAAAATTTAGGCGAATGATCAAAGATTTTAGAAGCGAAATTTCCTGATTTCCAACTTCCGTCATAAATTTTTTCCGCTAATATAGCCATTGAATCAATGTGACGTCCTCTAGTAATTTCAAGGAAATCAGATGAATTCTTTATATAAGACGCAGCTAAAACAGGAGATAAAACTATTAGTTTGCTTATCATTTTTGACCATTGAATTAACTCAATCCCTTTCAAGAAATCTGATAAAGATACTGAAACTTTTAACATATCCGTAGTTACTTCCCAAGATCTTACTCCAGAATCTGTTATGATTTTAATCTCATCATTCCATTCATTAATTTCTTCTTCATTAAAATGATTTTTCAGTATCAAAATTGATGCGTTATATTCTGATTGTAAATTTTCCGGGTATTTTTCAAAGATATTTTTATTCATAATTATTTATTTAATATATTTAGCAAATTATTTATTATTTTTGCAGTTGCACCAAAAATAATATTATCATCATAGTAAAAGGTTCTAAACTTTTTAAGACTTTTTTTGGTAATAATATAGTCATACCGCCAATTAATATGATTATTTAATTCAGTCAAAGGTACATTTACAATTTTTGCAACTTCAGATGATAAATAGAATTCGGGATTCTTATCAATTATCCCAACATAAGGTTTTATCAAAAACAAAGTTGAAGTTAAAACAGAATCCAAGTCTCCAATCAATTCAATATCTTTTCTTGGTACACCTATTTCTTCTTCAGTTTCTCTATAGGCAGTATCTATCAAATTATCGTCAATTTCTTCTTTGGTTCCACCTGTGAAACCAATTTCTCCAGGGTGGTATTTCAAATGTTCACTTCTTATTTGTAATAATAGTGATATTTCATTTTTACTGATTAATAATAAAACTATTACTGCAGCTAATTTGTGACTAATTTCAGCATTAACAGATTTGCTATTATAACAAGCAATCTTATTCTTTATAGGATAAAAATCCATTTAGATTATTCTGCGAAAATAGAAGATATTACTTCTTGTATTCCTTGATGTAATATCGGATCATCAGTTATTGCCCAATTAACAGAAATTTGGCATGCTCTAATCGGCTTGACTCCCTGTGTGATCATTTTCGCAGCATATATCAATAACCTAGTAGATGCTCCTTCTGGTAAGCCATGATCTTTCAAGTTTCTAATTTTCTCACCCAAAGTGGCTAATTTGAATGCCATATCTTTATCCAATTCTGATTCATGAGCAATAATTTCAGCTTCCTTTTCTACAGAAGGATAATCAAATTCAATCGCAACAAATCTTTGTCTGGTACTATGCTTTAAATCTTTCAATGCACTTTGGTAACCAGGATTATATGAAAGTACTAGCAGAAACCCTTCTGCAGCTTCTATTAATTCCCCTTTTTTTTCTACAGGTAATATTCTTCTGTGATCCGTTAATGGATGAATTATTACAGTAGTATCTTTTCTTGCTTCCACCACTTCATCTAAATAACAAATACCTCCTGCCTTAACAGCACGAGTTAAAGGGCCGTCCATCCATACAGTAGAATCCCCTTCTAATAAATATCGCCCTACGAGATCGCTAGCAGTAAGGTCTTCATGACACGCAATAGTTACCAAAGGGATGTTTGGTTTTGATTCATCTGGATTCTTTTCACCTGCTAATTCCATTTCTTGGCCCAATTTGTAAGCCATGTATTCAACAAATCTAGTTTTACCACAGCCAGTAGGCCCCTTGAATAAAATTGGAATCTTCTGCTTGTAAGCTGCTTCAAATAATTCTATTTCATCTCCAACAGGAACATAATAAGGTTTTTCTTTAGCGAAATATTCTTCGATAATATAACTTTTATATATAGACTTGGTTGTATCAGACATTTTGCTTCCTAATGAAATGATCATTTTAACTATTGATATGTCATTATAAATATCTACTGTGTAAATATCTACTAGTGATTTAATTATTTAATATACTTAAATAAATTTTAGGATCATATTATTTCTGTTAGAATATATTTCTAGCTTTTTTCAACCTACAATATTATGAGCAATTTAAAAAAAGAACAAAACAATAATAATAAACCAAAAATATTAGTAGATAATGTAACGAAAGTTTTTGGTTCAAGAATCGCAGTCAATAAAATAAGTTTTTCTATTAACAAAGGGGAAGTCATCGGCTTTCTTGGTCCCAATGGAGCTGGAAAAAGTACAACTATGAGATTATTAACTTCGTATTATACTCAAAATTCTGGCGATATATTTATAGATTCCATTAATACTAAGGACTCCGATATAGAAACCAGGAAAAAAATAGGCTATCTTCCTGAAAGTAATCCTCTTTATGGAGAAATGCTTGTTAAAGATTATTTGAAACTAATTGGTGATTTGAGAGATTTAAGTAAATCTGATTACAATAATAATCTTTCTAATGCTATAGATGAAACAGGGATACATGAATATTATTATAGCCCTATCAACCAACTTTCCAAGGGTTACAGGCAAAGAGTAGGATTAGCGCAAGCTATTCTACATCAACCTGAAATTCTAATACTAGATGAACCAACTGAAGGATTAGATCCAAATCAAAGAGTATCGATGAGGAATTTGATAAAATCTTTAGGGGAGCAACGAACAATAATGCTTTCAACTCATGTATTGCAAGAAGTAGAAACAACTTGTTCCAGAATTATACTCATTAATAAAGGTAAATTAATTGCAGAAGGAACAATTAATGATATTCTGCACACTCAAAATAAAAACCAAAATATAGAGCTTGAAATCATCGGCGATAATATTCAATCAAAATTAAATTCTATAGATGGAATTAAAGACATTGAAATTATAGAAAATAATGAATCTAAAAAACTGAATATATTTCTAGAAGATGGATTTGACCCTAGAAGAGATATATTTGAAAAAGCAGTAAAAGAAAATTGGATCATATTAAATATGAATAAAACATCTCCAAAACTTGAAGATGTATTTAAATTTTTGACAATTGGAGAAGGCAACTCAGAATTATGAAACAATTGTTAACAATATTAAAAAAAGATCTAAGGTCATATTTTGATCAACCTACAGGTTATATATTAAATATAATTTTTGTAGTAGCTATCGCATTTCTTTATTTCAGAACAATAGATACTACTAACGAAGCCTCTCTAAGACCAATGTTTTCTCTCTTGCCCTGGATTTTATCTATATATATACCTGCAGTTTCTATGCGTCTTTTTTCTGAAGAACAAAGAGATGGGACTCTTGAAATTTTATTCACACAACCAGTTAGAGGAACAACAGTAATATTAGCAAAATTTTTTGCAGGACTTTTATTCATTACAATTGGTATATTAGGAACTCTGCTAATTCCAATATCCCTTAGTTTTGCAGGTAATTTAGATTACGGAGCCTTATTTGCTCAGTATATTGGAGCTATCCTATTAGCATCTTCTTTGGTAAGCATTGGATTGTTTTCTTCCAGCCTAACCAAAAACCAAATAGTTGCATTCATTATATCTTTAACTATAAGCATGCTCCTTTTAGTTCTAGGGTTAGATTTTATCAATATTACATTGCCCTCATCTTTATCAATTTTACTTCAAGATTTAAGTCCTCTAACTCATTTTTCTTCTATTACAAGAGGATTGATTGATCTAAGAGATTTGCTTTATTTCATATCTATTGATATTGCTTTTTTGAGTTTGACATACCTTACTACAAAAGGTAAAAGCCTAAATAGTGACTCTCCTCAATACAGAAATCTAAGAATAGGCGTTGGAAGTCTTGTTATTTTAAGCTTACTTTTTGCTTGGTTTGGAAGTTCAATCCAAGGAAGAATAGATCTCACAGAAGACAAAGTGTATTCTTTAGCTCCTTCAACTAAAAATATATTTGACAACCTCGATGATTACGTGACAATAACTTTATATGAATCGAAAAATCACCCGATTAATACAGCATTAACAGCAAGGGATGTAAACGATTTTCTTTCAGATCTCGATGCCAGATCTGAATATATAAAAGTAAAACACAGATATCCGGATGTAGACGAAAAAGACAAAGAAGAATCTGAATTTGCTGGAATCGCTCCAGTTCAATTCAATATACAGAGGCAAGGAGAATTTCAGATTAAAACTGGCTATTTGGGAATGACAATCGCATATGCTAATAACAAAGAAGTAGTGCCATACATTGAATCTTTAGATGGCCTGGAGTATAAGATAGCTTCTTTAACTTTTAAGATGTTAAATAACACAAAAAAAACAATAGCTTTTATTGATATTCCATCTTCTAAAACAAATGCGAGTATGGGTTCGTTCATTTCATTGTTGTCACAACAATATGACATATCTGTTATTGATATTAATCAAATAGACTCTAATATTTCACCTTCAACACCTGATGTTTTTATTATGGCAGGTGGAAATTATGAAAAATTAAACACGGATTCAATTTTTACTGAGACTAAAATCCATGATTTAATCCTTCAGGGAGTAAGTTTTTTTGTTCTTGTAGATACTGTTAATATTGATAAAAATAGAATGATTGCTTATCCCAATGAATTTAGCGGGGCACGCTTATGGGAAAAATTTGGCATCATAATAAAAAATAACATGTTATACGACCTTGTATCATATGAAACATTACCATTTGGCACGCAATCTGGTGAAGTATTATTACCCTACCCTTATTGGATCAGGACTCCTCCTAATGATTCTAAAGTGACTGGGAAAGTGAATTCTACTCTGTTTCCTTGGGTAAGCTCAATAGAACTAATAAAACCATTAATTAACAATATTAAAACTGATCCGATAATCATTACATCACCAACCACTTCTATACAATATGACTATCAAGATTTAAGCCCCAATGCAAAATTTAATCCTAACAGTGATAATACAGGATCTCAGGTATTAGGAGTTAAAATTGAAAACAATGAAATCAATCCTGAAGTAACTATAAGATCAATCATTGTTTCTGATTCTGAATGGTTAACTGATAATATTGCTGGTAGAAATCAGTCTAATTACGCACTTGGTATGAATATGGTCGATTGGTTAGCTCAAGAAAATCAATTAGCAGATATCAGATCAAAAGTAATAAGAGAAAGAACATTAGACTGGTCATCAAAAGGCTCGTTTTTCAGTCATCAATCTTTAACAAAAAATTTAAATTATGTAACTACTCCAATCATTTTGATAATATTTGGATTTGCAAGATATACAAATAGAAAATCTATTCAAAATAAAGTATTTAAAAATGAAAAATAAACCAACATTAATATTATTTTCAATATTTATATTCATCAGTGTATTTTTTGCTGGTATTAAAATTTTACTATCTAATACTAATCAAATATATGATGAAACCGGAATAATTTTTATCGACCCGAATATTATAAATAGCGTTCAGATTAGCAATGAACAAAACACATCAAGTTTATATAAAATAAATGACTCTTGGAGAATTGGTAAGCAAAATGTATTTGAACCTAAATTATCGCTTTTTTGGAAAGCTATAGCCAATATACAAAAATCAGAATTAATGTCTATAAATCCTAAAAATTTCGAAAGAATGGGATTTGATGATTCAAATAAAATTTTAGTAAGATTTTTTATCCAGTCAACTTTGCAAGAAGAATTTCTAGTTGGTAAGTGGGATCAAGACACTAAAACATGTTTTGTTAAAAAAATTAATATTGATGAAATTTACGGGTTCACTTGTCCTTATGAAAATATATTTGCCACAGATCCTAATCTGTGGAGAAATCCAATAATATTAAATTTTCCACCTCAGAATATTCAATCAATAACATTTTCGTATCCGGAAAAAGAATTTGAAATTAACCTTTCTGATCAAGGATGGATTCTAAATGAAAATCCTGATCTCATATTAGACTCTAACAAAGTAGGACAGTATGCTAATCAAACTCAATTGCTTCTTGCTGATGGATTTTTGACAGACAATGAGTCAAAAGAAGTTGATTTCAATCAATCAGATGCTTTAATCACTTTTATTCCAAAACCTAAAACATCATCTACAATTACTAGAATCAGGTTAAAACAAATAGATTCAAATAGAGTAGCAATTAAAAACGGGAACTCTCCGATTATATATTATCTAAATATTGGTAATGCAATGGAGTTATTAGTAAATGAAGAGACATTTTTACCAAGTGATTAAGATAAATATTTTAACTTCCGTAACCCTTTATATTTAATTTCTCCTAATCCAATATTTTTCATATTAGTTTTACTCACTTCACCCAAATATAAATTTTGATTATCATCTATTGCAATTGAATGAGGTGCATACAATTGATTTGACTGTCCACCAAATCCTTCTCCCCATCTAAACAACAATTTTTTTTCCAAATTATAAATACTTATTCTAGGTCCTATATTAGGGACGTCTTGGTTTACAGACATTCCGTATCCTAGTTCTCCTACATATAATTTATTATCAGAAATCCCTAAAGCACAAGGTCTATGCATATTAACTATTTGATCTATATATACCCCATTCCTATCGAAAATCTGAACTCTATGATTTTCTCTGTCCGCCACATATAACAGTCCATTCGAATCCATTACAATATTATGAACAATATTAAATTGAGATTCATCTGTCCCAGGCGATCCCCAAGATTTAATCAATTTCCCATTCATAGAATATTTATGAATACTAGAATTACCATATCCATCAGATATATATACTGATTCTGACTCATAATCTACTGCTATATCTGTGCATCTGTTAAATGGCAATCCAGAATGCTGAATCGACGGAGAATTAGGAATGCCAATCGTCATTAGCTTTTCTCCATCTGAATTATATTTTTTTACTGTGTGATCTCCATCATCCACAAACCAATAATAATTTTCAGAATCAATCCTAATTGAATGCGGCCTAAGAAACTCTCCTTTACCAAAGCTATTTATATATTGCCCGCTTGAATTTAAAACTACAACTGATGTTTTACCTCGAGCAAAAACAATTATATTATTATCTTTATCAACAGCAGTCCCTGCAACTTCGTCCCAATCTATACCTGATGGAACGCTGTGCCAATTCATGTTGGATTCATAATTCAAAATTAAAACCTATAATTAATTTATATTTATAACATTTATCTAATAATAGTATTATAATAATATTACAAATACCAACAAATCAAGGAGAATTAAATGGGAAAAATAGATGACAAACTAACTTCAATGGGAATAACTCTTCCAGTTGAACAAGCCCCGATAGCTAATTATGTTCCTGGTGTAAGAACTGGTAACTTATTATATTTATCAGGATTAGGACCAAGTGATCCTAGTATGAAAGGCAAAGTTGGCCAAGACTTAACAGCTGAAGAAGGATACGAAGCAGCTAAAAGTACTGGAATAGGCGTAATTGCTAGACTTAAAGGTCAAATTGGCGATCTAGATAAAGTTAAAAGAATCGTCAAATTGCTTACAATGGTAAATTGCACTACTGACTTTGTAGAACAACCTGCAGTTGCTAACGGCTGTTCAGATTTAATGGTTGAAGTGTTTGGAGACAAAGGGAAACATGCAAGATCAGCAGTTGGAATGGGATCTCTACCAGGGAATATTCCTGTAGAAATTGAAATAATTGTAGAAATTGAAGACTAAAAAATATTAATACAATAAAAATAGTACAACATATTAATACAAAATAATTTTGTTATTAATATGTTGTACTATTTTTATTGATAAAATCATAATAGGAGAAATCAATGTTTTTAGTGCGAAGAGTATGTAAAGTGAGTAATAGATCAAATGTTTGGAAAACTGCTGATTTGTTATCCAAAATATGCAAGGCATATGAAGAAGAACAAGGTAGAGATAAAGCTACTATATATATTGGAGGAAGAGCCACTCCTGGAAAAGAAATAGTGGTTTGCGCAGAATGGACACAGGAATCTTTAGGCGAATTAAAAGTACCAACAGGTGTCCCAAGTTCAGTAAAGGAAAATTCTCCTAAACTTGTAGCACTTATTGATTCATATGAAATTGAATTCTACGAAGTAGCTACGCAAGAAAAAATAGATACTTGGATTTCTTAAAACTAACATAAGAATTGAAACTCAAATATTATTTTAAAAGCAATAATAAATTTTTGGGGTTTTCAGCAATTCTTCTTATATACCATGGGAACCATTCTTCCCCATAGCTAATTAGGATTTTAATATTTTGACTTTCCTTAACCAATGTGTTTTGTAGATTTGTTCTGATTCCATACAGCATATTAATTTCATATAAAGAACAGTCTATATTTTGGTTACTTGCTTCAGTATTGATAAAGTTAATAATATCATCATCATGTGTTGCAAAAGAAGGTTTGAAACCGTTTCCCGAAAATTCCTTTGATAACATTATTTTGCTAAGCTTAAAATAGTTTTTATCAATATCATTCTTGCTTTTCATTGAAACATCACTTGATTCTATATATGCTCCTTTAACTAATCTTATATGAGTAGCCTGAGGTAATAAATCTATCAAATCATTCTCTGTTCGAAATAGATAAGCTTGCAATGTGATGCCTATATTATTATTCGTATTTTTTAAATCATTATAAACTTGAAGTGTTTTATCTAAATAACAATACTCTTCCATATCAATCCAAATAAAAGCATTGTTATCATTTGCAACTTTCAATAATTTTTTCATATTTTCAATACATAAATTAATATCTATATCTAAACCTAGTTGGGTTAATTTTACAGATATTAAAGTTCCAAGAGATTTAGTCTTTATATCATTTAATGCATTTATGTAATGATTAACAACGTTAAATGTTTGTTCACAATTTGTAGTGTTTTCACCAAGGTATGTGATAATAGTTCCATAATTCAAATTCTCTAATTTCACACATTCATTTAATGCTTCTACTAAAGTTTCACCAGGCATAAATCTTGACAATGAATTTCTAACAAATTTATATTTTGGTAATTTGTTAGAAATCCAATCATTTTTAGATGTCCATAAGAGTATATTTTTAAGTAAGGCCATTTTAGTATTGCGAAAAATAAATTATACTTAAAAATAATATCATAGAAATCAATTAATTTTTAAAATAAAACAATCATGACCACAAAAAAACAATTAAGAAAATGGGATAGTATAAAATGCCCTGTTCATAGAAAATTATCCTCTAATACAGAAAATTATTTGTATGCAATGTTTTTATTAGATGAAAAAAATGAAAAAATCACTGCCAGTACTCTTCTTGAGTATATAAAACTTCTTCCATCTTCTGAAAATTTGGGTACGAGCTTACCAACAGTTACAGGAATGCTAAAGAGAATGATAAGAGATCATCTTATTACTAAAAACAAAAATAATGAAATATTTTTAACTGAATACGGTAAAATTTCTGCTAAAGAACAAACAAAAAGATTTAGACTTGCCGGGAAATTCATACATGAAACTTTGAAAATAGAATTAAAAGATGTCTTTCAGGAAGCTCATAGATTAGAACATGCAATGTCTCAAGAAGTAGAAAATGCTATAGATAAATTACTGGAATACCCTGTAAAAGATCCATTTGGTCAGGATATTCCAGGATCACAAAAGCTTAAGACAGAAAAAATAATACCTCTTTCTGAAACATCCGTAAATAAAACATATATAATATCTAAAATACCTCCGGAAAATTCTGAATTTGTTGATTTTTTACATAAAAACGATATAATTCCTGGCTCAATAATAACCATAGAAGAAATATCTGATACAAGAGGAATTATTAATATCAAAGTAAATAAAAAAACTTTAGATTTAGCACTGAATGTTGCTAGAACAATATGGGTCAAATGATTTGCTAAAATCAGCTACTCAAATATTTTCCAACTAAATTTTTTCTTCTTGCCATTAAGTAAAACACCTAAATTCTAACTAAATATTTATAATTTATTTAGCAAATATATGGGTTGCAAGCGAAATTAACACACTTGCAGCTTGGGTTAAATTACAAGATTTATGATCAACCGTTGTCATTCATTTTGTATAGAACGTATATATGAGACTAGTGCCCATCTTTCTTGTTCTGTTAATATTGAATCGTAAGGAAGCATCCCTGATTTGATTTCTAATCCTTGCTCGTATTGAGCAAGACCAGTTCTAGATCCTTTAGATATAAATGCAAAAAGCTCACCATCTGCAGAGTTAGAAGTTTTTTCTGAAAGTAAATTGGCAGGATACGCGCCTTTATTAATTACTTTACCTTCAACAGTTTTGATATTCACATAGTCTCTATATGGTCCGTTCCCATCTAAATTAGTACCATGACAAAATATACAATTTTCAGCGTATAATTTATTACCAAGAGTTAATTGATTATCAACATTATAATTAACAGGTATTTGTAAAACTTTATATTCCATTGTATTTCTAGTCAGCTCTTTACCGTTCATAGGAACAGCTTCAGAATGTGGCATTATTCGAGGAATTTCTTGGCTTTTATAGGATGGTTGGTAATGCATTTCAGTAAAGATTAAAATAGCATGGCTGCCTGATCCGGGGATTGCAGGCAAATCAATTGTAGCTGTCTCACCTAAAATTTTAACTTCACCAGTTTTGATATTTGCTGTACATGCAACTAGTACTAATACTATAGCAAATGATAAAAATAAACTGATTTGTTTTATTAATATTTTGTTCAACATAATCACTCTTCCCAACCTCTCTTAGTTGACTCTGCTCCAGATTTTTTAAGTATTTGTTCTGCTTTTGGTATTCGATCAATGGGCACTGAAACAACAACTCCAATATATCCTTCTGTCATAATTCGTTCGTCATAAGCTCCCATAAAAATCTTTGGTAATCTAGATTCGAACAAAGCTCCAAATACTGTCACAATAACAGAAAATAAAAGCGTCATTTCATAAAATATAACTAACATAGGAGGAATTGATAAAACAGGTTTTCCTCCAGTGACCAGTGGGTAAGCTAATTGAGTTCCAACTGTAATTATCAAAGCTACAGTAAATCCAATAACTGCACCAAAGATCGGAAATCTATGTAATCGAAGTTTTGGATGAGCTTCACCAAATGTTCCATGAGGATATGGTGTTCCAGTCATGACTTCAAACTCATTGTCTTGATACTTCGCTTTTCTCAAAGAAGATAAGGCATCGCCTGCTTCATTTTCGTCTATAAATAATCCTAAAACACTTTTATTAGCCATTGTTTACTCCCTTACAACTGCTGAGATATTCTTTTTTCCAATTTTTATTACATGCCTAAATCTCATACCTTCTTTTATGTCAAAAGGAGGTATCAAAGGAAAGATTCTAGCAAAAACAAGCACTCCGCATATAACAAATGCAAATGTAAATGCTACTAATCCAATTTCAACTAAACTAGGGGTATACGTACCCCAATTAAAGCTCAATTCAGTTCTTCTAGATAATCCCGGTACAATAATTAAAAATCTCTCTAACCACATACCAATGTTAACTAGTATAGTTGTAAAGAACATCCACATTGGATTCCTTCTTACACTTTTAAATAACCATGCACCTACTGGGATAAAAAATCCAGTAAGTAAAAATACAATAAACAAATAACTCCACGGAGGTTGAGACACTTGCATATTTCTTAATGCAATTTCTGGATCTTCTAATGGATATAACGCATATACCCATTCTAAAAATAAGGCGAAAAACCAAATTGTCGCTACAACAACCAATAATCTTCCAATAGCATCGAAATGATCAGGTTTAATATATTTGTCTAATTTATATAACCAGAGTAATCCCGCCATTAAAGTCACAACTCCCGATACTCCAGAATGAATTGCACCAATTATAAAATATGGAGCAAATATAGTTGAATGCCAACCTTCAACCGCAATTGAAACGGCAAAGTCCCATGAAACGATACTATGAACAGAAACAAATATAGGCAAAACTAATGCAGACAACAATATTGGAGCAGTACCTTGAACTTTCCATTGCCTTGGGGTGCCTCTAAATCCTAAAGCAAGTATGCTATAAATAATTTTAGCAGGGCCAGCTTTTACTTTATCTCTTACTAAAGCAATGTCAGGAATTAGACATGTATATACAAATAGAATTGTACTCAACAAATAGGTTCCTACAGCAACAGGATCCCATACGAATGGTGATCGTACATTAGGCCATATTCCTCTAGCAAAATCAAAGCCAATAAATATAGGAGGAAGAGGTGTTATCCAATATATTCTCCATGGTCTACCTACGTGAAACATAATATTACTTAATGCTGCTATAAGTGAGAACAATGTTAAAACTTCAGCTGCTCTAGTGATAGGTCGTTTCCATTCTGCTTGAGTTAATCGTAATATGGCTGAGACCATAATCCCAGCATGACTTATTCCTATCCAAAATACGAAATTAGTAATATAAGCTCCCCAATATACTGGTCGTTGCACTCCTGTCACTCCAAGTCCACTATATAATTCGTATATATAACCAGATATGCCCACAAGCATTATAAATCCGAGTGATCCAACGACAGACCAAAACCATCTAGCAGAACGTATTACAGGCGCTGTTAAGTCCTCTGTTATTTCACTATCTGATAATTGTTGATGCTCTTGCATTTATATAATCTCCATCTAATAAGGTTTCCCTTCTACAAGTACTTCTGTTTTATAATATTTTTCATGACTTCCATATAATAAATATTCTCTGTTTTCCCATAAACTTATAACTGGAACATATTTTGATATTATTAAAATAAAAAATAATGGCATAGAAACAGCTCCAAAAATCACCATCAAATCAACCATGTTTGGAATAACAATATCCGGTAAAGAAGCAAATCGGTGAGTCGCATCATCTATTGTTCGGTCTAAAGAATAAGCAGAGCCATAGTGCCTAAATCTATCTAAAAAGTTTCCGATTAAAACACTTATAGCTATTATCGGAGGGCCATAATAAGATTTTCTTATACTATCCAAAGTAAGAGAAAAAAATGGAACAATACACACAAAGAAAAAAGTAAATATAAATATTGGTAAATATTTCCCAAACATTAATAATTGAAGTACGTCTCTTTCATTTGGTTTTTTACCATACCAAAGAACCATTAAGCTAGATATAAAAAACCAAAACCATAATAAAGAAATCCCAAAAAGTAATTTCCCTAATCCCCATAGTTGATCAAGTCCAATAAAATTTTGATATCCTCCCCATTTCCACATAATAAATACGGCAATAGTTAATATAGCGACACCACCTTGTATAGCATTATGAGAAAGAGTTACCGGATACAATGAATCGACCCATCCTGGAATCAAAGCCATTAAAAAGTCTGATGCAAAAAAATAAAGTACAGTTAATAAAAGCATAAAATAAAAAATACCTAAGACACTAACTCTATCTCTTAATGCTCCCCATTGATGAGTGGATCCAACCCAACCATGAGCTAAAAAAGAATATATTTTACTTTTACCTTTTGATTTATCTCTCAATATTGCAAAATCTGGTCTTGCATTTAACCACAATAAAGTTAAAGCTGTTAATACAAATCCAATCAATGCTAAAGTTGTCCATATGTGAGGAGAATAGGCAGGTACTTTACCCGGATCAAAAAACCATAATGTTTTTCTACCATCTTCCAAGCTAGGAAGTACCCATAATATTGGAATGAAGAATATCAATCCAGCTATACCAGATATACAAAATATTTCTGACATTCTAGATATAGGCCTTCTCCAATTACCTCTTGCTACCTTTGTAGCCATAGAAAACATTGGGGCTCCCATAAAGGTTGTAAATATAAACATGCAAGCTGTTACATAATATGACCAGGCACTCATGTCATCAAAGCCATTCATAATTCTTAAAATTATTCCTACGACCCCAATAACAGATAAAAATGCAGTAATATAAAGAAATAAATTGAACGTATTACCTCGTTTCCTATTGTGAATATTGATTAATTCTTTATTAACAGGAACTTTTCCCAAAGATCTTTCAATGACTCTTTCTGTAAATATTAAATTGTTTTTTATTTTCTTCATTTTTCTTTAATGTGATTTTGTTTTTTTTGAATTATCAATTTTCTTTAAATAAAGAACGTTAGGAGAAGTGCCATAATGTTCCATCAAATGGTATCCTCTTCCGTCTTTCTTTCCTTCTTTTGCCTTAATCCTCGAAATCTTACTTTCAGGATTATTCATATCGCCAAATATTAAAGCTTCTGTATTACAAGAATTTACGCATGCAGGATTAATTTCTCTTGCTCCATCTTCAACTTCAAAACCATTTACTTTAGCATCTCGTTTTGTTCTTCTAATCTTCTGAACACAAAAGGTACATTTTTCCATAATACCCCTAGATCTGACGGTTACATCGGGGTTTAATTGATTCTTTAAAGAATCAGGCCATTCAGCTTCCCAAAAATTAAAAAATCTAACTTGGTAAGGACAGTTATTCGCACAAAATCTTGTACCAATACATCTGTTGTATACCTGAACATTCAATCCTTCATTATTGTGATATGAAGCAAACACTGGGCATACTGGTTCGCAAGGAGCTTCATCACAGTGTTGACACATTATAGGAATAAATTTTGCTTTAACGTCAGGGAAAGATCCTTCCCAATATCGCTCAACTCTAATCCATTGAATAACTCTATTTTCATCATAGTCTGACTTTTTTTGTAAAGGAATATTATTTTCTGATTGACAAGCAACAACACAAGCTTGACACCCATTACATTTGTCTAAATCTACTACCATTCCCCATTTTGATTGTTTCATTCTAATATCTCCTATTAATGATGATCGTTATCATCTGAATCTGATGTTGTGACTTTGATTACATGGTTATGAGGATCTCTTTTTAATTCCTCGAATCTTCCTTCGAATTTAGGTATAGCGATATTATTACCAGTGTTTCGTATTTTTACTTTTGTTGCGGCCCATGCATGTGTACCAATATTATCATCTAATTGTACATCTAAAATAGAATATACATTAGATCCCACATTTTTAGTATATGATCCTGACTCTTGACCGCCGCCTACGGGGACAGTTATAACTTCTGGAGAGACAGAAGGATTAGGATATGCTGCTGCTTTAATAGATTCATTATTTGAATTACTTATTTCAATGATGTCTCCCTCTTTTATTTTCATCTTTTTTGCCAAATCATAATTGATTTCAACCCAGGTTTCCCACGCTATCGTAGTTAAAGGGTCAGTCAATCCTTGTAACCATGGTGACTTCGCAAAACTGCCATCTCCTACTTTAGTACGGAATGGAACTAAATGGAAAGAATCCTTACCAGACACATTACTGAATTTTAGAGTTTGAACTTTAGGCCAATTGGTCATGTTCGATTGAACATTGTTTTTAACTTTAGAATTAATATCCCACCATCCTCCTCTTGAAAGCACTCCATTCCAAAAAGATTTGAAATCAGCAGCTGTAATTGATCCTCTATTTAATTTCCATAACACTTGAGCATCTTCCATTAAAATATCTTTCATTTTTTTACCAGAGTATTTGTTTTTTACTCCTATTTCATCGGATAGTTCGATAATAATATCACTCAAATCTTTTGTACCAGAATATTTACCTTTATGACTAAATTGGCTTTTAACTACTGGTTGTTGGAAACCAACAACTTGATATCCCGGACCAATAGATGGAACATCATTTCCCCATGATTCAAATTGAGTATTTAAAGGTAATATAATATCAGCATATTTAGATGTGTCATCTACAAATGAGTTAAAAGAAACAATCAATTCTAATTTACTTAATGCTGATTTAAAGTCCAAACTTTTTGGTAAGTAATAGTTAAGATCAATATCATTAATAAATAGAGAATTAACAGATCCAGATTTAATATTACTCACTAAATCTAATGTTTTTTTATAATTACCTTCAAATCTAGATCCTCCCAAGTCATCTAATGGAGAATCTGGGTTGATAATTATTCCGCCTTCTTTGTTAATATTCCCCAACAATACATTAAGAGCATATATAGCTTCTACACTAGATGTTCCATTAGAACTTGCAGATGCTTCATCACCTCCGATAATTAGTGGATGCTTTGCTTCTGATAATTTTTTTGCCAAATATTCGATTTTCTCTTCGCTCATTCCAGTAATAGAAGATACATTTTCAGGAGAATATTGTTTCAAATCTTGTATGTTTAATTTCTTAGCTAAATCAGTTTTAATCATATTTTTTGAAATAAGAACATATGCGATTGAAGAAGCAATCAAGCCTTGTGACCCTGGCTTGCAATATATCCACTCATCAGCATTTGTTGCCGTCAAAGACAATCTTGATTCAATTTGATACAACGTACCTCTTGGAGCATCTCTAAATTGGCCATAAAGTCTCCCAAACATAGCTTCTGAATGATTAGAATTAAACATATCCATTCCAAAATTTAGCAATAAATCTGAATGAGCTATGTCAAATTTTGGCATATTATAACTGCCGGTGATTTTTTGAAGTGCTGACAAAACATTAGAATCATCAAATGCGGTAAAAATTATCTCCTTATTTCCCATTTCATTAGCAAAAGCGCTTAATACAGATCCGGCTCTACCTCTTAGTGGCTTGGAAACAACACTAGATTTAGATTTACCCAATCTGTCCAACTGAGAAGCTATTCTTTTATACGCGTCGGTCCAGCTTATTTCTTCCCATTTTTCAGCACCTCTATTAGTGCCTTCTTTCCTAACTAATGGAGCCTGAATTCTGTCTGGGTGATAAAGCATCTGTAATTCTGCTTCACTAGAAATGCTATGAGAACCAATATTAACAGGATAATCAGTATTGCCTTCAACTTTTTTGGCACGGCCTTCCATAATTCTTATAGCCAATCCCTCTCCATTAGAACCTAAAGTTGCATACCAATTATCTATACCAGTGACTTGGTCTTCAGGAAGTTTATTTGGAGATTGAAAATATAATTCTTCTTCTGGCACTCCACAAGCACTAAATATTACAGCGGCTGCTCCGCCGCCTCCAATTAATTTTAAAAATTCTCTTCTATTTATATCCATAATTTATTAATCCTAATAATGACAAGTCGTACAGTCTGTAGATGCACCATTCGCTTTGTGACAATCCACACACCATCCCATTTTCATAGGAGACACTTGTTTAACTTTGTTCATAGAAGCAACATCGCCATGACAAGTTGAACAAACCTCACTTGCTTCGATGTTATTTTTTTCAGATAATTTCTTTATATGAGGTGGATGAAAAAATTTCGCATGATCAGGTAGTCTATGCACTCTGACCCAATCAATAGGTTTCCCGCCTTCATAAGTATCTCTGATTTTTGCAATTTCACCTTTGTCATCACCAACAATTCTATGGCATGACATACAAAATTCTACAGGTGGTATAGCAGCCGCTGCTGCTCCCTCAGTTCCGAATCTATGGCAATATGTGCATTTCATCCCTAGTTGCTTAACGTGCGGCGCATGTTTAAATGCTATTGGTTGATCAGGACCTTCGTCAAATCCAAATAAAGGTTGCGTCCACCAAGCAGATCCAACAAAAATTCCCACAACGATAATAAGTACTGTAGTGATAAATCCACCAATACCAGAAATTATTAAAAATTTCTTACTTATTTTTAGTACTCTATAATCGCCTGGAATCAATTGCTTTCCTTTATCATATTAAATCCACCAATCGGACCAGAAATTATTAATAACATCGCCTAAAATAATTGAATAAACTGCTAAACCTACATAAGCAGTTGCCGATATAAATCCCATAAAATAAAATGGAGCTCTAAATTTATTCCAACTTTTACTTACGGAGCCTGATTCCAAAAGAGAAGGAATAATTGCGTGAGCAAGTAGCATGTTTCCTGAAAAAGAAAATGCACAAGCAAGCATAAGCCAAATATTATTTACTATTTTGTGTAGTTCAATATAGTCTTGCTGCGTTATAGCAAGTGGATCCATTTTAACCTCACTTAATTTATCTAGTGAAAAGTATCACAGATTGTGATTGTTGTGTCAATAAAATACAGGTATTTTTTACATTAATTCAAAATATTTAAACGCAGACCCTGTATTCATTAACAAAATTTTCTCATCTCTATCTATTTTTTTTTCACTAACTAATTTATTTAAACCTACATATGTAGCCGCGCCTTCCGGAGCAGGTAATATGCCTTGGGTACTAGCAATTAATTTCATATTTTCTATCATGTCTTGGTCTTCAATAGCTGCCACACCACCGCCGCTTTCTCTCAAGGCTTCTAAAATCAAATAATCTCCAACGGCAACAGGCACTCTCATTCCAGCAGCTTTGGTAGTGGCGTTTTCCCATAATTCTGCATGTTGTGTGTTTTCTTCGAAAGCTTTGACTATTGGGGCACATCCTGTAGCTTGGACTGTAAACATCTTTGGTCTTTTTGATCCAATCCATCCCAAGGATTCCATCTCATCAAAAGCTTTCCACATCCCAACTATTCCAGTCCCTCCGCCAGTAGGATATATTATCGAATCAGGTAATTCCCAATCAAATTGTTCAGCAATTTCATAACCCATGGTTTTCTTTCCTTCTTGCCTGTAAGGTTCTTTTAAAGTTGACACATCGAATAAATTTTCTTTGTCTGCAAATTCATTTGATAATCTGCCGGCATCGTTTATCAAGCCATCTATCAAATTCAATGACGCTCCAGCAAGAATAGATTCTTTTTGGTTCATGATTGGCGCATCCTTAGGCATAAACACATGAGCATCAAGATTTCCTGCAGCAGCATAGGCTGCCATTGCGCCTGCAGCATTCCCTGCAGAAGGCATCGTAACATTTTTTATGCCCAATTCTTTTGCCTTGGATAATGCGGCAGACATACCTCTTGCTTTAAAAGATGCTGTTGGATTTAATCCTTCATCTTTAATATGCAAATCAGTATATCCTTCGATTTTTCCTAAATTTTCAGCTCTGAAAATCGGAGTAAATCCTTCTCCTAAACAAATAACATTTTTAGGATCCTTTACTGGCATCATTTCAAAATATCTCCACATATTTGGATCACGATTTATCAAATCTTCTTTTGACATGTTTTTCTTCACAGATTCAATGTCATACCTAGCATATAAAACTCTTCCACATTTAATACATAATTTATTAATTTCATCCACGGAATATTTTTCTCCACATCCAGGATATGTGCATTCAAGTTCGACCACATAACTTCTCATAATCTAAGCCTTCATTTTAAGAATTATAATTTTTAAATTATAATTTTATTTCTCATAAAAATATTCATAAAATTTGATATTTGGTTACAAAAATATATAAACTCTTATATAATTTCATTTAGAATTAATAAATATTGTTTTAGTTGGAGAAAATATGACAACCCCTATAGAAAAAAAATATATTGCATCCAGATCAAAATCTGAAGAAAAATTTAAATCTGCTCAAGATCTGTTCCCTAATGGGGTTACACATGATGCTAGAATGATGAGTCCTTTCCCGTATTACATATCCCACTCAGAAGGGTCGAAAAAATGGGATATAGACGGTAATGAATATGTTGATTATAAATCTGGACATGGGTCAATGTTACTTGGGCATGCACATCCCGAAATAGTGAAAGTAGTAAGTGAAACTGTCGCCAAAGGTAGCCTGCCAGGAGCCTCT
>Ga0209403_10001780_pt1 | contig 27090 bp, 25 predicted proteins | sample ArcticOcean_MG_C_8_FD_187440 | JGI IMG/M metagenome (GOLD analysis project Ga0209403, IMG submission 187440) | Marine microbial communities from western Arctic Ocean - ArcticOcean_MG_CB11_86 (SPAdes) (version 2) | ecosystem: Environmental > Aquatic > Marine > Oceanic | place: Arctic Ocean... | reverse complement strand
CCTATCGGCGACGACGTCCGAGCGCCTGTTTAAACAGTTGCACGGGGTCGTCGTCCGTTGAGAGCGGCAACAGGTGAATGCCGTAACGATGGCAAAAAATCTCCAAATGTTTCGCGCGCTCTTCAAACGCATCGCGGTAGTCGGATCTTGCTCCACTTGCAAAAGTATCGATGGCCATTTCTTCTTCCTGACTCACGAGTCGATAGCGGCCCGGCGGCGGTAATCTTCGCTCAAGCGGATCACTCAAAAAGACCGCGAGCACTTCATTGTGCCTGGCAATGCCAGTCAGATAGGACAGTGCGATGCGAGAAAGCCCAATGAAGTCACTAATAACGATGACGAGACTGCCAGGGTGAGCAACGCGCCGCAGCATGCCCAAAGCTTGCGTCAACGGCGGCTCTTCATCCGAACTGGCCTGCGTGTCGTTGGCTTTCCAATCAACATGATTCACGAGCTCATGGACGTAGCGCAACGCGGCCTGACGACCAAGGCGTGGACGAATTTCGCGATGTTTGGTATCACCAAATATCAACCCGCCCAGCCGATCACCTCGATGATGCGCCGCCCACGCAAGTAATGCGGCAGCTCGTGCCGCATTGACGGATTTGAAACATCCTCTGGTTGCGAAATGCATATTGCTACGCAGATCTGTCATGACCAACACCGGGCGTTCTCGTTCTTCGCGAAAAAGTTTCGTATATGCCTCAGAACTACGCGCAGTCACACGCCAATCAATACTTCTCGGATCGTCGCCAGGCTGATAGGGACGGGACTCATCAAACTCCATACCCCGACCTTTGAAATGCGAAACGTATGCGCCCGTCTGCAATGAATCGATGCGCACGACGTCCAGCGCTATCGCCCGCGCCGGACCGCTCAAACGAATCAGCTCTGGCTGGCTGACGCTGACGGGAGACGTATCCTCCGGTGAACTATCCTGTTGCGGTGATTGCTGCATATGGGTATCGCGAGTTACGGCACGCCGACGCCATCGAGCACGCCATCGATTACCAAATCCGGTAACACGCCGTCAGCCTCAGCCTCGAAGCTCATAACCAAACGATGCCGCAATACGTCATGAGCCACTGCCTGAATGTCCTCCGGCCCAACGTAATCGCGACCGTTGATCCACGCGTGAGCACGAGATGCCCTGTCGATACCCATGCAAGCTCGTGGGCTCGCACCGTAGAGCACGTGTCCTTCAAGATCTTTGTTTACGGCGCCAGGATTACGCGTCGCAACAACCACGTTAACGATGTATTGCTCCAATTCGTCGGACAAGTGCAGCCCAAGTATTTGCTGCCTGCCTTCCATAATCACCGACTGGAGCGTCATTTCCGGCGGCGCAAATGCGTCACGCTCACCTGACTTCGCCTCGTCGCGATTCAAAATCAAAATCTTGCGCTCATCCTCTGGTGTCGGATAACCGACTTGAACATGCAGCAAGAAACGATCCAACTGTGCTTCCGGTAACGGGTAAGTACCCTCTTGCTCGATCGGGTTTTGTGTCGCCATCACCATGAACAGATCGGGGAGCTTGTAACTCCCGGCGCCAACCGTAATTTGTCTTTCTTCCATCGCCTCAAGCAAAGCGGACTGTACTTTTGCCGGGGCACGGTTTATTTCGTCAGCCAGAATGAGATTGTGGAACAGTGGCCCTTCGCGAAACTCGAACGTCCCATCCTGTGGACGATAGATATCGGTTCCCGTCAAGTCGGCCGGCAACAGGTCGGGCGTAAATTGGAGCCTATGAAAACTTCCTTCGACACTTTCGGACAACACTTTGATCGCGCGGGTCTTCGCCAGACCGGGCGCACCCTCAACCAGCAAATGGCCGTCACAAAGGAGCGCGATCAGCATTCTGTTGATCAGCCGCTCCTGACCGACGATAAGACTCGCCACGTGAGATTCGAGCTTTTGGAATTGTTCTGCGACGCTCATTATCTAATAACTCCGAGGGCAAAAAAGCGTACCATTGTAGTAGTGATGCGCGCTGAGGCCAACCTGTCGCGGCATTTTTTGTTTGCCAAACTTTCGTACGAGCGTCGAAATGGTCGGTTGGCGCGTGCCGCAAGGTTGGTGATAATGGCAATTGGGACACGCAGAAACCACAAACATTGCAGAAAATTCGACATATTCCCCGACTTCAAGAGTGCCTGGCAGCCGCCGGGTCACCCATTCGACGTCAATGGCTCTACTGACTGTGGCGGCGTTAGGCGTCGCGGCATGCGCGGAATCTCCTCCCCCTGGCGCAGAATCCCCGGAAATTAGCGCACGAATTTCGACAGATTGCGTGGCGGCGGGCAGCCTGCGGACAGACCTCTCAATCGGCATTCGAGAAAATCTCGACTGGGCCTCGGCAGAAATGTCATGTGAAGGTATGCGCCGACCCGCTGACGCAGGTGCGCGCTTGAGATTTTCGGGTCCTTACGAAAACGGGGAAGAGAAGAAAACCCTCACACTAATTCTCGGTATACCGGCATTGGAGGAAGCGCAGATTGGCGCGGAATTGCCCACGAATGTCACGTTGATCGAAGAAGGCAGCGGTCGATTTTTTGCCACACCGGATACTAACGGGTGCTGGACAGACGTGACAGAGCATGAACATATTGACGGTAATTCGGGCCAAGACTATATGATTAGCGGCAGTGTGTTTTGCATGTCACCGCTAGCGGAGCTTAATGGTTCTGCCAGTGTTGCCTTTACCGAGTTGGCATTTACCGGACGAGTGAATTGGAAATCTCAATAATGACCATTATTCGCATCATCGCAGCAATACTTATGTGCGGGTCGGCGGCAGCACAGAATTACAGTGCGGCTGATCTCGATGTGGCATTCAATAAAACAAACCTGGTGATCTCCAGCAGTGGTCACGGGTGCTACCAATTCGAAACTTACGTTGCCGCGAACTCAGAACAGCGCAGTCGCGGCCTAATGTTCGTCCGTGACCTTCCGGCGTTCACCGGAATGGTGTTTACCTACCCACGACCTGCCGCGCTCTCGATGTGGATGAAAAACACTTACATACCGCTGGATATTCTTTTCTTTGGCGCTGACGGCGACATCGCCAACATCGTCGAAAACACAGTTCCCTTATCACTGGATTCAATTTCTGCAGCGCACCCCGTCCATTTCGTATTGGAGTTGAATGCAGGTGTTACGAAAAAATTGGGCATAGATGCTGATAGTCGAGTGATATTTACTGAACTGGATAGCGACGAAGATTAATACGAAATGACCGGTTCTCTCGCAGACATCGTCGATCTGAGCTTGTATCCGTTGCAGGACATAAAATTTCGCGCCAACTCGAAACGCTCATTAGATAAAAATGGCGTATTGGTGATGCCCGATTTCCTACGGGCATCCGCCGTTGAGGCGATTCAACGTGAAGGCAAAGAGCAACAGCATCTTGCTTACTACACCATCACTGATCACAATATTTTCTTGACCCCACCGGATCCGACCTACGCCAGTGATCATCCTCGAAATCGGCTGGTGTCTTCGTCAAAGGGTTGTATTACCGATGATCAAATTCCACCGACGTCGGTACTGAATACACTTTACGACGCCGAAGAATTTCGCGAATTTCTTTGCACCGTCCTGGGAGAAGACCAACTGCATGAATATGCCGACAAAATGTCATCGATCAATCTTCATTATGCGGATGAAGACCAGGAACTTGGGTGGCATTTTGATAATTCGTCATTCGCGATCACGCTGATGATTCAAACACCTGACGAAGGTGGTGTATTCGAGTACGTGAAAGATGTTCGCGATGCCGATAGCGACGATATGAACTACGACGATTGCGGCAAGGTACTTGCTGGAGAAGTGGCGGTGCAGACACTAACCATGGATGCTGGTGCGTTGGTTCTATTTAGGGGACGAAACTCTATGCATCGAGTGACACCCGCGAAAGGCCTGCGTACCCGGATGTTGGTCGTGATGGCATACAACGCAGAACCGGGCATCCCACTTTCAGAATCGGCCCGGATGACATTCTACGGTCGACTCAGCTAGAGAACCTCTGATCAGCTATCCAGCATTTTCCTCAAGTTGTACTAGAGGACCGAGGCGATCGACTGGGCAAGATACTCGACATTTCCCGCAGTAATACCGCAAACATTGATACGACTCGACCCAACCATATAAACACCACGCTCGCCTTTTAATCTCTCGACTTGTTCCGCCGTCACACCGAGATAGCAAAACATTCCAGTTGTGCGCAAAACGTGCGAGAAATCGTGATCTGGTGCAGCGTCAGATAGTGCGGACACCAATAGCTGCCGCATCTCTTTTAGTCGGTCACGCATCTCGACCAACTCCTCCAGCCACTCATCTCGCAATGCCTGGTCACCCAAAATGTGCGAGACAGTCGCCGCGCCATGATCGGGCGGTAGCGAATACATCGTTCGCACCGTCGACAATGCCTGACTCAGAGTAGTATTGGCCGTTGCCTCATCTGCCGCGATAAACGACAGCGCACCAACGCGATCGCGATAGAGTCCGAAATTCTTTGAACAGGACTGCGTAACAATCATTTCCGGCACACGTTCGATCAACATGCGCACGCCGTATGCATCATCATCCAAATTCTCGGAAAACCCCTGATAAGCCAAATCGATGAAAGGGATCAATTGTCGAGCGGCGACGACATCCGCAACCTGATTCCATTGCGCGGGTGACAGGTCCATACCCGTAGGGTTGTGGCAGCATCCATGCAGCAGAACAAGGTCGCCCGTTGCAGCTTTTTGAAGTGTCTCCAGCATCGCGTCGAAACGTATCGTATGACTATCCAGATCGTAGTAAGGATACGATTGCAGTTTGATGCCCGCCTCTCCTAACAATGGCCCGTGATTGTTCCAGGTTGGATCACTCATCCACATGCAGGCTTTCGGATTTGCTATCAGCGCGACCTCGGCAGCAACACGCAACGCACCTGATCCACCCGGAGATTGCAGTGTTGTAATTCGGCCGTCGCTGGCAGCAGCACCGAACACCAACTTCTGGATGGCATCACAAAACGCAACGTCGCCGCGCGAGCCCAAATATGCCTTGCTGGATTGCGTGCCGACCAACCAGTGTTCGGCCTTTTTGACACTGTTCAGTATTGGTGTATCGCCAGCCGCATTTCGGTAAACGCCAACGCCAAGATCGACTTTTTCGGTTCGCGGGTCGTTTTTATGCTCGCCGATGAGCTTGAGGATTGCATCTGCCGGCTTCAGTTCAAGTCGCTCGAACAAAGGTCTGCTCCACAGTTAAGTGCAGAAAAATCAGAAGTACAAATTGTACACGCACGCAGTCGGAACTGAAGCGCTACTGACTATCCGTTGCCAGCCGAATTAATTGCTGCGCCATTGAAGACGTAAAGCGGCAGAGAGAGAGTATGGCGCCTACAAACAATGGCACCGCTACAATATGCATGAGCAGATTTCGCCGATCGGCGTGATTTCTTTGGCATTCGGACCAATCAATTTTCATTGAGCGGCCCGGGAAAGTTTAAGCGCACCCAAAAATAAAAATCCCGCCGATTGTCAGGCGGGATTCAATCAATCAATTGCGGTCGCGATCAGGCTTTAGGGGCCCACACTGAACACCAACCAGCCGAATTCACCAGTTTGCCAGGGAATATCTGGCACGGACGCCAGGCTTCGCCATCTGCACCCTGAACCAGCGCGCAGTTTGCGCAGGTTTGATCGGTTGCCGGGTTAGCACGTGTGCTTGCATCAACACTGCTTGCGTCGTGCACGTACTTCATTGCCTGCGCCATCGCCTCAGACTCTTCTACCTTCGGCATGTCCTGGGCCATCGCTTCCTGACCGGGTCGCATCATGCAGCCGGCAGCGGCAACCGCTGAGAGCTGAATGAACTGACGTCTTGCAATCTTGTTACTTGAACTCGTACTCAAGGGGTTCTCCTCAAAGTTTTCTGGAATTTGTACCCGAGACTCGCCTCAGGCGTCGCGTATGTTAATCGATTGTGCCCCATCTGCGTAGCCGTTTTTTTAGTCGTATCGTTATTGAGAATCGTTCGCATTTTCATTGGAACTCAACAAGATACGTTACGGGTAGCTTGAGCGAGATGATACGGTATAAACCTGAACGGCAGCAGAACGAGCGCACCTTTTAGCGTCAATCCCAGGTCTGGAGTCGACCATATAACGACAAAATGTGAACGCAATCACAAACCCATGTTCAATTTCAGTCGGATTTTCCGCGCTACGGCATAATTAGCGCCCACCCTAAACTGGACGATAGATACTTTGAGCATACGACAGCCTCTGATTCTGAAGATTCTGTGCACATTGGGTCTGGTTTGTATGGCGAACACGGCGTACGCCGCGAACGTCACCCACTACTACACAATTTCAGTCGATTATTCGCTTAATCGACTTTCAGTTGAGGCTCGCTTTAGCCATCCAGTTTCCAGTATCACCGCTAGATCCCGCAGCGCAGGTCAATTTCTTTCCGATGTAAGAGGTTGCGGTGAGTCTCCGAATATACGCATGCGAAATCGGCGCATGATGTTGCCTGATGGGGGCATTCGCTGCCTGAATTACACTGTGGATCTTGATCGCGTAGCCAAGGAATACCATGGCGCGAAAAATTTAAGCGAGCAAAATATCGTCGCATCGCCTTCTTACTGGATGTGGCGGCCAGAACTGACCAATGGCACCAAAATCCATGTCACCTTTCGCATGCCCGAAAGTGTTCAAGTGTCCGTGCCCTGGCAACCAATAGACGCCGATAAAAACACTTACATCGTCGGCGGTTCCCCCGAAAGTGCCAACGCACCGGCAATTTTTGGCAAATTCGACTACCGCGAAATCGAAGTGCCAGGATCCGTCATCCGGTTGAGCATCGTGTCCGGCGACAAAGCCATGAACAACGAGGCCATCGCCAGGTGGATTCAAGCAACGACGACCGATGTCAGTTTGGTCTATGGCCGGTTTCCAAATCCATCGCCACAGGTCGTGGTCTACCCAGCGAGCAGCTCGCGTGGCGGCGTGGGTTTTGGTCGTGTAGTGCGCGACGGCGGGGAAAGCGTTGAACTACTCATTAATCCTGACGATGACGTAGCAACATTCTTTGATGATTGGACCGCAACTCACGAATTTAGCCACATGCTCTTACCCTATCTCAGTTCCGAATATCATTGGATATCAGAAGGGTTTTCGCAGTACTACCAAAATGTTTTGCTGACTCGTGCCGGCGCTTATGATGCGGAACGAATGTGGCAAAACTTGTATGCGGGGTTTGAACGCGGTAGGAAGTCGCATCCGGAATTGTCACCTAACCAGGCAACGAGCGAAAGCATCCGCTCAAGCCGAATGAAGGTCTATTGGAGCGGAGCGGCGTTGGCACTCATGGCCGATGTTCAATTACGCGAGCGTTCCAACGGTGAAGAATCGTTGGACGATGTTCTGGATCGTCTCCAAGCTTGCTGTTTACCATCGACCCGTACCTGGTCCGGGCTTGAGCTTTTTGCCCAACTCGACACCTTGATTGACGAGCCGCTGTTCGTTCCACTCTACCGGCGTTATGCAGATACGGCCGGTTTTCCAGACACCCACGAAGTTTATTCACGCCTGGGATTGGGCGTCTCTCGCGACAAAGTCCGTATTAAACGCAATGGCGAGCTGAAATCGATCCGTGACGCGATGACGGTAACTGATGATCCGACCGCGCAGCGGCGCGTACAACTCGCAGCCAACTAAGCGCGCTCTATCGCGATATACTGTGCGACTGATTTTCCGGCGGTAAGACCATGTCCAGCCACAGCTACATCGTCAATATTCATAAAGTTGACGCTACTCACACGAAAACTCAATCCGACCACGTCGCGGTCGAAGAACCGCTGGAAATTCAACTGGTATCGGCGGGTGCGGAGGGTGCGGCAGCGAAATCAGTTTCGATCACCATGCGCACTCCGGGGCACGACCACGAGCTCGCACTTGGTTTCCTGTACACCGAGGGAATCATCGATTCCTATCAGCAGATTGCCGCCGTCGAATCTATTGGCGAGATTGAAGCGGTGTCGGGGTACAAAAATATTGTCCGTGTAGAGATCGACGCGGCCATCGATCTTCAGCTCGAGCGCTTGGAGCGACACTTTTATACGACGTCCAGCTGCGGCGTTTGCGGCAAGGCATCGCTCGATGCTCTACGAGTAACCGGCCAAAAGTCGCTGGCAGAACAAGAAACGACGTTTCCCAGACAAACCTTGATCGAAATGCCAGACCGAGTCCGTACACTACAACCGCTATTTAGCAAAACGGGTGGACTGCACGCCGCCGCAATTTTCGGTTCGGATGGTGAAATCAGGGTCGTGCGAGAGGATGTTGGACGGCACAATGCGACCGACAAGGCCATCGGAGCACTTTTGGCCTCGGGGGAGTTACCGGGACATCAGTTTGGTTTGCTGGTTTCGGGTCGAGCCAGCTTCGAGCTCATGCAGAAATCGCTGGTTGCGGGCATACCGTTCCTGGCAGCGGTCGGCGCACCATCAAGTCTTGCGGTGCAAATGGCCGTTGACTTCGACATGACGCTTGTGGGCTTTCTGCGCAACAACACTTTTAATATATACGCGAATCCACAACGGATCAGCGAGGGAGCATCGACAAGTGGCGATTAAGTACGACGCTGCAATTGCAACGGAAATTATCAACCAGTTCGGCGCTGCGCCGGAAATGCTGGTGCAGGTGTTGCATGCGTTTGTGCAACGCTATGGCTACATAAGCGAGGAAGCTATTAAGCAAATCGCGAACGAACTGAATTTGTCGCGTGCAGATGTTCACGGTGTCGTGAGTTTCTATCATGATTTTAGAACCACACCACCAGGCGACCACATCGTTAAGATCTGTCAGGCCGAAGCGTGTCAGGCAATGGGGAGTCGCGCGCTAACGGCACACGCCGAAGAAAAACTGGGTATTGAAATGCACGGCACAACGGGGGACGGCAGTCTAAGCCTGGAACCGGTTTACTGTCTTGGTAATTGCGCCTGCTCGCCTGCCGTAATGATCGACGAAAAAGTCTATGGTCGGGTCAGCGCGAGCGACCTTGATGGTTTGATTGACGCTTGCGGAGAATCACAATGAGTGCGCGCGTGACGGTTTATGTACCGCGTGAAACCGCAGCCGTATCTATGGGTGCACATGAAGTCGCCGAGAAATTGGCAGCACTTGATAACGTCGATGTCGTGCGTAACGGTTCCCGTGGTATGAGCTGGCTCGAGCCGTTGGTCGAAGTTGTCGTTAACGACGAGCGAATTGCATATGGTCCGGTATCCGCAGCAGATGTTGACGATCTGGTTGCAGCGGGCTTCCTGGAAGGCGGTGATCATGATCTGAAAATCGGTCCCGTCGAAGAAATTCCGTACTTGAAGAATCAGGAACGCTGGACATTTCGCCGTTGCGGCTTAATCGATCCGGTGTCGGTCGAAGACTATCGCGAGCACGGCGGTTTCGTCGGGCTCGAAAAAGCGCTCGGCACCGGGCCTGAGTTTGTTCGTGAGCAGGTACTTGCATCAGGGCTCCGCGGACGCGGCGGCGCAGGCTTCCCAACCGGCATCAAATGGCAGACGGTTGCGGATGTAGCAGCTCCGCAGAAATACATCACCTGCAATGCAGACGAAGGCGATAGCGGTACTTTCTCCGACCGCATCCTGATGGAAAGTGACCCTTTGACGCTGATAGAAGGCATGGCGATTGCGGGTATGGCCGTCGGCGCAACAAAAGGCTATGTATACCTAAGGTCCGAATATCCCTTAACGCAACGCATTTTCGCGAAAGCCCTAAACGCCGCGCGGAGCGCAGGATGGCTTGGCGAAAATATTCAGGGAACCGAATACTCGTTTGACATCGATCTGCACATTGGTGGCGGCTCATACGTTTGCGGCGAAGAAACGGCGATGCTCGAAAGCCTCGAAGGCAAAGCGGGCTTGATACGTTACAAACCGCCATTGCCTGCTATTGAGGGGTTGTTTGGCAAACCGACCGTCGTAAACAACGTCGTGACGCTTGGCTCCGTGCCAGACATCATCGCTTTAGGCGCAGACGTCTATGCAAACTACGGCGTAGGACGATCAAAAGGGACGCTCGCCTTCCAACTGGCGGGCAACATCAAACGCGGCGGCCTGGTCGAGAAAGCATTCGGACTCACACTACGTGAGTTAATCGAAGATTTTGGCGCCGGAACCGCGAGCGGCCGGCCCATTCGCGCCGTGCAAATTGGCGGACCGTTAGGCGCATATCTCGCCGACGAGCATCTGGATACACCTCTCGACTATGAAGAGTTCGCCAAAATTGGCGGCATGATCGGTCACGGCGGCATTGTCGTATTTGACGACACGGTCGACATGGCCGCTCAGGCAAGATTTGCGATGAAATTCTGCGCAATTGAGTCCTGCGGCAAATGTACGCCCTGCCGTATTGGGTCTGTGCGGGGTGTGGAGGTGATTGATCGCATCGTGGCAAACGAAAATCGTGAAGACAATCTTAACCTTCTCAATGAGTTATGTGACACCATGATCGATGGGTCATTATGTGCAATGGGCGGTATGACACCCTTTCCCGTGCGGAGTGCGGTAAAATATTTCCCAGAGGATTTCAATAAATGAACCTGACCCGAGAAACCGACTTCGGCACCCCGGCGAGCAGTCTCGAAGAGACCGTTACGATCGAAATTGATGGGCTGCCGGCTACCGTCAAGAAAGGCAGCACCATAATGCGCGCCGCGCGCGAATCCGGCGTCGATGTGCCAAAGCTTTGCGCCACCGACAATCTGGAACCATTCGGATCTTGCCGCTTGTGTCTGGTCGAAATTGAAGGCAGAAAGGGCTACCCCGCATCCTGCACAACTCCGGTAGAAGAAGGCATGCAGGTGCGCACCCAAACGGACGCGCTCGCCAAGCTGCGCCGGAATGTTATGGAGCTGTACATCTCCGATCACCCACTCGATTGTCTGACTTGTTCGGCAAACGGTGATTGCGAATTACAGGACATGGCGGGTGCGGTTGGACTCCGCGATGTCCGATACGGCTTCGACGGCGATAACCATCTCGACGCCAAGATCGATAGCAGCAATCCCTATTTCTCGTTTGACCCAAGTAAGTGCATTGTCTGTTCTCGCTGCGTCCGCGCATGCGATGAAGTTCAGGGCACCTTTGCGCTGACCATTGCAGGCCGCGGCTTCGAATCGAAAGTCTCTGCGGGCATTGGTGAAAGCTTCATGGATTCAGAGTGCGTGTCGTGTGGCGCCTGTGTGCAGGCTTGCCCAACGGCCACGCTGATGGACAAGTCGATCATCGATCAAGGCCAGCCTGACCACAGCGTTGTTACGACGTGCGCCTATTGCGGCGTTGGTTGCTCGTTCAAAGCTGACATGAAGGGCGATCAGGTTGTCCGCATGACACCGTACAAAGATGGCCAAGCCAATAAGGGTCATAGCTGTGTGAAGGGCCGCTTCGCGTGGGGCTATTCAACCCACCAAGAGCGCGTTCTTGATCCCATGGTGCGTGATTCTACGGACGAACCATGGAGAGTCGTTTCCTGGGACGAAGCACTGCAACACACGGCCAAACGCTTCAAAGAAATTCAAGCAAAGTACGGCCGCAAATCGGTCGGCGGTATTACGTCTTCGCGCTGCACTAACGAAGAAGTGTATATCGTGCAAAAACTCATTCGCGCAGCGTTCGGCAACAACAACGTCGACACCTGTGCCCGCGTCTGCCATTCCCCGACGGGATACGGCCTGCGAGAGACGCTTGGTACGTCAGCCGGCACGCAGCCTTTTGAAAGCGTCATGGATGCCGACGTAATTATTGTCATTGGCGCGAATCCGACCGACGGTCACCCGGTTTTTGCCTCCCAGATGAAACGCCGATTGCGGCAAGGCGCTCGCCTGATCGTCCTGGACCCGAGAAAAATCGACCTCGTTCGTTCACCGCATATTGAAGCGGACTATCACTTACCGCTTTTACCCGGCACCAACGTTCCAATGATCAACGCGCTTGCGCACGTTGCAGTAAGTGAAGGATTGATCGACGAAGAATATGTAAACGAGCGCTGCGATCTGGATTCATTCGCCGCGTGGAAGACTTGTGTACTACACGACGAAAATTCACCCGAGGCGGTAGCGCCGATTGCGGGAGTCTCTGCTGATGATATTCGTGCAGCGGCACGGCTGTACGCCAGCGCAGACCGCGGCGCGATCTACTACGGCTTGGGCGTAACAGAACACAGTCAGGGCTCAACGATGGTCATGGGCATGGCTAATCTGGCCATGGCCACCGGCAACATCGGATTCTCTGGCTGCGGCGTTAACCCGCTGCGCGGTCAAAACAACGTGCAAGGGTCTTGTGACATGGGATCGTTCCCGCATGAGTTGCCTGGCTATAGATCTGTCGCTGATGATGAGATTCGGGGCGTCTTCGAAGCTAATTGGGGCGTGGAGCTGGATAACGAACCGGGCTATCGAATCCCCAACATGTTTGACGCTGCAATTGCCGGCGAATACATGGGTATGTATATCCAGGGTGAAGATATCGCCCAATCGGACCCCAACACCCAACACGTTGAAGCGGCGCTCAGTAATATGGAGTGTATTGTCGTTCAGGATCTTTTCCTGAATGAAACGTCGAAGTTCGCACATGTATTTCTGCCGGGAACATCGTTCCTGGAGAAAGACGGCACCTTCATTAATGCGGAACGTCGCATTAATCGAGTTCGCCCGGTCATGAAACCGCGCCAGGGAAAAGCAGAATGGCGCGTTACTCAAGACCTGGCACGAGCGCTCGGCTACCCGATGAATTACACCAATGAAGCGGAGATCATGGATGAGATCGCGACCTTAACGCCAACCTTCCAGGGTGTTTCGTTCGATTTTCTGGATCGCTTCGGCAGCGTGCAATGGCCGTGTAATGAGAAGGCGCCGATGGGCACACCGATTATGCACGTCAATAGCTTCGTACGCGGTAAAGGCATGTTTGTCGAGACCGACTATGTGCCGACAGAGGAACGCACCAATCGTCGTTTCCCACTGTTGCTCACCACCGGCAGAACATTGACTCAATACAACGTTGGCGCACAAACACGCCGCACCGCAAATGTGGTTTGGTATAAAGAAGATCTGCTTGAAATACATCCGCATGATGCAGAGACACGTGGCATCAATGAGGGTGATCGCGTTTCGCTCACCAGCCGTAAGGGCGACATTACGCTCAGCGCCAAAATCACCGACCGCGTGCAACCAGGCGTCGTTTACACAACTTTCCACGATCCCGAAACGGGCGCGAACGTCGTGACCACGGAATATTCCGATTGGGCAACCGATTGCCCCGAATACAAAGTCACTGCCGTACAAGTTGCCCCCGCGGTGCACCGCTCCAAGTGGCAGGACGGGTTTGAACAGAGGGCTCAACAGCAGGGGAAAGTTCTCGATCCTGTCTAGGATTCGGACAACTATTCAAAAGACATGCTCTATTCGCTCACGGTAGAACGACTCGCGATCAATTACATTTCGTCTACGATTTGGAATTGTTCTGGGTGATCGATTCGCCATATGTGTTCAACCGCGAGTGCTTGATCCATCTTTTCTCCACGCCATCGGGTGAGGCAGGTTTGCGAATTAATGTGCTGCTCTTCAAGTGTTTCTCGCAATCGATGGGCAAAGTTCTCCAAATGAATCGCCACCTCAAAGCCTGAACGGTGAATGATTCTGCCCGTCGCATGGGCGGTGGAATGACCCTTGATTTGCGGCCGATACTGATCGGTTCTACCTTTTCGTTCTCTAGCAGACGACTAATACAAGTATCACAAGCAATCCGTCTCGATGTTTCCGCGGAACCATGCGGACCGTCCTCAATAAACGCGGTATTGGGTTGCGGTGTTTCCGCGGTAACGTGCACCAGCACTTGGTATCGATCAGCCGATGAGGAAGATGTTGGTCCCTGTTGCAGGTAACTCTCAGCCATCTCCATCAGGGCGGGCGCAGCGAAGGTGGAATGGGTGCTCTGCGGCGATTCGCCTGCGGCGGATAATTCGCGCTCAGGTAATCGAGAATTCCTGACTCCGTGGCCGCATCAAACTGCCACAGATTTTGCGTCGCCTGCATCCAACGAATGACATCAAGCCAGGTTTGGCGATCTGCCCGTTGACCGGTGACTAGAGCATGAGAATGGCAGCCCCCGCAATGAATCCTCACCAGCTGCCAGCCCTCCGCGATGACCAGGCCGGTTGTGGGATCGTATTCTTCGGCGATGGAATAACTGGTCGATAAAAGCAAGGCGGCAACCAGTAACCAGCGTCGCATGCGCTAGCCCGTTACGCTGACGGCGATACGATGACACGCGTTGTTCAAATACCCACGCGGATTCCACGCCGGCAAGACATGCGGTTGAGAGATGCCACGATCATCAACGGCTCGCGCCCAAATTTCGTAGTACCCATCTTCAGGAAACTCTATGGTTGCGGACCAGTGCTGCCAAGCCAATCGATTGACGGGCTTTCTTAGCTTGGCGCGCTGCCATGTGGCGCCGAAATCGATCGAGGTATACAGTCGTTTTACCTGATGATCGCCTGACCACGCGTGCCCACGAACCTCCAGTTCTGCATTGCGTGAATGAGAGTTGCCAGATTTTGGAAACGTAATTAGAGACTTCACTGGCATTGATTCGATGATGCACATCTCCGCATCAGTGACTGTCGCGCCCGGCGCCACTGGCTTGCAGGGAACACGGTAAGACTGGCCCTGCATTTTTTCGCCATCGTGAACTCGATCACGTAGCAAAATCTTGTTCAGCCATTTACCACTAACGGATGCTGGCCAGCCAGCACACACCATGCGCAACGGAAAACCGTGCAACATCGGCAGGGGTTCGCCGTTCATCGCCCAAACCAGCAACGACTCTTTCTCCAATGCCTTGTGCAACGGCACGCCTCTGGAAATCGGTAGTTTTTGAGGGTCGCCGGATAAGTGTGTGTCAGCACCCTCGTACGCAACGTACACCGCATCATCGTTGATGCCACAGTGCTGCAACACGTCGCGCAGCCTTACTCCGGTCCATTCCGGACATCCGATAGCACCGGTTGTCCACTGATTACCGCGCGCAGGCGGGGTGAATTCTGAACGACCGTTTCCGCCGCATTCAAGCTGCAACTGTAAGGTGTAGTGTTGAAAAGTGTTTTGCAGTTCCGTTAAAGACAGTTTTGTTTCATTCGCGACGGATTCGCCACCAATTTCCAGGAACCAATTGTTTGCATCGATGTTCTCCAGGGTCGGTGGTACACCATTATTGCGCACGAACATGCGAGATGCTGGTGTGATCTCGTCATCCAACATGTGCGCGGGGGTTTCTGCGTTGACAGGCCTATCATTGAGTATGGTAAGTCCGTCTTTGCCGGCTAATTGAAATGCGTTTTCGGTTTGCGCGAGAGCCGCCGGGATAAGACCTCCCGGCATGTACTTGGCAAACGGGATGCTGGCACCGAGTGCCGTCATCATTGCGACTAAACCGCTACCGCGGATAAAGCCCCGCCGTGAAACTGGATCAACCCGACGACCAAATACCTGCTCGTCCGCCGCATCTGCATCTTTCGCATATAATTCGTGCAAGCCGACTTTGTCTTTCATACGAGTTTTTGACCTGATGCAACGAATGCCTGCAGCATTCGTTTGATCGTCTCCGCAACGTCATTCGCCGAATTCTCATCATAACGCATGCGCTTTTCATCCATATAACAGCGCTGCGACAGCTCTAGCTGAATGGCATGGTTGTTTTTGTCTGGCTTGCCGTAGTGGCGAGTGATATAGCCACCCTGGAATCGGCCGTTGAGTACCGCTGAATACGCGGTATTGTCGGTCGCGACCATTACCGCCTGTTCACACGCGGCTGCACAACTCTTGCTGCCATTGGTGCCTATGTTGATGTCGGTCAATACACCGGGAAACAGACGCGGCACTTCGGACGCGATCGAGTGCGCGTCCCACAGCAACGCGTGACCGTGATTCTGCGTGAGCTGGTCCAGTGTGTCGGATATTTTGTCGTGATAAGGCTGCCAGTATTCACGCACGCGTATCGCTTGTTCCAGCGCTGAGACGGATTCCCCCGGGAGGTACAACTTTTCGCCGGCGAACGTCTGCGTCGGACAAAGACCTGTTGATATCTGGTTCGCGTAGGGAGCGGCGTCGTTGGCAGACCGGTTAAGGTCCACGACGTAACGTGAATAGTTCGCCGCAACAACATTCGCGCCAATAGCCGTTGAAAATTCGTACAAGTCACGTACGAACCAATCGGTGTCCGGGAGCGCTTTGGCCACGTCCGTCATGCGCTCGGCCTGCCCTGGCGCCAGCAAACGCCCGTCGTGAGGAATACTAATCAGAAGCGGAGTCGGTCCTTCGCTGAAGGAATAGACGTCGGTCATTCAGCAAAGCTCGGCATGATGGTCGCGCAAAACTGGCGATAAGCGCCGGCGTCGATGGAGGCTGCGACCGCGTCGATGTCTGGCTTCAAAGAGCGATCCTGCTCAAGCACTGGCGACAGCTCACGAACCTTTCCGTGCGCCTCTTCCAACATCGGAGAACTTTCCTGCGGATGATGAAAATCGATGCCCTGCGCCACGGCCAATAGCTCGATCGCGATAATATTGATCGCGTTATCCAACATTGCATGCAAACGATAGGCGGCAAAAGTTGCCATACTGACATGATCTTCCTGATTCGCGCTGGTCGGTATGCTGTCAACGCTGGCCGGATGCGCCAGCGATTTGTTTTCAGAGACTAGTGCCGCTGAGGTAACCTGTACAATCATGAAACCGGAATTCAGACCGCTATCTTTGACCAGGAATGCTGGCAATCCCGACATTTGTGGATCGATCAACAATGCCACGCGCCGTTCAGAGATTGATCCAAGCTCTGCGATCGCCAGGGCGAGGTAGTCAGCCGCAAAGGCAACCGGTTCCGCGTGAAAATTTCCGCCCGATAAAATCGAACCCGTTTCCGCAAATACTAATGGGTTGTCAGTGACCGCATTCGCTTCTATTTGCAGAATATCGCACACGTGGCGCAATACGCCGAGACAAGCGCCAGCGACCTGTGGCTGACACCGAATCGAATAGGGATCCTGAACTCTGTCGCAATCGAGGTGCGAGGTCCGAATGGTGCTGCCATCCAATAGCTCTCGCAGCGTACGCGCGATGACACTTTGACTATCGTGACCACGCACCGCGTGAATGCGATCATCAAACGGTGTATCGCTGCCCTTAATGGCATCTGTTGCCATTGCCCCAGCGGTTACCGCCGCGGCAAGAAGATTTTCCGTTCGAAATACTGCGGCAAGCGCAATGGCCGTTGAGACTTGGGTTCCGTTGAGCAGCGCGAGCCCTTCTTTTGGGGCGAGGCGTATCTTTTCCAGACCTGCCTCGCGTAACGCGTCCTCTGCTGACACTTCAACACCGTCGACACGCGCGTCACCGATACCGATTAGAACACCGGCCATGTGTGCCAAGGGGGCCAGGTCACCGGATGCACCGACCGAACCTTTGGCCGGAATGGTTGGGTATATGCCGCGATTAATCAGTTCGATGATGGCCGTGACCAGATCCAGACGCGCGCCTGAGTTGCCCTGCGCAAGCGCTTTGACCTTGGTGACCATAACCAAACGAACGATTGGGTCGGGCAATAATGGACCGACCCCCACGGCATGCGAACAAATAAGGTTTTCCTGTAACACTCCAAGCTCATCGTCGCTAATGCGCACATTCGCCAACAGGCCGAAACCGGTATTGACGCCATACACCTGCTCGCCACCTTTAATGACGGCGTCGACGGTTGCTTGCGAGGCACGAATGGAATCGCATGCCTCATCACTGAGCGATAATTTGACCGGCCCGTTCCAAATTCGACGGAGGTCGGCTAACGACAATGGCCGGCTTGAGATTTCGATTTCGGTCATACCTTTGTCCCATCAACCATGGGTAGCTTAAGGTCATGCTCGCGCGCGCAGGCGATAGCCTCTTCGTAACCAGCATCTGCGTGTCGCATGACACCCGTCGCCGGGTCGTTCCACAGAACACGTTCGATACGAGCATCGGCAGCTTCAGTACCGTCGCAAACAATCACCAAACCTGCATGCTGTGAGTAGCCCATACCGACGCCACCGCCATGATGAAATGAAACCCACGTTGCGCCGCTCGCGGTACTCAGTAGCGCATTCAACAGCGGCCAGTCAGATACCGCATCGGACCCATCACGCATGGCTTCAGTCTCGCGATTGGGACTGGCGACAGAACCGCTGTCCAGGTGATCACGACCGATAACAACGGGTGCTTTGAGCTCACCATTTCTAACCATTTCATTAAACGCTAAGCCCAATCGATCACGCTGCCCGAGCCCCACCCAACAAATGCGCGACGGCAAACCCTGAAACTGAATGCGTTCTTTTGCCGCATCCAGCCAGTTGTGCAAATGCGCATCATCCGGGATTAACTCTTTGACCTTTTGGTCGGTCTTGTAAATATCTTCCGGATCACCCGACAGCGCAACCCAACGAAACGGGCCAATGCCGCGACAAAACAGTGGTCGTACATAAGCGGGAACAAATCCCGGAAAATCAAATGCATCCTCAACGCCTTCATCGAAGGCAACCTGACGGATGTTGTTGCCGTAGTCGAAAGTTGGAATGCCTGCGGCCTTAAATTCGAGCATGGCACGCACGTGCTTCGCCATCGATTTGTTCGCAGCCGCAACGACAGCATCGGGATCGGATTCACGCTTTTTCAGCCACTCGGACACGCTCCAACCGATTGGAAGATACCCATTGGCTGGATCGTGCGCCGAGGTTTGATCGGTGACAGCATCAGGTCGCACGCCTCGAGCAAGCATCTCCGGCAGCAATTCGCCAGCATTACCGAGCAAACCAATCGATACGGCTGCCTTGCTCGACACCGCTGCATCGATCATCGCCAATGCCTCGTCAAGTGATCCGGCGCGCTTGTCGAGATAGCCTGTTTCCAGACGTTTCTCGATTCGGTCTGCCTGACATTCGATGGCCAGCATCGATGCGCCTGCCATGGTGGCTGCCAAGGGTTGTGCACCCCCCATACCGCCGAGACCGGCAGTCAGAATCCACTTACCAGCCAAATTGCCGCCGTAATGTTGGCGCCCCATTTCTGCGAACGTTTCGTAAGTTCCCTGGACGATGCCCTGGCTGCCAATGTAGATCCATGAGCCTGCCGTCATCTGCCCGTACATCATCAAACCCTTTTTATCGAGTTCGCGAAAATGCTTCCAATTGGACCAGGCGGGTACCAAATTGGAGTTCGCGATCAAGACCCGAGGCGCGTCTGCATGGGTACGAAAAACACCCACCGGTTTGCCCGACTGAACGAGCAGCGTTTCGTCTTCCTCGAGCGCGCGAAGCGCTGCAACGATCTGATCAAAGCATTCCCAATTGCGAGCAGCCTTGCCGATACCGCCGTAAACAACCAGATCGTCTGGTCGCTCAGCGACCTCCGGATCTAGATTGTTCATGAGCATGCGCAGCGGCGCTTCTGTGAGCCACGATTTCGCCGTCAGTTCAGTTCCTGTGGGCGCTGTTACAACTCGACTTTCAGATTTTTTCATGCGATGTGACTCCGTTCTACGTGTCGTCTACTAACGCCTCTGTGCCTGGCGGTATGTAGTGTCCAGATAATTCAAAGCGGCTGCCTGGGTGAAACAGCCTGGCAAAACTGACCGGGCGACCATGCGCCCAGGTACGTCGCGTCACGACCAGGCAGGGTTCGCCGGGAGGCATGTCGAGACTGTCACGCGTGATCGTGTCCGGCATTTGTGCACGGACAACGTGTTCCGCTTCCTGCAATGGCGACACAGAGCTCAAATAGGCGCTAGGGGTTATTGCAGTAAAATCCTGTTGCAGAAATTCGGGCGCGAAATCCGGCACGACGAATCGATCTTCCAGCTGAATAGGTACATCACTTTCTTCGTGCACGATACGCACGAAATACACTGTGTCACCAACAGTAGTTGGCAACGCGTCCGCCGTCTCAACATCGCCCGGCAGTTCCTTGCTCACAAGGACTCTTGCGGAATGCGTGTGTCCGCGTCGTTCAATCTCAGCAGCAATATTACGCACTTCAAGGACATGTGAGGCCGCTTTGAAATCGGCAACAAAAGTGCCTACGCCTGCGATTCGTTCTACGTAGCCTTCATCGTTTAGCTCTCGCAAGGCGCGATTGGCAGTCATGCGAGAAACGCCGGTTGAGTCTACCAACTCGTTTTCCGATGGAACACGATCACGTGGACGCAATTCACCATTCGAGATGCGCCGAATAATGAGTTCCTTTACTTGGCGGTACCGGGGGACAGATGTCGTACTCATGATGCCGCCGCTCGATTTAATTTTTGTGCAACTGCCGCGTATGCACTGCCCGCTGACTCGGCGTCAAGCCGATGACCGTTAACAACGCGCCACTGGCCGTCCACCATGACCCGGTCAATCGGCAATGTGAAACCTGAAAAAATCAACGCATCGACGAAAGACTTGCTGGTATGGCCGGCCAACATCGGACTGTCATCGTCGAGCACGACAAGATCCGCGAGACTACCCTCGCGCAATTGATCGTTTTGGCGCCCGCAGGCCAACGCGCCACCTGCCAATGCCTGATCGAATAAACTGCGGCCCGTCTGAGGCCTGGAAACGGCGGCGACGTTGCGACTTTGAGTGATTAAACGCTGGCCATATTCAAGCCACCGCAGCTCTTCGAATGGGTTGATCGACACATGGCTATCTGAACCGATCGCGATCCTGCCGCCCAACTCAAGAAATGATTTCAGCGGGAATAGTCCGTCGCCCAAATTTGCTTCGGTGCTGGGGCATAGACCGACGACGGCGCCCGAGCGAGCAATCGCGGCGATTTCGGTGGCAGCCAAGTGCGTTGCGTGAACCAGGCACCAACTAGAATCAACATCACACTGCTCAAGCAGCCACTCGACCGGCCGCGCCCCAAGCACCTCTATGCATTCGTCAACTTCACGTTGTTGTTCCGCGACATGAATATGCATTGGGACGTGTGCGTCTTTTGCCGCTGCGGCAACCGTTCGCAGCGAATTCGCAGAAACCGCTCGTAAACTGTGCACGCCCAAACCTGTTTGGAAGCGATTCGTCGTCAGCTTGCTGACTTTCTCGTAGTGACCCAGGAGTTGATCAACAGAACGGGCGAAGCGTTTTTGTACAGCGGTTGGTTCTGGTTCTTTGAATCCCGCGCGCTCGTAAAGTATCGGTACATAGGTAAGACGAATGCCCGCTTCGCTGGCAGCGGTGGCGATCGCTTCGAACATGACCTCCGAAGTGCCGTCGTCGCCTGGCTCATTGTGCAAATAGTGAAATTCAGCCACTGAGGTAAATCCAGTTGCCAGCATCTCGCCATATGCCTGGCGTGCAATCGCTCGCATCGCTGCTGCATCGATCCGCCCCGACAACGCATACATGCGCTCTCGCCATGACCAAAAGTTGTCCGTACCGGCAGGCCCACGGTATTCTGTATGTCCTGCCATTACGCGCTGAAACGCATGGCTGTGAACATTCGCAAGACCGGGAATCACGATGCCTGCTTCGATATCGCCCGATTCTTTACTGGACCCTGCCGTCAATGACTTAATCCGGCCTTCGCGAATCTCGAACCGAACGTTTGCCTGCCACCCCTCTGAGGTTAGCGCTTGTTTGGAAAATAGATTGTTCATAGTGGCCATCTTCTTGATTGTATATACAGGCTAGACCATGTTACGGTCCTTTGCAATCCGAGCCGGAGACAAGCAATTGCACAAGTGGGATCTACTGCTGACCGATACACATATCGCGGCTATGACGGCTGGGGAGTTGCCTTATGGCGTCATCAAGGACGGGGCAATTGCAATCGCAGACGGCCGGATCGCCTGGATTGGGCCAAGTCAGGACCTACCCGAGAATACCGCAAAAAAAACACGCTCGTTAGCGGGCAAATGGACAACACCTGCGTTGATCGACTGCCACACGCACCTGGTTTTTGCTGGTGATCGTGCTAAAGAATTTGAGCAACGCCTGAACGGCGCAAGCTACGCAGAAATTGCAGCGGCCGGCGGCGGCATCATGTCCACAGTCAATGCAACCCGCGACGCGAACTTTGGCGAATTGTTGTCGCAAACGAAACGTCGTCTGGACGTATTGCAAGCTGAAGGATGTGGCACAGTCGAAATTAAGTCGGGTTACGGGCTGAATCTCGCGACCGAATTGACCATGCTCGAAGTCGTACGCGAACTTGGTAACAGGGCTGAAATTTCGGTGGTCAGCACTTTTCTTGGCGCACACACGGTACCAATTGAATTCAAGAATGATAGCGACGGCTATATTGATCTTGTTTGCAATGAAATGTTGCCGGCGGTTCATGAAAAAAAGCTGGCGGACGCTGTTGATGCTTTTTGCGAGACCATCGCATTCTCAACGGCACAGTTAGCGCGGGTATTTAGTAAGGCTCAGGACTTAAGTCTGCCCGTAAAACTCCACGCAGATCAGTTAAGTGACGGTGGCGGCGCCGCATTGGCCGCAGAGTTCAATGCGACATCGGCAGATCATCTGGAATACACATCCGCTGCAGGCGTATCCGCACTTGCCGATGCGGGAACTGTCGCAGTCATGTTACCCGGTGCATTCCTAACGTTGGGCGAGACCCAGCTGCCACCCATTGAACAATTCCGTGACCATAACGTTCCGATCGCGATTGCAACCGACTGCAACCCTGGTAGCTCGCCTATATGTTCGCTGCGCACGACGATGGCCCTCGCAACCAGCTTGTTCAAACTGACTCCGGAAGAGTGCCTTGCCGGCGTGACCCGAAACGCGGCGACCGCTTTAGGTTTGGGGAGCGATCGCGGCACTCTGGAAATCGGCAAACGCGCCGACCTCGCTATCTGGGATATCAATCACCCGCAAGTACTATCGTACTGGATTGGCAGCAACGAACTAAGCGAATTACTTGTCGCCGGAATGCCGGTTTAACAGCGCGATTTCTTCTCGGTGCGACAGTGCCGAACTAACGCCAACGTAGATTGAAACGCAAAAAGGCACGAGATACGTGAGCGGTATTTTCCAAAACACCTCTGGTGGTAGATCGCCGACCAGAATTTGATCTCCCTGATTGATTGCCACCAATACAGTCCCAACAACGGCACCCACTTTAACGCCACGCAATATAACATTTCGTTGCAACGCTATTGCTAGCCACTCACGCATAGAGACCTCGTAGAGAAAACTGTTATTGGGCAGTGTAAAGCTCTATTCTGCGCGATCCTGTCTCGATCTCCAACGGCGACCATCCGTCACTTATGAACCAAACCCATGAATAAGGGCTTAGCAACATCGAACCGATTTATTCTGGTGCTCGGTCTTTTGACCGGCATGGTGGCCTTTGCTATCGATATCAGCCTACCGGCAATTCCGTCAATGGTTCGGGATCTCGGCACAAGCATGTCGCACGGTCAGCAGGTTGTCGGATTTTTTATGGCTGGACTCGCGGTCGGACAACTTCCAGCAGGACTCATTTCTGATCGCATAGGTCGAATGCCTGTGCTGTACGTTGGAATGGTTGTTGCCACCCTCGCCGGCGTTGTCATGTCGATGAGCAATGATATTACGGTCATTCTATTCGCGAGATTTATTCAGGGCATTGGCGCTTCGGCAGGCATGGTTCTTGCGCGAGCCATCGTGCGCGACATTTCCAGCGGCCAGCAAGCAGCTCGGCTAATGTCGCTCATGGTCATGATATTTACGGCCGCGCCAATGATCGCGCCGTTGCTCGGCGCCTATCTCGTGGTGGCATTCGATTGGCATGCGCCTTTCGTTGCGGTAACCGTCGCGGCCGTTTTGATTCTGTTCGGGATCAAAACATCGCTGCAGGAAACACACCGACCGTCAAACAAATCTAGTATGCGGCAACAGCTCGGCATGAGTTTGAAAGCATTCAAATCCACACCCCAATGTCTGTTCGGACTGATGGTTGCGCTAGCGACAATTGCCGGCATCATGACGCTCGTCAGCGGCTCCGCATCATTGGTGGTCGAACTGTATCGCTTCCCTGTGCAGAGCTTCGGTTACATCTTTGCGCTTACGGGCGTGTCGATTCTGATTGGATCGACCATTAATCGGCGCTTACTGAAGCGCCACAGCCCACTGCAAATGATCGGCATCGGTGCAGCACTAGCTGGAATTGCCGGCACTCAACTGCTCATCATGGCCTGGATTGGTGCGGCCAATTTTTGGTGGCTATGGGGTAATGCCTGTCTCTTTATGTGCGGGACCGCCTTTTTGCTTCCCAATGCAACCGCCTTCGCATTGGAACCCGTACCGGAAATTGCAGGCGTCGCTGCATCACTCATTGGCACGGCCCAAAGTGTCGTCGGCGCAACCAGCGCTATTGTGAGTAGCCTTCTATACACCGGCACGATACTGACCGTTACTTTGGGCGTTGGTCTGTCCGGCATTGCGGCAGCTCTGGTTTTTTTATCCAAGAAACAGGTTCTTGGGGACGTCGCCTAGCGAGTCTCGGTGAGAATTTCGCCGACTGACTTTCGATTTTGCGTGGGCAGCACTTTTGGATATCCGTACCAAATTAGCCCGACCACAAACGCCTCATTCTGATCGAATCCCAACAAATCAAAAAATCGTGAATCACGAGTCACCAGCCCTGTCGTCCACTTACAGGCGACGCCCGCTTCAGATAAATAGAGCGTGAGATTCTGCACCGCGCACGCACAACTGGCGTAATCCTCTTGTTGCCGCAATTCGTCATCCGACTTCTGACAGGTCACCACCAGCCAACCCGGAATCGCTGCCGCGGACTTTGCCTTGAACGCGGCAACTTCCTCGTTTTTTGTGTCAGCAACAATGGTGCGAATCAACTCAATGCTGTCGGCGATCATTTCTTCGCCAAGCATATAGAAGTGCCACGGCTCAGTGAGATGATGATTTGGCGCCCAACGCGCCACTTCAATTGCATCGCGAACCAGCGTTTTGCTGACTTTTTGTTTCAGAAATAACTTTGTCGTTCGACGCGACCGAATTCTTTCGCCGATCAATTGTAGGTTGCGACTTTCGCCGTCGGGACGAACCTCACTCATCCTCAGCACCTGCCCGATTGTATGCCCGACCGAGATAGACACCGGCCATTGCCCAGATGCCGGCGACGACGGCTGCCGCTAATGCCACGCCACCCAAACCGAAATTTAGCGTTTCGCGCAAACCTGTATGTAGCCAGGCGGTGACCATGTCACCACCGCGATAAACGACGATGTCGATGACGGGTTTTGCCTTAAAACGGGTCTCGTTATCAACCACTGTAAACAACATTTCACGGCCCGGACGTGTCACGGCATAGTTGCCAGCGCGGCGCACAATTTGGAGGCCTATCAAAACCCCAAGAACCGGGATCATTGCAACGACCAGCCAGCCACCGACCATTAATGCGGGAATAAGTGCCAGAGTCGTCGCCATACCGAAACGGCTCGTAAGGCGACTGGTCGCAAACAAAGCTGTCAGCAACGCGAGTGAATTGACCGCTAAATCGATACTCGCTTGAATTTCGGCACGTTCCGGACGCTCGTATATAGCCAGGAATTCGCGCAATTCCATGTACACGAACGTGCTCATCGTGACATACATAAGAATAAATGTGCCGATCGCCAGCAGGTAGGGATTACGAACGAAAAGCATAAACCCGGAAAATGGATTCTTGCCAAGACGTTCAGCCTGACGAAGATCAGCCTTCAGGTGCTCGTTGCCAAGCTCGCCTAATTTGAGTCGTTCCAACGCACCAATCATCGGCACTGGAACTAACAGCATCACAGCCGAGATCAACATGAGGTTCATCACGCCAATATCTTGCGCAAAAAAAGTCGGAATGGCAGGTCCTACGATTGCACCAATGCTGGCACCGCTTGCAATGACGGCGAACAGTCTTGGCGCTTGTTCTTTAGAGAAGAGCCCCGACATGAAACTCCAGAAAACGGAGGTGTGGAACAAGCTAAATACGCTCAACCAAACGTAAAACGCCTTGTCGACCAAAATGGGGTCTGCAACAAATTCTGTACCAAAGTAGAAGACGGCGAAGGAAGCAGCAAAAAATACGTAAACGCCTGGCACCACACGACTAAAACGTACGCGCGAAATAACAAAGCCGTAGAGCACAACGGCGATAATGCTAAATAGGAAAGTTAACGACCAAAGAAAACTCGTTTCTGTGCGGGACCAATCGCTCGCCATCGCATCGCGAACAGGGCGAATGATGAAATATGCCGCCATAAGCGTAAAAACAAACAAAAACGATAAGACGGTTGCACGGACTTCGTGCGCTTCAACCTTCATCGCCGCCGCAAGCATCCTTTCAATCGGCCCGCTTTTTTTATTGCTCATCTGCGCCCCAACTCCCGAAAAATTCGTGCTGATCCGGAAGACTGCCATAAAAAAGCGCTAGCAGACTAATTTGATAGTTTGCTAGCGCTGCAGAACCCGGCATGGGATTAAGAAGCCGGGTTATCGACTCGAATATTTCAAGTCAAGGGGGAACTTTTCGGCCAGGTCCAGTGAACAAAAACGTCAGATGCTCAGTCTACTTACACGATGAGGGGGCTTAAGATTTCGATCCGGTCATGTCAGATGACCAACGGGCCAGCTGAAATATTACAGCGAAGGGCGAGTGCTCTGGCGGGCCTGTGTTGGCCGCCCGTTGCAAGAGCTACTAGACGGCTTTTTCGAGAAGTACCGAATCACCTATATCGGTGACGTTACGGCTACGGGCCTTAGCACGGTACATCGCAGCATCTGCTGCACGCAGAAGCCCGGTCAACGTGTTGGCGTGGTCGGGATACAGCGCGAATCCTATGCTAGAAGGACAATTGAGTTTCCTATTGCCGATTCGATATTCCTGCTCAAGCCAGCGGGTCAATCGTATGGCGAGTTTCTCGGCCACAAGCGCCCGCACGTCGGGTACAAGTGCCACAAATTCATCACCGCCAGGACGGCCGATGATGTCGCAGGATCTCAGGCCTTTACGCAAGCGTTCGGCTG
>Ga0209403_10001769_pt1 | contig 27227 bp, 23 predicted proteins | sample ArcticOcean_MG_C_8_FD_187440 | JGI IMG/M metagenome (GOLD analysis project Ga0209403, IMG submission 187440) | Marine microbial communities from western Arctic Ocean - ArcticOcean_MG_CB11_86 (SPAdes) (version 2) | ecosystem: Environmental > Aquatic > Marine > Oceanic | place: Arctic Ocean... | reverse complement strand
TCCTGAAGTTCTACGAGGCCGGCCTCGTCTACCGCGACACCGCCCCGGTGAACTGGTGTCCCGGGTGCCAGACCGTGCTGGCCAACGAACAGGTGCTGGTTGACGGCACCTGCGAACGTTCGGGCGACCTCGTCGAGCGCCGCGACATGGAGCAGTGGTTCTACCGGATCACCGACTACGCCCAGCAACTGCTCGACGACATGGACACAGTGGACTGGCCCGAGAAGGTCAAGGTCATGCAGCGCCACTGGATCGGGCGCTCCGAGGGCACCGAGTTCGGCCTGGCCGTAGCCGACGATGACGGCAACGCCCGAAGCGACGTCGAGCCGCTGAAGGTGTTCACGACGCGTCCCGACACCTCCTTCGGCATCACGTTCGCCGTCATCTCACCGGAACACCCCCGAGTCGACGAGTTGACCACGGAGGACCGGAGGGCTGACGTCGACGCCTTCCGCACCTCGGTGGCGGGCCGCAGCGAGATCGACCGCATGTCCACCACCGGGCCGTTGGACAAGCGCGGCGTGGCCACCGGTGGCCGTGTGGTGAATCCCTTCACGGGCCGGGCCATACCCGTCTTCCTGGCCGACTACGTCCTGATGACCTACGGCACCGGTGCGATCATGGCGGTGCCCGGGCAGGACCAGCGGGACTGGGACTTCGCCACAGCCCACGGCTGCGAGATCGTCCGGACCGTCCAGCCGCCCGACGACTTCGCGGGCGACGCATACCTCGGCGACGGACCTGCCATCAACAGCGGATTCCTGGACGGCATGGACGTAGGCGAGGCCAAGGCGGCGGCCTCCGACTGGCTGGAGGCCGAGGGCCTGGGCACCAGGAAGGTCAACTTCCGCCTCCGCGACTGGCTGCTCTCCCGCCAGCGCTACTGGGGATGTCCCATACCCATCGTCTACTGCGAAGGCTGTGGCGAGCAGCCGGTTCCGCTGGACCAGTTGCCGGTGGAGCTACCCGACGACGTGGAGTTCATGCCGACAGGCCGCTCCCCGCTGACCACCCACGCCGGCTTCCTGACGGCCACCTGCCCGTCCTGTGACGGCCCGGCGCGGCGCGAGACCGACACCATGGACACCTTCGTGGACTCCTCCTGGTACTTCCTGCGGTTCACCGACCCGTGGAACGACGAGGCCCCGTTCTCACCCGACGCTGCGGCCCGGTGGCTGCCCGTCGACCAGTACATCGGCGGCGTGGAGCACGCCATCCTCCACCTCATGTACGCCCGGTTCTTCACCAAGGCCCTCGCCGACCTGGGGGTGGCACCGGCCGGCCTGCGGGAACCGTTCCAGCGACTCTTCACCCAGGGCATGATCCGCCTGGGTGGCACGAAGATGTCCAAGTCGAAGGGCAACCTCGTCGCCCCCGAGCCGATCCTGGACCGCCAGGGGGCCGATGCCCTGCGCCTCGCCCACCTGCAGGTCAAGCCGCCGCAGGAGGACGTGGACTGGGAGGACTTCGGGATCGACGGGTGCGCCAAGTTCCTGGCCCGGGTCTGGCGCCTGGCCGCGCCCGGCTCCGACCTCACGACCGATGCCCGAACCGGTGACACGACCGGAGCCGATGCCGACATCGACAGGGCCACCCACCGCCTCGTGGCCCGCATCACCGACGAGTACGACCGCTGGTCCTACAACACGGCGATCGCCGGGTTCATGGAGTTCACGAACACCCTCTACCGGTACGTGCAGGCTGACGACGGCCCGCATGCCGACACGCTGGAAGCGGCCCTGGATGCCCTACTCCAGGTCATGGCTCCGGCTGCCCCGCACCTCTGCGCCGAACTCTGGGAGATGCGACGGGGCGGTCACGTCCACCTGGAACCGTGGCCCGAGGCCGACCCGGCCAAGCTGGTGGACGACACCGTCACCATGGTCATCCAGGTGAACGGAAAGGTCCGGGACCGTATGGAGGTGCCGGCTGACCTGGACGAGGCAACCGCCGAAGCCCTCGCCCTGGCGTCGTCCAAGGTGCTGGCCGCCATGGCCGGTGGCGTACCCCGAAAGGTGATCGTCCGGGTACCGAAGCTGGTGAACGTCGTCGTCTGACACGTCGGCCGTGCCTGGCCGGTATCGACGGAGGCGGTCAGCCGTTGCCGTGGTTGCGGAGGTACTGCTCCAGTTCGGCGGCCAGCTGCTCGCCGTCCGGGAGTTGGCCCCGGAGGTCGTGCATGTCGTCGTAGGCGGCCTCCAGCTTCTCCAGCATCGTGACGTGCTCCGGGTTGCGGGTCACGAGGTCATCCAGGCGGGCCAGCGTGGCCAGTGCCGACTCGGCCAGTGGGCCATCCCGGAACGGGACCCCGGTGAGTTCGCCAAGGCCGTTCAGGAGGGCCAACGCGGCCGGTGGGTAGGAGGAGGCCGCCAGGTAGTGGGGGACCTGTGCCCAGAGCCCGATGGAGGGAATGCCCGCACCGCTGGCCGCCATCTCGATCACCGCCTGGACGCCGGCCGGTACCTCGAGGGTGGCGGTCACGAAGTCCAGTCGGTCGGCCATCTCCGGACTACCGGCCGTGCAGGAGAGGCGGGTGGGTCGGGTATGTGGCACGGCGGCCGGGTAGGCACCCAGGCCGACGACCATCTGCACGTCGAGGTCCTGGCAGAGGTCCAGTACCGCCTCGGAGAACGCCCGCCACTCATGGTCGGGCTCCGGTCCGTGCAGTACCAGGACGTCCCTGTCGGATGTCGACTCCAGCAGGAAGAGCTCGACGGAAGGCCACTCCATTCGCCTGCTCACCCCGTCCACGAGGTGCAGGGTGGGTCGCCGGGCCCTGTGGTCCAGCAGTCGGTCCGTGTCGAACCTGGCGATCCGCCGCCCCGGATCGCCGCCCACGAGCTGCTGGCGGGCATCCCGGGCAGCGCCGGCGGCATCGATCCAACCGTCGAGGGCCAGCAGGAGTACAGGTGCCTCCAGGGCCGGGGTCTCGAATACCTCCACGATCGGGCGCTCGGGCACGTCAGAGGACCTTCGGCAGTCGGGAGACGGTCTCGTAGGCCAGGTCTGCGAGGTCCCAGACCCGCTGGCCGAACACCTCGACGAGGCGCGGGTCGCCCTGGTCTCCCATTACTCCCGCCGCGTAGCGCGTGTAGACGCCCTCCGCGATGCAGGTGATGCGCCAGTAGGCGAATGCCACATAGAAGTCCAGGTCGGCAAGGTCGCGTGTGCTGTGGCGGGCGTACATCTCCCTCACCTCGTCGGTGCTGGGAAAGCCCTCCACAGAGGTCGGTGGGGGCGTGCCGCCGGTGGCCCGCGTGTCGCCGTATACGACCATTCCCGCCACGTCGGCCAGGACGTCGCCGAGGGTGCAGAGCTCCCAGTCCAGGACAGCGGCCACCTCGCCATCCGGGGACATCATGCAGTTGTCCAGTCGGTAGTCGCCGTGCACTATGCCCACCCCCTGCTGGGCCGGCACCCGGGCGGCCAGCAGGTCGTGGACCTCCAGGACCCGGGGGAGGTCCCGCGTGGTGGCGTCCACGAACTGGGTCCGCCAACGCTTCAGCTGGCGTTCGATGTAGCCGCCATGGCGTCCCAGGTCGGATAGTCCCACGGCATCCAGGTCCACGTCGTGGAGGCGTGTCAGCACCTCGACCAATGACTCGCCCATCCTCCCTCGTACCTCGACCGGCACCCCCTCGGCGATGGCGACGTCGCGGACCACGAGGCCGGGTACGAACTCCATCACGTAGAACGGCGCTCCGTTCACCTCCTCATCCTCGCAGAGTCCGACGATGGCCGGAACCGGCACACCGCTGTCGGCAAGTGCGCTGATGATCCGGTGTTCCCTCGCCATGTCATGGGCGGTCGCCAGCACGTGGCCCATCGGTGGCCTACGCAGCACCCAGCAACGCCCGTGCCCGTCGGACACCGTGAACGTGAGGTTGGACCGCCCGCCGGTTATGAGGTTGAACTCCAGCCCACCGTCGAGGCCTCCGACCCGCCCGTCAAACCACCTGACCAGGCTGTCGTGGTCGATGCCTGCAGTCTCCTCCATAGCGCGTGGACGGTAGTGGAGCGGCGGGTCGGGCTCCCTACCCTGACCGGATGGACGTAACCGACGCCACATTCCAGGTCGAGGTGATCGACCGGTCGCGGCAGGTTCCCGTGGTCGTCGACCTCTGGGCCGAATGGTGTGGGCCCTGCAAGTCCCTGGGGCCGATCCTGGAGAAGGTCGTCGCCGCCACCAACGGTCGGGTCGTCCTGGCCAAGCTGGACATCGACAGCAATCCCGGGGCTGCACAGGCCTTCCAGGTCCAGTCCATACCGGCCGTATTCGGAATGGTGGACGGCCAGGTGGCCGCCAGCTTCGTGGGTGCGCAGGGCGAGGATGCCGTGAGGGCCTTCGTGGAGGGGCTCCTGCCCGGCGACGAGGTATCCGAGGTCGAGCGCCTCGTGGCGCTGGGCGACGAGGCCTCCCTGATCGCCGCCCTGGAGCTCGACAACGACGACGTGTCCGCCGTTACGGCACTGGCCTTCCTGCTGGTCGAGAGGGCGGGCGACGGTGACCGGGATGCGGCCCTGGACCTGCTGGAGCGGATCCCCGAGTCGCCGGAGACCCGCCGGGTCGCCGCGATGGCCCGTACGGAGCCGGTCGAAGACATCGACGCCAGCCTCGCCGACCTCCTGGGCTCGGTGAAGGGCGACGACGCTTCACGTCAACGATTCCTGGACCTCCTCGAGCTTCTCGGCCCGGAGGATCCCCGAACCGCCGAGTGGCGGCGTCGCCTCACCTCGGCACTCTTCTGAGACACCAGGACTCCTGACCTGGTCGTAGGGAGCCCACAGGCCCTGCGGACATAGGCAACGAGTCCCGACCACCTCCCCGGAACCACAGCGACCCCCCGGGGGTGGGCCATGTCCGGGCCCGGTGAACAGATCCGACGCCGAATAGACGACCTTCTCTTCGAACGTCCTCCCACCCCGGCACGCCTGACGGCTGCAGGCCTGCTCCTCCTGGCCGGCGTCGGGCTGGCTGCGCTCATCTGGTGGCCATCGGGCGGTTCCGACCCGTCCCGGTTGCCGTTCGTGACGGTGCCTCCGGCGACTACGACCGGCCCGGTCGAGGTGGTGGTGCACGTGGCGGGGGCGGTGGCGCGCCCGGGGCTGTACGTCCGACCGGCCGACGACAGGATCGCCGACCTGCTCGCAGCGGCCGGAGGCGTCGTCGAAGGTGGTCGACCCGACCTGTTGAACCTCGCCGCACCGTTACGCGACGGGACCAGGATCTGGGTTCCCTCGGATGCCGAGCTGACCGACCCGGGACCGATCCAGGACGGATCCGCCGCACCACGCATGGTGGACGTGAACCGCGCCACGGCCATCGAGTTGGAATCCCTGCCGGGTGTGGGACCCTCCCTGGCCGCAGCCATAGTCCGCCACAGGGAGCGGATGGGATCCTTCGACTCCCTGGATGGCCTGTTGGAGGTCCCGGGGATCGGTCCAGCGAAACTGGCCGGACTCCTGGACAGGGTGGTCCTCTGACCGGTGCCCCGCTGGGCCGACACCGCCGGCGCCGTGGCGCTGGCCACGGGAGCCGTGGTCGGGGCCTTCACGCCCACCCCGCCGGGACTGGTCGGTGGGGCCCTCCTGATGGCGGCGGCCGTCCTGCGCCTGGCGGGACTGCGGTGGTGGGTGTCGGCCGCCCTGGTGGTCGGCGTTCTCACCTCCATGACCGCCGATGCCGCCTGGAGCGCGACCGCTCACCCACCTGCGGGCCCGATCGAGGGTGTGGTCCGCCTGGTCGGAGACCCGACTCCGATGGAGGGTGGCGGATGGCGTGTCGAGGTCCGCCATGGAGGGCAACGGCTGGATGCCGAGTTCGGAGGAGCCCACCTTGAGGTGGGTGACCTCCTGGCAGGTGCCACCATCCAGGTCACGGCCGGCAGCGTCCGCCCGGCGCGTCGATGGCAACGGTTTCGCCACGTGGCCGGAACGGTCGAGGTCGACCGTGTGGGAGCCACGGGCCCTGCCGGCCCGGTCTACCGAGCCGCCAACGGGCTGCGTCGTCTCCTCTGGAATGGGAGCGCCCCTTTGGACGAACGGGAGGCCTCCCTCCTGGCTGGACTGGTGCTTGGAGACGACCGGGCCCAGTCCGCCTTGACAGCGGACGACTTCCGGGCGGCCGGTCTGGGTCACCTCCTGGCGGTATCGGGTCAGAACGTGGCGTTCGTCCTGGCTGCGGCCGCCCCGGGCCTGGGTCGACTCAGGTACCGCTGGAGGCTGCCCCTGACCCTCCTCCTCCTCGGATTCTTCGCAGTCGTGACCAGGTTCGAGCCGTCGGTGCTGCGCGCCACCGTCATGGCCGGCGGTAGTGCGTTGGCGGCGGCGAGGGGCCGACAGGCCGGAGGGGCGCGCCTCCTGGCCGCGACCGTGGCCGGCCTGGTGGTCCTGGATCCGTTTCTCGTGCACCGGGCCGCCTTCAGGCTGTCGGTGGCCGCCTCGGCAGGCATCCTCCTGGCAGCCCGGGCCCTGGCCGACTCCATTCCCGGTCCACGGGTGTTGCGTGAGACGGCCGGTGTCACCCTGGCTGCCCAGGCGGCCGTGACGCCACTCCTCCTGACCGGCTTCGGGCCCGTCCCTGTCGCCGCCCTGCCGGCCAACCTGCTGGCGGCCCCGGTCGCCGGCCCGTTGATGGTGTGGGGCATAACCGGCGGCCTGGTCGCAGGACTCCTCGGGTCCCCCGTGGACGCAGTGGTCCATGCTCCGACAGGCCTGGGGCTGCGATGGATAGCGACCGTCGGAGCGTGGTCGGCAACCCATCCGACGGGATACATGGGAACGGTCCTGGGATCGTCGGTGGCCGGGTCGGTGGCCATGGCCGCCTGGTTGTCGCGTCGGGGTCGCGTCGGGCAGGGGCGGGGAGTGCTGCTGGGCGTCGCTTTAGTCCTCCTGGCCGTGGCCGCCAGCACGCTCGCCGGCTCGGCGGACGCTGGCGCGGATGCCGGAATCAGGGTGCTCGGGGAGGGCGAGGTGGTCGTGGTGGATCGATTCGGCTCCACCCGGCGACTCCTTGCGGACCTGAGGGGGCGTGGCGTCGACCAACCCATTCTCGTGGTGTTTCGAGAACCGGTCCCGGCCGGCGTTGGCGATGCCCTGGACCTGCGCTTCGGATCCCACCAGCGCTGGGGGCCACCTGCCTCGGTGGGCGCCGTGGTCCCGGCGAGCGGCAGCCGGTTCAGGGTGGACGGGACCACCTGGGTGGTGCACCTGGAGCGTGGCCTGCTGCTGGTGAGACGCGCACCGGCGTGGGTGGAGCCGCGTGTACCGTCGGCCGGGTGATCGTCGAGCTGGGATCCGGCCACCGGTACGACTGCACGACCCGCACACTCGTGATGGGGATCCTGAATCGGACCCCGGACTCCTTCTGGGACCGGGGTCGCTTCTGGGACTTCGACGACTTCCTCCGACTTGCCGAACGCCACGTCACCGATGGGGCCGACTTCCTGGACGTGGGTGGCTCGAAGGCCGGCCCCGGGCCCGAGGTGACCGAGGCCGAGGAGATGGACAGGGTGCTGCCCGCCATCGAGGCCCTCCACTCCCGATTCGGGCTCCCGATCTCGGTCGACACGTTCAGGGGTGGCGTGGCGGACGAGGCATTCGCCGCCGGAGCCTCGGTGGGCAACGACATAAGTGGCTTCGCCGACCCCACATTCCTGCCGGCGTGTGCACGCCACGGGGCTGCCGTGGTGGCTACTCACGTCAGGATCGGACCCCGCCTGCCGGACCCGACGCCGACCTACTCCGACGTCGTTGCCGACGTCAGGGAGTTCCTGGTGGCGAGGGTGGAGATGGCACGCTCTGCGGGCATTCCCGACGAGCGCATCATGGTCGATGCCGGCCTGGACCTCGGCAAGACCCCCGGGATGTCGGCGTCCCTGTTGCGATGCTCCGACGACCTGGTGTCCCTCGGCCTACCGGTCTTCCTGTCGGCGTCCAACAAGGGCTTCCTGGGCGACCTCACCGGCGCCGGGATCGATGAGAGGGTGGAATCCTCCTGGTCCGCCCACGCGCTGGGGATCGCCCTCGGGTGCCGGGTCATCCGGGCCCATGACGTTCGAGGCGGGCGGCGGGTGGCCGACACGATGGCAGCGGTCCTGGCCGCCGGATCCGTAGTATCCGGGGCCTCCTCATGACACCGCCGATCACCATCATCTCCGGGGATGACGAGAGCCTGGTTGCCGAGGCCGTCAGGGCGGCGGTCGAGGTGGCCCTCGGAGCCGAGGATCGCAGCCTCGCCCTCGAGGAGCTGACCGAGGAGGAGTACCGCACCGACGACGGCTTCGAGGTCGCCCGCCTCGTCGATGCCGCCCAGACGCCACCGTTCCTGACCGGACGGAGGGTGGTGGTCGGCCGTCACCTCGGTCGTTTCACGAACCGCGAATCAGTCGCACCTCTCCTCGCCTACCTGGAGTCCCCGCTCCAGACCACGTCCCTGGTGGTGGTCTGGGAGAAGGGCCGGACACCGACGCAGCTGAAGCTGAACCCGATTCCCAAGGAGCTGCTGGCGGCGGTGGCCGCTGCAGGGGGAGTGGTCCGGAAGGTGGGTACGGGCCGGGGCCGCGATGCCGACCGCTGGTTGGAGGAACGCCTGGACCGTGCGTCGGTGGACCTGGACAGACCGGCGCGTGCCCTTGTCGCCCGCCGGATGGGTGAGGACCGGGCGAAGGTCATTCCCCTGCTGGACACCCTCGAGGCGGTCTTCGGGTCCGGTTCGGAGCTGGGGGTTCCCGACGTCGAACCGTTCCTGGGCTCAGGCGGCAACGTGGCCCCCTGGGACCTCACGGACGCGATCGACAACGGCGACGTACCCGCTGCGTTGGACTGCCTGGGCAGGATGCTCGACGCCGGTGGTCGACATCCGTTGGCGGTCATGGCGTCGCTCAACGCCCACTTCGGGCGGCTGCTGAGGCTGGACGGTTCCGGAGTGGAGGACGAGGCGGGTTCCGCTGACGTCCTGGGCATAAAGGGCTTTCCCGCCAGCAAGGCGCTAAAGGCCAGCCGCAGGCTCGGACCCGAGAAGACCGCCCGTTCGATCCGCCTGCTGGCGTCGGCCGACCTGGACCTGAGGGGTCGGTCAGCCTGGCCACCGGAACTGGTGGTGGAGGTGCTGGTAGCCCGCCTGGCGAGCCTCGTCAGGCGTTGACCGGACGCTGGCCGGAGTACCCGGCGGGGTGCTCAGCCCTGGGAGGCGTTGACCCGCTTCTGGAGCCTCGCCTTGCGGCGGGCGGCAGTGTTGCGGTGGAGTACGCCACGGTTGGCGGCCCGATCAATGTGGCTCATCGCTATGGCGGCGGCCTCGGGGGCGTTCTCGCCGGCCTCGGCAGCCTGCATGGCGTTCTTGACGCGGGTCTTCAACTCGGTACGCACGGCACGGTTGCGGGCGCGCCGAACCACGGTCTGGCGGTTTCGCTTGATCTGGCTCTTGATGTTCGCCACGGGAGGGTCCCTGTTGGTCGGTGGGTACTGGTTCGCCTGCAAGGGCTGGGGCACGGTCTGATTGCCGACCGGCACGGGTGACGATCCTACCGTTGGGGCCGCTGGAACGGTTCCACCGGAAACGTGACGCCTGCCCGTCCGGCCGATGTGTGTGCCCACTGGGGAGTCCACGCCCGCCGGTACCGTTTCGGGGGACATGGACACCTCGCGGCTGCGCAACACGTCGATCATCGCCCACATCGACCATGGCAAGTCCACGCTCGCCGATCGGATGCTGGAGCTGTGTGGTGCCGTCGACCCCCGTGAGATGCGCGACCAGTACCTCGACACCATGGACCTGGAGCGCGAGCGGGGCATCACCATCAAGCTCCAGAGCGTTCGCCTGGACTGGAAGGACACGATCATCAACCTGATCGACACCCCCGGTCACGTGGACTTCAGCTACGAGGTGAGCAGGTCGCTGGCAGCCTGCGAGGGCGTGATCCTCGTGGTCGACGCCGCCCAGGGGATCGAGGCCCAGACCCTGGCCAACTGCTACCTGGCGCTCGAGAACGACCTGGAGATCGTGGCGGTGCTGAACAAGATCGACCTGCCCGCAGCGGAGCCCGAACGCTGCGCCGAGGAGATCGAGCAGATCCTGGGCATTCCGGCCGAGGACGTGCTCCACATCAGCGCCAAGACCGGTGAGGGAGTCGCCGCTCTCCTGGACATGGTCGTGGAACGGACACCGCCACCGGTCGGCGATGCCGATGCCCCCCTCCAGGCCCTCGTATTCGACAGCCACTTCGACCAGTACCGGGGCGTGGTGTCCTCGGTCCGCGTGATGAATGGTCGGCTCAGGTCCAACTCGTCGCTCAGGTTCATGCAGACGGGAGCGGTCCACCTCGTGGACGAGGTGGGGGTGCGGCGGCCCAACCTCACACCGGTGACCGAGTTGGGCCCGGGTGAGGTCGGCTACCTGCTCGCAGGAATCAAGGACGTCGGTGAGGCACGGTCGGGTGAGACGGTCACCACCAGTCGGAACGGTTCCGATGTGGCCCTCGAGGGATATCGGGAACCGAAGCCGATGGTGTTCTCCGGGCTGTATCCGATCGACGGAGACGAGTTCAACGACCTTCGGGACGCCCTCCAGAAGCTCCGCCTGAACGACTCCAGCTTCACGTACGAACCGGAGACCTCGGGAGCTCTCGGCTTCGGGTTCCGATGTGGCTTCCTGGGGCTCCTCCACATGGAGATCGTGAGGGAGCGCCTCGAGCGGGAGTTCGGCCTCAGCCTCATCACCACGTCTCCCTCGGTGGAGTACCGGGTGACAAGGACCAGCGGTGAGACCCTCGAGGTGGACAATCCGTGCGACCTCCCGCCGGCCGGTGAGATAGCCGGCATCGAGGAGCCCTTCCTGCTGGCGACCCTCATCACGCCATCCTCCTACACGGGCACCCTCATGGAACTCTGCCAGGAGCGCCGCGGCGAGCTGGACGGAATCACGTACCTCTCTCCGGAGCGTGTGGAGTTGAAGTACCACCTGCCGCTGGCCGAGGTGGTCGTCGACTTCTTCGACCAGATGAAGAGCCGGACCCAGGGTTATGCCAGCCTCGACTACGAATCGGAGGGCTATCGGGATTCGGACCTGGTCCGGGTGGACATCCTCCTCCAGGGTGAGACGGTGGATGCCTTCTCCATGGTGATCCACCGGACGGCGGCCGACGACTATGGGCGGAAGATGACCGCCAAGCTGAAGGAGCTCATACCCCGTCAGCAGTTCGAGGTGCCCATCCAGGCCGCCATCGGGGGCAGGGTCATCGCCCGCCAGACCGTGCGGGCATACCGCAAGGACGTGACTGCGAAGCTCTACGGCGGCGACATCACCCGCAAGAGGAAGCTGCTCGAGAAGCAGAAGGAAGGCAAGAAGAAGATGAAGTCCATCGGGCGCGTGGAGGTGCCCCAGGAGGCCTTCGTCTCAGCCCTCAGGTTGTCCGACTGACCCCGGCGGCGGTGGCCCGGATCCCGATGGGCGCGCCCGGACGCCGTTGAGCCTGCCGATAGCATCGGGTTCGTGTTGGAGGACCGGAAGGCGGCGATCCTGAGCGCCGTAGTGGAGGAGTACATCCATACGGCGCAGCCCGTCGGGTCGGAGCGCGTCGCCGCCTCACACGCCGTGGAGGTCTCCTCTGCGACGATCCGAGGCGAGCTGGCCAACCTCGAGGACCAGGGATACCTGGTGCAGCCGCACACCTCGGCCGGTCGGGTACCGACCGAGAAGGCGTACCGCTTCTTCGTGGACCACCTGGGTGCCCCTGGGACCCTGGATACGGCGGACCGTGAGCAGGTCCAGGCCTTCTTCAGTCGCTCCCATCGTGAGATGGAGCAGATGCTCGCCGACACCAGCAACCTTCTCGCCGACCTCACGGGAAGTGCTGCAGTGGTCCTGGCACCTGACCGGGACCAGCTCGAGGTGCGGTCCGCCCAGGTGGTGGGGCTCACGCCGGACTTGGCCCTCCTGGTCCTGGTCATGGCCAACGGCACCGTCGAGAAGCACACGTTGGAGTTGGTGGGCGATGCGGCGGAGCCCAGCGAGGCGACCTTGGCCGTGGCGGCGGCGCACCTGTCGGGGGCCATCATCGGCCGGAGGCTGAGCGCTGTGTCGTCCGTCCCGGTTACCGGCGAACTCCCGGTTGACGCCGTCCTACGTACGGCCGAGGTGGTCCTGGCCGAGCGTTCCGACCGCGTAGACCAGGCATGGGTGGGTGGAACCGCCCAGGTGGCGGTGGCGTTCGACGAGGTTGAGCGGGTCCGTCGGGTGCTGGACGTCCTGGAGCGGCAGTTCGTCGTCGTGGCCCTGGTGAAGGACGTGATCGACCGGGGGCTGAGCGTGGCCATCGGCGCTGAGACGGGCCTTGAGACGCTTGCCGGCTGTTCGTTGGTGGTGGCTCCGTACGAGATCGAAGGTCAGCCCGCCGGCTCAATCGGCGTGCTCGGTCCGACGCGGATGGACTACTCGCAGGCGCTGGCCACCGTGGCGGTGGTGGGTCGCCGCCTGGGAGACCGCCTGACCGAGGGTTGACCCGGTCTGGTGGGGTAGGCGCCCGGGTAGCGGGCCATGCTCCCTCCCGTCTCGATGGTGCCGATCGAATGGAAGCAGTTGACTGAGACGCGTGCCGCATGGGCGGGTTTCTGGAGGTGCCTGTCGGGGCCGGTGAGCGGTTCGCCGGTGAGGAGTGGATGGTGCTCGACGGCCGCGACGTCGCCGGCGCCCACCGCACCATCGCCCGCATCCTCCAGTCCGGGCCGGTGCCGTTCGACGATGGCATGGCCGGGTCCCCTCAAGTCACGAGGTCGGTGTCTCCTGCCGGTACCGTTGTTCCGCGATGACCTGTGGATCTGGATGGCGGTGGCTCGCCCGGTGGCGGTGTCACGTCCCGCTGGTTGAGGGTGTCGTTCCGGTTTCGGGGGGTGCCTCCAGCGCCCCACCCGGGGGCTGAGCGGTGGCGCGCGACCACTACGAGGTGCTCGGGGTGGACAGGGATGCGACCGCCGCCGAGGTGAAGTCGGCCTACCGGCGCCTGGCCCGCCAGCACCACCCTGACGCCAACAACGGCGACCAGGCTGCCGAGGTGGAGTTCAAGGCGGTGGCTGCGTCGTACAAGGTCCTCTCGGATCCCGAGGCCAGGCAGGCCTACGACCGCTTCGGACACGACGGACCGTCGGGCGGCATGGCCGGTGATCCGTTCGGTGGCATCAACGACATCTTCGAATCCTTCTTCGGCGGTGGGGGATTCGGCGGCGGTACCCGTAGGAGGTCGGGCCCCAGGCCGGGGGAGGACCTCGAGACGACGATCCTCGTGGACTTCGAAGAGGCGGTGTTCGGCTCCGAGGAGGAGATCACCGTCCGGACCGCCGTGGTGTGCACCAACTGTGAGGCCACCGGCCTCACCCCTGGAACCTCGGCGGATCGCTGCGGTGGTTGCCGGGGGAGTGGCCAGGTCCAGCAGGTCAGGCAGTCCCTGCTCGGCCAGATGCTGACCAGCGCTCCATGTCCCACATGTTCGGGCCGCGGTGAGGTGATCCCGGATCCGTGCGTTGATTGTCGGGGCGAGGGGAGGCGGGTGGAGGAATGCTCCTTCACCGTCAACGTCCGGGCCGGGGTCGACGAGGGGACGACCCTGCGCCTCACAGGGCGTGGAGCGGTCGGCCCGCGAGGTGGGCCCACCGGGGACCTCTACGTCCACATCCGCGTCCGCCCGCATCCCGTCTTCGAACGCCACGGAGTGGACCTCTACCACCAGCTGCACGTGCCGGTGACCCAGGCGGCCCTCGGGGTTGACCTGGACTATGAGACCCTGGACGGAACCGTCGAGGTGCGGATCCCTGCCGGTACGCAGACCGGCGAGGTGTTCCGCCTCCGGGAGAGCGGCGTGCCCCACCTCCAGGGGAGGGGACGTGGCGACATTGTGCTCGAGGTGGTGGTCGACACACCCACGGGCCTGAGTGCCGAAGGCGAGGAGCTCCTCAGGTCGCTGGCGGCCGACCGCGACGAGGCGGTGGGCGAGCCGGGGGACGGCCTGATCTCCAGGATCCGGTCGGCCTTCCGCTAGCGGTGGCGACGACCGGAGCGCTGCCCGACGGCCGTGGTGGTCCCCATGCTTTCGTGGAGGACGTGGAGGAACCGGTCCTCTCCGCCGACGACCGTCACCACCTTGCCAGGGTCCTGCGCCTCAGGGACGGCGACCCCCTGACGGTGTGTGATGCAGCGGGTCGTTGGCGGCCCGCCCGTTTCGGCGACCGTCTGGAGCCATCAGGCGACGTGGTCGAGGTGCTGCCGCCAGCACGTGAGGTTGCGGTCGGATTCACCCTCGCCAAGTCTGGGAGGCCGGAGCTGGTGGTGCAGAAGCTCACCGAGCTGGGGGTGGATCGGATCCTGCTGCTGGCGGCCGAGAGGTCCGCGTTCAGGTGGGACGACGGGAAGGTCGCTGACAATGTGGAGAGGCTCGCCAGGGTGGTCCGGGAGTCGGGCATGCAGTCCCGTCGGGTTCGCCTCCCGGTGTTGGAGTCCCCGCAGAGGGTCCCGGTGGCGGCGCAGGGTCCGGGGGTGGCCATGGCCGAGCCCGGAGGGTCAGGCCTCGACGGTGGCGTGGGGCTTCTCCTGATCGGGCCGGAGGAGGGCTGGACCGACGCCGAGTTGGGCGACCGACGACGCGTGGGCCTCGGGTCAACCGTGTTGCGGGCCGAGACGGCTGCCATCGCAGCCGGTGCCCTGATGGTGGCCCTGCGCGACGGGAGGGTGGCGGCGGGCTCCTGACGGGGTCCGTGCCCTCGGCGCCTCGGGTGGTTTCCGACGGCTGGTTGCCCACCACGCAGCGCGGTCGATACGGTCACGTCCTGTGGTGACGAACACAAGCGGCGACGCCGACCGGGACGAGGCCGAGTACAGCAGTCGGCTGGGCGAACGCATCCGCCTGATCCGCCGGCAGAAGCGACTCTCCCTGCAGGACGTCGAGGCCAGGTCGGAGTCGGAGTTCAAGGCATCGGTCCTGGGCGCCTACGAACGCGGCGAGCGGGCGGTCTCGATGCCACGACTGCACCGCCTGGCGTCCTTCTACAGCGTTCCGGTGGACCAACTCCTGCCGACGGCCCACAGCGGTGCCGAGATCGAGCAGGCCGACGACCCTGTATGGGTTCCGGGTCAGAAGGTGGTCATCGACCTGGCTGGGCTGGCGGGTGCCTCGGGACCCGAGGTCGACCTGATCCGCCGCTACCTGGAGATCATCCAGGTGAAGCGCCAGGATTTCAACGGCAGGGTCCTGACCATCCGTGGCGACGACCTCCAGGCCCTGGCGGCGATCCTCGGAACCAGTGTGGACGCCGCACCGGTGGAGCTGGCCGGGATGGGCCTGCTCCGCCTGCCGGCCACCTCCTGAAGGACCGACCGGGAGGCTCCGGGACACCCGTCACGGCCGGCATCGCCGCGGGCGCAGGCCGGTAGCCTCAGCCGGACCATGAGTCTGTTCTCGCGCGTCCTGCGCAGCGGCGAGGGCCGCAAGGTGAAGGCCCTCGAGGCGATCGTGCCCGACATCAACGCCCTGTCGGATGCCACGGCCGCGCTCGACGACGACGCCCTGCGCGCCAGGACCGGCGAGTTCCGTCAACGTCTCGCGAACGGCGAGGACCTCGACGACCTGCTGGTCGAGTCCTTCGCTGTGGTGCGGGAGGCCGCATGGCGAGTCATCGGCCAGCGCCACTACGACGTCCAGATGATGGGTGGGATGGCCCTCCACCTGGGCTGGGTCGCCGAGATGCGGACCGGAGAGGGCAAGACCCTCGTCTCGACGCTGCCCGCATACCTGAACGGCCTCTCAGGACGCGGCGTGCACCTCTGCACGGTCAACGACTACCTCGCCAGTCGCGACGCCGAGTGGATGGGCCAGATCCACCGGTGGCTGGGGCTGTCGGTGGGCCTGGTGGTGCCCGACGTCCGCGACAGGGTCGAGAAGCGCGCCGCCTATGCGTCCGACATCACCTACGGCACCAACAACGAGCTGGGCTTCGACTACCTGCGCGACAACATGGCCATGTCGGATGCGGAGAAGGCCCAACGGGGCCACGCCTTCTGCATCGTGGACGAGGTCGATTCCATCCTCATCGACGAGGCACGGACGCCCCTCATCATCAGCGGACGACTCAGCGAGGCCGCCGCCCTCTACCAGCGGTTCGCCGCTGTCGTCCGTGGCCTGGAGCCCGACCACCACTACGACGTGGACGAGGAGAAGGGGATCGTCGCCCCGACCGAGGACGGGGTGCATGCGGTCGAGGCGGCCCTGGGCGTCGAGAACCTCTACGACCAGGTGTCGGCCGACCTCGTCCACCAGTTCCACACAGCCCTGAAGGCCAAGGAGCTCTACAAGCGGGACAAGGACTACATCATCGTGGACGGCGACGTCCGGATCGTGGACGACTTCACCGGAAGGGTGTTGGAGGGTCGGCGCTGGTCCGATGGCCTCCACCAGGCGGTCGAGGCCAAGGAGGGGGTGTCGATCAAGGAGGAGAACCAGACGCTCGCCACGATCACACTCCAGAACTACTTCCGACTCTACGAGAAGTTGGCGGGCATGACCGGAACCGCCGAGACCGAGGCCGCCGAACTGGCCGGCATCTACGGCCTGCAGGTGGTGCCCATCCCCACGAACCGCCCGCTGGTTCGCATGGACAAGAGCGACCTCATCTTCAAGTCGGAGGCGGGCAAGTTCGACGCCGTGGTCGAGGACATCGTGGAGCGTCGCGAGGCCGGTCAGCCGGTGCTGGTCGGCACGGTCTCGGTGGAGAACTCGGAACGCCTTTCACGCGAGTTGGAGAAGCGCGGCATCGACCACGAGGTCCTGAACGCCAAGCAGCACTTCCGCGAGGCCGAGGTGGTGGCCCAGGCCGGTCGACCCGGTGCGGTGACCGTCGCCACCAACATGGCGGGGCGTGGGGTGGACATCCTGCTCGGTGGGAACCCGGCGAACCTGGCCGAGCGGGAGGTGAGGGCGGCTGGCCTGGATCCAGCCACACCCGAGGGGGAGGAACGACTGGCCGGGCTCGTGAAGCGCTTCGAGCCGGAGTGCGCGGCCATGGGCGACGAGGTACGGGCCAGCGGTGGCCTGTACGTGCTGGGTACCGAGCGTCACGAGTCGCGTCGGATCGACAACCAGTTGAGGGGTCGCTGCGGCCGTCAGGGGGATCCGGGCGAGAGCCGCTTCTACCTGTCGCTGGAGGACGACCTGATGCGCCTGTTCGCATCGGACACCATCAGGGGCGTCATGGACAGGGCGCTACCGGAGGACGTGCCGATCGAGTCCAAGATGGTCACGAAGGCGATAGAGCGCGCCCAGACCACCGTCGAGCAGAAGAACGCAGAGGTACGCAAGAACGTCCTCAAGTACGACGAGGTGATGAACGAGCAGCGCAATGTCATATACCGACGCCGGGATCGGATGCTCACCGGAACCGAACTGCGTGAGGAGGTCCGCGAGGTGCTGGCCTCGGTCGTGGACGGCACGGTCCGGACGCACTGCGGCTCGGGCCTCCCGGAGGAGTGGGACCTCGACGGCCTGCGTGCCGAGCTGGACACCTACTGGCCGTTGGGACTGGATGCCGAGGCGCTGGCCGCCGAGCGCAGCATCGAGTCCCTGTACGAGACCCTGACGGCCGACGGCCTGGAGGTCTACGCCGGCCGGGAGGAGGAGCTCGGTACCGAGGCGATGCGCGAGGTCGAGCGACAGGTGATGCTCTCGATCATCGACCAGCGGTGGCGTGAGCACCTCTACGAGATGGACCACCTGCGGGAAGGCATCCACCTCAGGGCAATGGGCCAGCGTGACCCGGCGACCGAGTGGAAGCGCGAGGGCTTCGAGTTGTTCGGCCAACTCGACGACCTCATCGGCCGTGACTTCCTCCGATACGTGATGCGAATCCGGATCGTCCGGGCCGACGAGTCCAGCCAACCCTCCGAGATGACCACGAGCGGCCCGGAGGGCCCGGTGGTCGGGGCCGCAGCAGCCGCTGGGGTGTCCGCCAGGGTGGAGGAGTCGACGCCGGTGAAGGCCGCCACCAAGGTGAACACCGAGTGGGAGAACACCTCCCGCAACGCCCCGTGTCCGTGCGGTTCGGGTCGCAAGTTCAAGCAGTGCCACGGGGGCTGACGTGCAGGACTTCACGACGGAACTGGCTGCGCTCCGGATCAGACTGGATGAGGCGTTCGGCTACCTCAGGATCAGCGAACAGCAGGAACGCCGCGTGGTCCTGGAGACCGAGATGGCGGACCCTGAACTCTGGAACGACCAGGACCGGGGGCGACGGGTCCAGAAGGACCTCTCCGGGGTCGTCGAGGACCTGGAGTTCCATTCAGGCCTGACGCAGCGCCTGGAGGACGCCGAGACTCTCGCGGAGATGGCGGCCGAGGAGGGCGACGAGAGCCTGGACGGCGAGATCGCCGACGCTGTCGCCGACCTGTCCACCCGGCTCGACGCCCTGGAGGTCCGGTCGCTGTTCTCGGGCCAGCACGACGAGGGTGATGCCGTCTGCCACGTTCAGTCCGGAGCCGGCGGCACCGACGCCCAGGACTGGGCTGAGATCCTGCTGCGCATGTACGGCCGGTGGGCCGACCGGCGGGGCTTCGACCTGGTGGTCGAGTCGGTATCGGAGGGCACCGAAGCGGGGATCACCTCCGTGGAGTTCGTCGTCAGGGGCCGCTACGCCTACGGCCTCCTCCAGAGCGAACGCGGCGTGCACCGGCTGGTCAGGATCTCGCCGTTCAACAAGGAGTCCAAGAGACAGACCGCGTTCGCCTCCCTCCAGGTGGTCCCGTTCTTCGACGCCATCGTTGACGAGGTGGAGATCGACGAGGGGGACCTCCGGATCGACACCTTCAGGTCGTCCGGAGCTGGAGGCCAGCACGTGAACGTCACCGACTCGGCGGTCCGTATCACCCACCTGCCGACCGGGATCGTGACCTCCTGCCAGAACGAACGCAGCCAGCACCAGAACAAGGAGCGGGCGATGCAGATGCTCGCCGCCCGACTTCTGGACCTGGAACGCCAGAAGCGTGACACCGAGCTGGCCCAGATCGGCGGGGAGCAGCGGGGCGTCGACTTCGGCAGCCAGATCCGCTCCTACGTGCTGCAGCCGTACCAGATGGTGAAGGACCTCCGGACCGGGCACCAGGTCGGCGACGTGGCCAGCGTGCTGGACGGCGACCTGGATGGCTTCATGGAGGCCTACCTGCGGTGGGCCCGTTCAGGAGCCGAGGGCTGAAGCCGGACCACACCGGCGGAGCCACCGACCACCCGGGGGCGCCGCGATCCGTTGACGGCCTTCTGGTACCGTCCGCGCCGTGCCGTCACGACCCACCCTGATCGAAGCGTCGCGTTCCGGGGGTCCCACGTGATCAAGCTGGAGGGCGTCTCCAAGATCTTCAAGGGCGACGTGGTGGCGTTGAAGAACGCCACCGCTGAGATCCAGAGGGGCGAATTCGTGTTCCTCGTGGGACCGTCGGGTTCCGGGAAGTCCACCTTCATCCGGCTCCTGAACCGTGAGGAGGTCGCCGACGAGGGACGGATCATGGTCGCCGGCAAGGACCTGGGTTCGCTGAGTTCCTGGAAGGTCCCGTACCTCCGGCGCAACATCGGCTACATCTTCCAGGACTACAAGCTCCTGCCGAAGAAGACCGTCTACGAGAACGTGGCGTTCGGGCTCGAGGTGATCGGTCGCCCTCGACAGGTGATCCGCCAACAGGTCCCGGCGATCCTCGAGCTGGTGGGCCTCGCCCGCAAGGCTGAGCGCCTACCCGACGAGCTTTCCGGCGGCGAGCAGCAGAGGGTCTCGATCGCCAGGGCGTTCGTGAACCGCCCGATGATCCTGCTGGCCGACGAGCCCACGGGGAACCTCGACCCGGGAACCTCGGTGGGCATCATGCGCCTTCTGGACCGCATCAACCGCAGCGGCACGACGGTCGTCATGGCAACCCACGACCGTGGCGTGGTTGACACGATGCGCCGACGGGTGATCGAGTTGGACCGCGGCGTGATCACGCGCGACGAGTCCCGCGGGGTCTACGAATGAGCCCGGACGTGACAGGGCTGGTGGCCTGAGGTGCTCTACCGACTCTGGTACTACGTGCGCGAGACGCTCGTCAGCCTCTGGCGGAACCTCAGCCTCACGCTGGCCGCCATCCTGACCGTGGCGATCTCGCTCTCCCTTGTGGGTGCCTCCCTGCTGATCCGCGAGGGGGCGGCCCGGGCCACGGCGCAGTTCCAGGAGGGCGTGGAGTTCATCGTGTTCATGGTGGCTGATGCCTCGCCGGAGCAGGACGCCGCCATCCGCAACGTCCTGGACTCCAGCCCCGCAGTCGCCGGCTACACCTACGTGGACAAGGCGGCCGCCTACGAGGAGTTCCAGCGCCTTTTCGCCGACAAGCCGGAGTTGATAGAGAGCGTCACGCCAGCCGTGATGCCTCCCTCATACCGGATCGTGCCGGCCAACCCGGACGCCGGGAACGTCGCGGAGATGGCACGCCAATTCGGGGAGCAACCCGGCGTGAAGGAGGTTGCGACTGCCACCGAGGCCATCCGCCAGATCGAGGACTTCTCCACCCGGGTGAGCCAGGCACTCCTGGTGGCCGCCGTCGTGCTCGTCGGCGTGTCCACCCTGCTGATCCTGAACACGGTCTTCACCGCCATCGGGGCCCGTCGCCAGGAGATCGAGGTGATGAAGCTGGTCGGCGCCACCAATTGGTTCATCCGGATTCCATTCATGCTGGAGGGCACGATCCATGGCCTGTCGGGTGCCGCCCTCGCCATCCCGGCCCTGTTCGTGGTGGATTCCCAGGTCCTCGCGTACTTCCAGGAGTCGGACGCCGTTCCGTTGTTCCGCGGCTTCGCTGTGCCTGACGGGTTCGTCTGGGACACCAGCATCTGGCTGCTCGTCATTGGTGGACTCGTCGGGATGATCGGCTCAGCGATGGCGGTCACGCGCTTCACGGACGTCTGAGCCGTGGTCGGCCGGCCCGACGATGGACAGCCCGGTCCCGGCTGGGTCCGCCTCCTCGACGTAGAGGTCCCACCCGGCGGCATCGTGGAGGCCAGCCTCGGAGGCGAGGATCTGGTGGTGTGGCGGAGCGGGTCGGGAGTCCCGTGCGTCTCGGAGGCCCGTTGCCCTCACCAGTGGTCCCATCTGGCCCACGCGGGGGTCGTGGATGGCGAGGAGCTCGTCTGCCTCACCCACTTCTGGCGGTTCGGACCCGACGGCGCCGGATGGAAGGCCAACGAGAACGGCCGTCGGGACCGGAAGGGGGACTTGGCGGTCCTGCCGTGTGTGGATCACGATGGCGCCATCTGGGTACGCGAACCCGGTGTAGATGACGCCCAAGGGGCATGACGGAAGGTACGCCACGGAGATGACGATCGATCTGGACCTCCTCAGCAGGTACACGCTGACGACGTGGGGTTATAAGCAGGGCGAGATGGTGGGCCTGATGATCCACCTCGGTGTACGCCTTGGGATCTACCAGGCCCTGGACGGCGCGGGGCAGGTCACCTCCGGTGACCTGGCGACGGCGACCGGCCTCCACGAGCGCTGGCTGCGGGAGTGGCTCCGGAGCCAGGCGGCGGCCGAACTGCTCGTCACCACGGACGGCGAGACCTTCCTGATGGAACCCGAGGCCGCGCTCGTGCTGGCCCGTGTGGACCAGCCCACCTACGCCGCCGCCGTGTTCGCCCGCCAGCGCGACCCCCGGGTGGCCGATGGCCTGGTGGAGGCCTTCCGGACCGGCCTGGGCCTCACCTACGACGACCAGGGTGAAGGCTCCGAGCAGCACACCGAGGCGATGCTGGCACCAATGGCCAGGGCCCTGCTGGTCTCAACGGTTATCCCGATGCTGGACGGGGTGGCCGATCGCCTCACGGCCGGAGTCAGCGTCGTGGACGTCGGCTGCGGCACCGGCCTGGCCCTCGAGCTCATCTCCGCCGCCTTTCCCGACTCGACCTACGAGGGCTACGACGTGTCCGAACGGGCCGTGGCAGCGGCTCGCCAGAGGTTCGACGGAAGCGACAACGTGACCATCCACCTCGCCGGCGGTGAGGACCTGCCGGCCACGGCAGACGTCGACCTCGTGATGACGCTGGACTGCCTGCACGACATGCCCAGGCCGGATCTGGCAATGGCGGCCATCCGTGGAGCGATCGCCGACGACGGGACCTGGCTGGTCAAGGAGATCAGGTCGTCATCGGAGTGGGGGAAGAACCTCCGGAACCCGATGCTGGCGATGATGTACTCGACATCGGTGGCCACCTGCATGGCGTCGGCCATGTCCACCCCCGACGGCATGGGCCTCGGCACCCTGGGCCTTGATCCGGAGACGCTGCAGGTAATGGTCACCGAAGCCGGCTTCAGCCGCTTCCTCCAGCACAAGGTGGACGACCCCACGAACATCTACTACGAGGTCCGCCCCTGACGGCGACCACCACCACCTCGGAGTCGGCTCGAGGAGCCCGGTCAGTCGAGTGGCTGCGGATCGGACACCGGCAGGAGGCAGCCGTCGGTGTCGCCGAACCCCGGACCGTGGTCACACGGGTACTCGTAGCGCCTGAGCTGCAGGCTCAGATGTCCGTCGTAGCTGGTGGCGGGGCGCATGTCGGACACGTCCATCGACCCGAGGACCGCCAGGGCCAACTGGATGCCCAGCCTCGTCGGGTCCGGCCCGGCATCATGAGCGGCGCGTGCCACGGCCCTCACCAGGCTGCAGGCCTCTGTGACCGTTCGGTACACGTCCGTCGCCGGATCGTCGACCGTGGCGGTCCGACGCTGGGCGGCCGCTGCGTAGGAGCGGTTGCACATCTCGTCGAACGGGCGGGTCTCGAACCCGTCCAGACGGTGGCTGCCGGTGGCCGACGCATCCAGGATCCATGCGCCGGAGTAGTACGCGCCGGCAGGAGAGCCACCGAACTCGGCCACCTCGGACGACACGGAGTCGAGGCCCTGGGCGTCCAACCCGGACTGGATGAACGTGGGCCGCGGCATTGCCTGGTCCAGCATCTCGAGTACCAGCCAGGGTAGGGAGGTCCGGTTCAGGAGGGGAAACACGACGTCCACTCCACGCTCGACCATGGCTGCGACCGCGGTGTCCAGCCCCACCCGACACGTCGTGGTCCCCTCACAGCCCACCAGATGGACCGTCGGCTCATGGCCCAGGGCCTCGAGGGCATCCACCAGCACGTCCACGACGTCGTCGGAGCGCTGGGGTGCATCCGGGACCACGAGGCCGATGGTGCCGTCCACGAGCAGGTCCCTCTCGTCGGCCATGCGGACCATGGCCTCCACAGCGGTCCGGGCCCCGGGCTCCTGGGCGAGCAGGAAGCCACCAGCCCGACCCTCGTCGCTGTCCGACGCGCCCCGCACGCTCAGGAATGAAGTCCGTCCTGAGTGGGTCAGGCAGTTGGCCGCCGTTCCCGGGACCGCCTCCACGGCCAGGACGGCCACGGCCTCGTGTACCTCCCGTGCCTCGAAGCAGGCCGCCTCCCGGCGGGTGTCGATGTCATGGCCGCCACCACCCAGCGCCGAGACCTCGACCGTCCGAAGGTCGAGTCGACGACCGTGGATACCGCCGCACCCGTTGACGATCCCGACGAACGACCGGACCATGTCGTCGATGTCGCCCACCGGGACGGAGAAGCCGATCCTCTCCAGCTCATCCAGACGGGTGTGCAGGTGGACGATGTTCAACGAGTCAGCGGTGATGCCCGGCTCGGTGGCCACCGGATCAGACTCCGGGGCCGGTGTCGGCAGGCAGAAGGACTCCAGACCCTGGAAGGGGTGCGTGCGGTCGAAGGATGCCTGGAACTGCTCGTAGGTTTCGCCGCGGGGGTCGGCGTAGTGGCCGCCGGCTGTGAGCGTTCCTTCGGGGAGTGGTCTGCCGTTTTCGCTGTCGTTGTCACTGGTACTGCCATCTGCGTCGGTAGGGCTGTCGGTCCCGTCGTCGACACGTTTCACCACGGTCGACGTCGGCACCGTCTCCGACGGCTGCGTCGCTGTGCCCGCATCCGGCGTGGGCTCGGTGGCCGGGGGCTCTGGCGCCGTCGTCGTCGCTTCCGCCTGCTGCGCGGCTTTGTTGTCGGTGGTGGGGGTGGGGTCGTCGAGGGTGCAGGTGGTGGCGGTCAGCAGGATGACCATGGCCACGGACAGGGCGGGGGCGGGGAGTCGGGGTCGGAGCATGGGAGGGCGGTCACCGACGTGTTGGAGGGTCGGTCGGGGGACAGTATGCGGCACATCGGACGCTTCCCGCGCGTGTGCCCGGGCCGCGAGCGCCGCGATGCGTAGCCTCGGCGACGTGCCGGAGCCAGACGACCCCACAGCCGACGCCCCGGCAGCGGAGAGCGGGGGCGACACCGAGCCGACGGTGGCACCTGAACGTCGTCTGGCGGAGCCCGGGACAGAGGTGTCCGACGACCTGAGGGATCGTCGCACGGGCTTCTTCCGCGAGCGGGAGTCCGCCGTTTCACCGGTGGCGGGCCTGCCGACCCCCACCGGAGGACGTTGGAACGACCTGGAGGCAGACCGGCAGATCCGGGCCTTCCTGACAGCCCTGGCCGGAGACCGTCGGCTCGTCCACCGTATGGACCCGGTGGAACTCCTACGCGAGAACGACCTGCTGCTCCTGTTCGGGCCGGAGGAGGAGGAGGCCTTCGCAGACCTGGCCCTCCGGTTCCCGGAGGAGACGGTCAGCCGGTGGGCCACGCTCCTCAGCGGGGGCGATCGCAGCGAGGCCTTCGGCCCCAGGTCCCGATCTGAACGCAGGGACGAGGCCGCCATCCTGCGTTCCCTGCACGTGGGGCTCCGCAAGAGGGTCATCGGGGTCCTGCTCGTCCTCCTGGCAGTGGCTGCCGTGGGCACACTGGCCCGGGTCCTGCTCTCCGACGAACCCGTGGACAGGACCGATCGATCGCTGCGGTTCTCCTCGACCCTCGTCACGTCGGATTCCGGTGGCGAGACGGGCGTCATCCCCGGTGGTCCGCCCGTGGCCGAGCCGGCGCTCGTCGGCACGGCCGACCGCGTCGTGGCGGTACTGCGCGGCGATGGACCGTCGGCCGACCGGATCCGCCTGGACGTGCCCACCGGAGACCTACCGATACCGGTCGGGGCCCTCGCCGGAACCGTCTTCGAACACGCCGGTGGCCAGGTGGCGCTGGTCGGACCGGTGGGCTGGTGGGTCGCAGGGTGCGTCCGGGTGGTCGTCGCAACCGAGTTCCTCCGCCCCCTGGACGTCGTCCTTTACGAGGCCTCCGACAGGGCCTGTCCGCCGGAGATGGTCGGTCGACCCGCACGGGTCACCTGCTCGGGTAGGAGGGTCCTCGTGCTGGCGGTGGACATCCCACAGGGCGAGGTCGCCCTGATCGAGGGTGGCTCCGGCTGGGCGGAGACGATCCGTTTCGGGTTGGAGACCGCCACGGAACCGGGCTCACGTTGGGAAACCCTGGCCGTGAGGGGTTCCATCACGGTGGCGGAGGAAGGCATGTCGGTGGCCGTGCCCCGATTCGGTGGCGCTCCGGGCGAGGTGGTCACCGTGGACCTTGGAGCCGGACCGGCCGGACCATTCGTGGGCGACTGCACCCTGGGGTGAGTGGGTGGGCGCGCAGCCGAGCCGGGGCAGCGTGGCCGGTACGGTGATGTCATGTGCGGCCGGGTGGTGACGACATCGTCGCCCGAAGAACTCAGCGAGTACGTGGGAGCGGGTGCCATTCTCGACGTCCTGGACGGTCCCGACCACAACGTTGCGCCATCCGGCAGGTTGCCCATTGCCTGGGAGGACCTGACGGACGGCCGACACCGCCTCCTTGGGACTGCCCGATGGGGCCTGGTTCCGGAATGGGCCACGGACCCGTCGATCGCCGGCCGCATGTTCAACGCCAGGTCTGAGACGGTGGCCGGCAAGCCATCCTTCCGGGCGGCGTTCCGGCATCGACGGTGCCTTGTGCCGGTGGATGGCTTCTACGAGTGGAGCCCCGGTTCCGGCGGATCACCGAAGCAACCCTGGTTCGTCCAGAGGGCGGATGGTGCCCCGTTGGCCATGGCCGGGCTCTGGGAGACCCGGACCGACGAGGACGGATCGGCCCTGCGGACCTGCACGATCCTGACGGTGGGGGCGAACGCCGACCTTGCCCCGATCCACCATCGGATGCCGGCACTGCTTCCGCCCGGTCAATGGGCCGAGTGGCTGGACCCGTCCACCCGTGACGCCTCCTCCCTGGAGTCCCTCCTCGTGCCGGCCCCCGACGGGCTGCTGGAACTCCACCCGGTGGACCCTCGGGTGAACGACGCCCGTCGCAAGGGGGCGGAGTTGACCGTTCCGATGGACGGCTCCCCGCAGGTCAGCGACGTCGCTGCTCAGGAGGCCCTCTGGTGAAGGCCACCCCAGCCCTCGCGCGAACCGCCAAGTCCCTGGAGAAGACCGGGGAGAACGTCGTGACCACGGTGGTGTCGATGAGGCGACGCATGGACATCGCAATGCTCCGGTGGCAGGCCCGCATGGACTCCCCGGCCTGGGATCGCAGCCTTCCGTGGCTCACCGCGGTGGTGCTTGCGATGGTCCTGTCGCTGCTGGCCCTGGCGCGCAGTCAGGACCTCGGGATCGGCTACCAGTTGGGCCACTACCTCCAGGCCGCCGACCTCATGGACCGGGGATTCGAGCCGGTGGTCAACGACCTCGGACACAACCTCTTCGCCGACCAGGGAGCCTGGATCTTCTGGCCGATCGCGTGGGCGGTCCGGCTGCTGCCTGTGGCCGGGACACTCCTCGTCCTGCAGTCCGTTGCACTGGCGGTGGGCGTCGTGCCGATCTGGAGGATCGCCAGGGGACCGGCCAACCTTCGCATCGGAGCGGCGGCGGCCCTCATGGCGGCCTACGCCGTGCACCCGTCAATCCACAACCTGAACCTCGCAGGCTTCCATCCGGAATCGTTGGCGCTACCTGCCCTGATGGCCGCCTACCTGGTAGCGCAGCGGGGTCGCTGGCTGTTGGTGGCGGTCCTGGTCCTTCTCGTGGTCGCCACCAGGTCGGACCTGGGCCTGGCGGTGGCGGCCCTCGGGCTGCTCCTGGTCGGGGAGGACGACAGGACGGCCGGCTGGTCCCTGGCCACCTTCGGCCTGACCTGGTTTCTGGCCATGTCGTTCGTGGTGCAGCCCATGGTCGGTGATGGCGGCTATCCACACCTCGACGCCTTCGCCCGCTATGGGACGGGCGTTCTCGGAATCGTCGTCGGGATGCT
>Ga0209403_10001767_pt1 | contig 27234 bp, 21 predicted proteins | sample ArcticOcean_MG_C_8_FD_187440 | JGI IMG/M metagenome (GOLD analysis project Ga0209403, IMG submission 187440) | Marine microbial communities from western Arctic Ocean - ArcticOcean_MG_CB11_86 (SPAdes) (version 2) | ecosystem: Environmental > Aquatic > Marine > Oceanic | place: Arctic Ocean... | reverse complement strand
ATCTTGGCATCTGCCTATGCTAACATATGGAAATCACAAGAAACGACCAAATTATTATTAGAATTTTATGATTATTGTTACCGGTAGTAATGGTTTTATTGGCTCAAACCTTATCACTCAGCTTAATACCCTGGGAGAAGATAATATTTTAGCAGTGGACGATCACTCCGACAAAGACCTAGAAAAAAATATAATAGATTGCAATATTTCGGAGCGTGTCAATATTCAAGAGTTTCTTGATATGGTCTTGAAAGGCGGACTCCAACCCAGAAAAATTAATGCAATATTTCATCAAGGAGCTTGCTCTGACACAATGGAATGGGATGTGGATTACATACTAAAAAATAACTTCAACTATTCAAAAGTCTTATTAGATTTTTCTGAAAGGAATAAAATTCCTTTTATTTATGCCTCATCTGCTTCTGTTTATGGTGTTGGTAAGGATTTTGCGGAACACCAAAAAAATGAAGCCCCTATCAATCTTTATGCATATTCAAAATACTTGTTTGATCAGGTTGTAAGAACTCGGTTGCTTAAAGCCGACTCTCAGATTGTTGGAATGCGCTATTTTAACGTTTATGGTCCAAATGAAACCCACAAGGGAAGTATGGCAAGTGTTGCCTATCACCTTCATCAACAATTAAAAGAAGGCAGCGAAGTTAAATTATTTGAAGGATCTGATGGTTACGGAAATGGTGAGCAGAGAAGAGATTTTATCCATGTAGATGATATTATAAAAGTTAATATATGGTTTTATAAAAACCCTAATGTGTCTGGTATATTTAATGTTGGAACTGGAAAGAGTCAAACATTCAAAGAAGTTGCTAATGCTGTTATGAAGTGGAATGAGAAAGGTTCGATAAAATATATACCCTTCCCAGAAAAGCTAAAGGGGTCATATCAGAGCTTTACCGAAGCAGATTTAAATGCATTAAGATCTTCTGGCTACACAGGTACTTTTATGGATGTAGCGACTGGTATAAAACAGTACCTAAATACTCTAGAATCATCATGGCCAAAAAATGAAGGTTAATAAAAAACAGCTTTATTATAACAATCCAAAATTTAGCTCTGCATTACTAAATCCAAAATATCTGCCTTCTTGGTTATTATTTGGAATACTCTATTTATCTTCCTTTCTACCTCTAAGTTTCCAAAGATATCTTGGAAAAACTTTGGGATCAATCATCCATAAGGTTAGTCCTCACAGAAAAGAGATAGCTAAAATTAATCTAAAATTATGCTTCCCTGATAAAACTGAAAAGGAAATTAACAGGATGGTATTAGAAAATTTTTATAATATAGGGCAGGGTTTTTTTGAGTTAGCATTCGCGTGGTGGGCTTCTGATAAAAGGTTAAGAAATCTAGAAATATCCTTCAAAAACAAGGAATTATTTAAGCAGGCTGAAAAAGATAATACTGGAATGCTAATTTTAATGCGCCATTCAACACATGTTGAGCTTGATGCAAGACTGGTATGTCTTAATTTTAACTTTGGAGGCATGTTCAAAGAACAATCTAATGAAATTTATAATTACCTTATGATTAAGTCCAGAAACAGGTATGTCCAAGCTTGTTTTACTAATCATGAAGGAAGAATAGCAATCGACTCCATTAAAGAAGGAGTTAAATTGATTTATGCTGCCGATCAAGACTATGGAGAAAAAGTTTCTAAGTTTATACCTTTCTATAATCATGATGCCGCTACAGTTACATTGCCAGCTGATCTTTCAAAAAATGGTACCCGCGTAGCCATGATTGATATTCGTAAAACTGCCGAAGGGTTTTGTATTGAAGCATCCGAACTTCACCAGTGTGCAGATGAAAGAGAATTTTTAATACAGATGAATAAAAGTTATGAGGATATGATATCAAAAGCTCCTGAAGAATTTTTATGGATGCACAGACGTTTCAAATCCCAACCCGACAGCCAAAAAATAATATATCCAACTTGGAAAAGCAGGGATCTCAAAAGACAAAAGGCTAGAGATAGAAGAAATTAATTTTTTGACCTTATTTTCTTTATTTTATCTGTTGAAGACAACCCTTTGATTAAAGCAATAGTTTTAACCTCTCCTCCGTTTGCTAAAACTTCATCTGATCCTACAATGTCCTGAACTTTGTAGTCGGCGCCTTTAACCAATATATCTGGTTTCAGATATTTAATAAGACTTAGTGGAGTTTCTTCAGAGAACGAAACAACCCAGTCTACACAACCCAGTGCTTGAATAATGGCCATTCTTTGGTCTAATGAATTGATAGGTCTATCAGAACCTTTTAACTTCCTAACTGAAGTATCGGAATTAATTCCCACTACAAGCTTATGACCAAGTTTTTTTGCTGCTTCTAAATATGCAACGTGCCCGGCATGCAAGATATCAAAACATCCATTAGTAAATACTACCTTCATAGAGTCAGCTTGAGATTCAAGGCAAAGCTTTTGTATATCTGATTTAGATAATTCAGAATTCTCCCTAAGGTAGGGGCTAAGTTCAGATAAAGTGGGTGCCGCAGTTCCGGATTTACCGACCACCACACCAGCTGCAATATTTGCTAATTGCACAGCATCACTTAAATTAAATCCACTACCAATAGCAGTTGCTAAACTTGCAATTACAGTATCTCCAGCTCCAGAAACATCAAACACTTCTTGCGCTTGAGTAGGGAAATCTGTTCTTTTGGTTGAGGTCTTGCTCTTTTGTATTAACGTCATGCCTTCTGAACCCCTGGTTACTAATAGGGCTTCAAGCTCTAATGCAAATAATAGCTTCTTAGCTTTGGCAGTAAAATCAGCTTCACTAGAGACACCTCCAACAGCATTCGAGAACTCTGAATAATTAGGAGTAATAATATTTGCGCCTTTGTATTTAGAAAAATCGTTTCCTTTTGGATCGACTAAGATATATAGATTATTTTTCTTTGCCTCTCTAATTAAATAAGGGATATTCCTTAAACTGCCCTTACCATAATCAGATATGATTAAGGCAGACGGTTTATTGGATTTAACATACCTTTTAAAGTTTAATTTGACATGAGCCCAGTCCTCTTCTGAAAATTCTTCTTCGGAATCAATCCTAAGCAGTTGTTGTTGTGATGCCAATAAACGAAGTTTAGAAATAGAAGGTAATTTTGAAGCGACGTAAGAACCTTTTATCTTTTTTTCTTTCATGAGATTTTTTAATTCTCTAGCATATTCATCCTTACCAAGAACGCCTTGAAGAAAAACTTTTGCTCCCAAAGAGACAACATTAAAAGCCACATTAGCAGCACCTCCCAATCTCACTTCTTCTACCTGGGGTCTTAAAACAGGAACGGGTGCTTCAGGAGATACTCTATCCACACTACCGTGGATATATTTATCTAGAATAATGTCTCCTATAACAAGGACATTAGCTTTTTTTAACAAATCTAAATTCATTTTTTTACTTCCTTAAAAAATTATTTACTAAATACCAATTAAACATGATAAATAGCTCTTATTAGAATTTAATAAATTATGCATGCATGCTCTCATATTTTTGTTAGCATTTCTCAGAAAATTATGAAATTAAAAATTCAACCCAACTCTGTAAAAGGTTTTCTAGACCCTGTAGAAGGAGAAGCTCTTTATAAAAATGCACTCTCTTATAGTTTAAAAGGTCCCTGTCTTGAGATTGGTAGCTATTGTGGAAAATCTGCTTTGTATATAGGAAGTGCTGTAAAAGAAAATAATCAAAAACTATATTCTATAGATCATCATAAGGGATCAGAAGAGCAACAACTAGGAGAAGAGTACTGTGATCTAGATTTAATTAACGAATCAGGAGATGGCATAAATACGCTTCCTTATTTTCTTGAAACAATCAAAAGAGCTAACCTGGAGAATACAGTTAAACCAATCATCTCTTCATCTGAAGAGGCTGAAAAAAATTGGAAAGAACCTTTAGCTTTTATTCTTATAGATGGTGGCCATAGTCAAAAAGCTGCTATGACGGACTACTGTTTGTGGAATAAACATATTATTCCGGGAGGTTTATTGGCAATACACGATGTCTTTCCTAACCCAGAAGATGGAGGAAGACCTCCATTTGAAATTTACTCTATAGCCAAAGAGAGTGGGAATTATAAAGAGCGGCCAATGGTTAAATCTTTGGCACTCTTAGAAAAGATAAAATAAACATCTAAATTAAATCTTCGTTCTTTAGCCAATCTAAAGATACTTTTACCGCCTCAGAAAGCTCAGCTTTCTGACCAAAATAATAGTGATTTGCTCCTTTAACGATATGAAGTTTCTTGCTTTCATGCTGAATAGATTCAAATAATCTTTGATTGTGACTAGGTGGACAAGCATCGTCAGCAGAATTTCCTATCACTAGGGTAGGGACACTGGTATTTCTTCCACATTTCTCGCCATCTGCCTCGCTTAATTCATATGAAAATTGAGACAACCAACTTCTAATACTAGAAAACCTTGAAAGACCAATCGGGCTATCATTGACCACCTTGGGATCGCCTAGATAACACCAGCCCACCCGTCTATCATTGGGCTCTAACTCTGCATCTAACCAACGAGGATCTGCCATGGTACCGTGAACTACAAAACCATATTCTTTGGTTGGATCTCCATGAAAAGAATCTAATTTATCTAACGCCCAATCTGTTATTCGCTTATTCCTTGCTATTTGTTTATTTCGAAACTCTTCAATAAATTCTTTTGAGTATGGGGGTTGATTAGGATTTAGTGGATCATATAAGTTAAATTCTTTATCTCTTATGTGAGGTTGAGATTCATTAGTTATAGAAGGATCAAGCCACTCTGTAAGAGTGGTAGCACGACTACAATGTGCCGCTAGAAGCATTAAACCATCTGCCTTAGGTAAATCTGCTTCTTTAAGATTAGGAGGGTCTCCAGCTGGTGTTGAAGTCAACGTAGGGTTTTCGGCTTGAGATTGATAAAAAAGAGACAGAGATCCTCCTCCGCTCCAACCGGCCAGGACTACTCTTTTATATCCTAATTTTTCTTTTACCTCTTTTATGCAAGCAGCTAAATCAAGAACTACTTTTTCCATAATAAGGCCGCTATCCACCCCCCTGTATCTGCTATTACAATATATAACGGGAATACCTGCTTTTGCTAAAGCTGTTGGCATAGGCAAGTAAGCACCACCAGCGCCCGCTGGATGCATAAAAACAAGAGCTGTATCAGTAATGGGGTTTACTGGTTTTAAATAATTTGCTTCAAGGAAAATTGTATTTTCTGCTCCAGCATAGGTATCTTTAAACGCAGCATTCTCTTGATAAACAATAGCTATAGGCAGCCGTTGATAATTGCCTTCCATTCTTAAATTATACTTGAAGACTTCAGTCGTTTAATAAGGTCTTTAGTGGCTACTTTTCGCTCGTCAAGACGCTTATGATCCGTTCTTCCTTCTTTCTTTAAACGTGTTTTTTCTGTCCAGCGTTTTAAATTATGATGGGCTTGCTTGGTGTCCTCTCCCATAATCTGATCATATTCCATATCACGACAAGTTATTTCTAAATTGATTCCATTAGGATCGTAAAAGTAGATTGAATGGACAAACTCGTGGTTTATAGGATCAGATACATTGCCTATATGCTTATCCAAATGTTCTTTCCATTCCATCATTTCTGTATATGTAGATATTTCAAAGGCTACGTGTTTTTTAAAACCGCTAGTTAAATTAAAGTCCTTTTCATCAAGTTCATCTGGAATATCAAAAAAAGCAATGTGGTCTCCGTTCCCCATTTCAAAGAATAAATGCATATACTCCAAGGGCTCACCACTTCCAGGAGAAGATTCAAAATCTAAAGCTGCCACTAGATTAAAACCCATAACATCTTCATAAAACCATCTGGTCTGCTCAGCATCTCTGCATAAAAATGCTAAATGATGAATATTATTAGGACTGTTCAGTTTTTTCATAATCCACACCTCCCCACTCTTGTAAGAATAACTTACTTCCATCAGTAAACGCAAAAAGACTATCTGCTGCAAGAAGAATAGCTCCGGCTGTCCAAGTCGGTTTTTCTACAGGCCAATACTTGTCATCGGTATATACATAACCAGTCCAATACAGATTATCTTTTGGATCTCTCCATTGATGCAACCAATCAAAAAGTTCTTTTGCTTTAGTTATTTCTCCAACAGACACTAAGGCAATCACTAGTTCAGCGCTCTCTGCAATAGTTACCCAGGGCTCTTCTTCAACACACTTACACCCTAATCCTTTTACGATAAATTCATCCCATCTACTTCGTAGTCTACCTTTTGCTTTGCTGCCTTTAACAACACCACACATAACAGGGTAATACCAATCCATACTGTATCTGCTTTTACTCTCCCATCCTCGATCAAATCTTTTAGCATTCTCTATTAGGCATCTCTTTAATAATTCTTTTGCTTCTAGGAGGTCCTTAGTCTCGTGACCTAAAATTTTGTAAATAGGAATAGCACAATCTAAACTTTTATAAATTGAGCTACAGCCTGTTATTAAGGAATCATCTAAGATTCTATTATTTTCCTTAGCCCACTGAATATCACCAAAACTTGTTTGTAGAGAAATCACAAATTTCATTGCCAGGTCTAAGGTAGAAAACATTTCGTCCAATAAACCTTTATTTTTTGTTATTAGATAATTGTGCCAAAGACCTGTTGCGATATAGGCAGAAAAATTTGACTCTTTTCTTTGACTTGAAGGTTTGCCATTTCTGTATTCAGCGAACCAAGAGCCATCATTTTCTTGATTTTCCTTTAACCATATAAAAGCTGACCTTGCTTCTATCTCTTTTCCACCAACAATTAGACCCATTGCAGATTCTATATGGTCCCAAGGATCTAATTTTTCATTTTTTTCCCAACTAATAGAGCCATCAAGGGCTTGTACTTCCAGAATATAATCTAAAGAATCTTTGTAAAAATGAAAGCTATCAGACTTAATCATTCAATGGCTTCTCAAAATACATAACTAAGCTTTTACCTATAAAAGGTTGCAGAATAAACTCCATTACTCTTGTAATAAAAGGTTTCTTCATTAAATCCCAAACTAAAAACTTATGATATAACTTAATTAAGAACGAATTATCTCTGTTATCCCAAAACAAACATTGAAGCCACCAATAAGGAGAATGCAAACCGTGAGCCCAATGAAACCCTTTATAAGACATCCCTTCATTCATAGCCAATAGCTTCAAACTACTATGTTTGAATATCCTTACATGGCCGCCTGGCATCTGCTGGTAACCTTCAGATAATTGCCAACAAATCCATTCAGGAAGAAACCTAGGAACACTCAATGCTAAAATACCCCCAGGCTTTAAAACTCTTATTAATTCTTTTATAGACTCTTCGGGAGAAGGAACATGCTCGAGAACCTCTGAGCAAATAACTGAATCGTAAGCTCCGTCATTAAATGGCATTTGATTAATATTACTTACTCCAAATACACATGCAGACTCTTCAACATTTTGAACAGGAAAATCATCTAATCTTGACCTGGCTATATTTAAATCATCAAAAGAAAGATCAAAACCAAAAGCATTGACCTGTTTGTCTATAAATAAACCGATTGTGTGCCTACCTTCCCCACAGCCCATATCTAAAACTGAACTGCCCTCTCTTAAGTCTAATTTATCAAAACGAATAGTTTGCATTAGCTAGTTTCAAAATTTTCTTTTGTATCTTTAAATATCTCTAAGTATTGATTAGCTGACACCAGCCAATCAAATTTATCTTCCATTCTTTTTCTTCCTAAATGCGAGTAAAGTTCTTGTTTATTAGGATTTGAAAACAATTCAATAACTGCCTTTTCTATTTCTTCACTAGAACCAGATTTAATTATAATAGCTGCATCACCAATAACTTCTTTTAAACCACCTGAAGTAGTTGAAATAAGCGGAACTCCACACGACATGGCCTCTCCTGCCCCAAAACCAAAACCCTCATACAGAGATGGTATAACTGCGATCTCAGCATAAGAATAAATTTCTACTACCTCAGACTCACTAAGCTCAGAATGAAAAGAAACTTTATCAACTAAATTGAGCTTAGATATTAATTTTCTAATACCACCTCCCTGAGGAGATCTACCAATAACTTGCAGATTGGTATCTGGAAATTTTTTTATAATCTCTGGCAATGATCTTATTAGATATTTTAACCCTTTAAGGGGTATGTCAGCACTAGCAGTTGTAACTATACGATTAGTATGGGGTCTTTTATCTCCTCTAAATCTAAAAGAATTAACATCTATTCCATTTAACACTACTTCAATAGAATCTCGTTCTACTAAAAATTCCTCTATTACATCTTCTTTAGATTGAGCCGAAGGGCAAATAATCTTTTGTAACTTTGGAGCAACCTTTTTCTGCATCTTAAGAAAACCGTGCCATCTATTTGTAGAAAGTCTTTCTTTCCAATTCCTTGCATTATCTAGAGCTATTTTGTGATCTCTTGTTATTGGATGATGAATTGTAGTTACTAATGGGTAGCTCTTTTGAATGTTAAGAAGAGAATAACAAAGAGATTGATTATCAAGCAGAACATCAAATTTAATTTCTGTATCCTCTAAAAAGGACTCTAGTCTTTTACCAAATACATAAGGCTCAGGAAATCCACCAGACATTATGCCAAGCCATTCAATGAGATCTATTGGAGAAAGAAGAAACCTTAATCTGAATGCCTTAATTCTACTTTCAACAGAAAATAAATCTAAACTAGGTATCTTAATAAGCTTAACTCCTTTTGATAACTCTGGATAAGGAGGACCTGAGATAACGAAAACCTCGTGCCCAAGCGCATTGAAGGCATTACTCAAATGTCTTATATAGATACCTTGTCCTCCAGAAAAAGGATGGCTCCTATAACTTAGTAGGGCTATCTTCAATTTATTTGTTAGGAATTATTTAATCGCTTGGCTAAAAAACCGTATATCTTATCTGAATATAAGAAACTTCTTAGAATTCTTTTCACATCTCTTTCCCTGCTTCTGTTAAAAAATAAAAATAAATTTCGTTGCTTAGAATTATCTAAGTCAAAAGCAAAAAGCCTATTCTTTAAAAAAAAGAAATTTGTACTTTTAGCATCTCCATGATTAAAGCCTATCCATAAAAGTCTTTTAAATAGAGCATGTATCTTGGCTGCTATCATCAAAGAATCTTCTTCACATCTAGAAGCTTCATCCAACCTAAGTCCTTCCAATGACTCTGAAATAAGATACGAATCTAGAGTAGCAAAAGTATTGTATTCTTCATATACGCAAATAATTTCAAAAGTATTAATTCCTGCTGCTCTCAACCAGAAACTAGCTAGCCAAGAATTATAAGCTCGACTCTTTGATAAAATCTTTCTTACAACGTGAAAGAAACTTTTCATTTGATATTTTTTTATAAAGAATTCCCGATCTTTAATAATAGTTTTTACTATTTGATGACCTGGTTCATTCTTTACCACATCCCCTTTAGTCATAAAATAATCAAGATTGGCTATTACTCCTCTCATTTCTTTTGTTAAAAACTGTTTCTTAGCGATCCATCTAGCTTTTCCATTATCACCTCTAATTAAATTCTCATTAGAAGTTTGTTTTTTCTTAGATGAGATGGCTATTTCCTTTAATAGTGGCTTCATATACATGGAAAAGGCTCTCTTCATAGATCTTCTCACAAACGAAGAGTTCTTTTCTAAGATTACTCTTATTGGTAAATTAAAATATGAAGATAAAAACCTATACAGGTCTCTTTCGCTTAAACCAAAGCCTAAAGCGGAATGAAATAGACCGCCAATATCTTTTTCTGACCATCTTACTGGAACCGTTGACCTGATTTGAGCTCTATGCAAGTCTATTAAATAAATATCTTTTTTTACATCTAAGTTCTTAGCAACGTGAAAGTGACATAAATAATAATCCCTGTGATTTACTCCTCCATCATGCATTTTTTTTGAGATCTCTGCTATTTTAAGAATAAACTCTCTTTTATCACTAACAGTTAATGATTGATATTTCCCTTGCTTTAGAGCCTCTTCTAAAGAAATAGTATTAACTAAGGCTTTAGTTATAAGAAAAGATTCAGAATTTGCAGGATTAAGGCCTCTAAAGCAAACTGCTGCTACTTCAGGGCAATTAATATTCAATTCATTCAATCTCTTTATAGCCTTCCATTCTCTATTGGCGCCAATAGTTGGCAAAGTTAACTTAAATAGGTTCTTGAATATTTCTTTCCACCCAATCCCTCCATGGTATTTAATAAAATAATTTGCACCTTTATAAGTAAATTCTTTTGTTATTCTATTGGCGGTCTCTCTATGTACCTTTCCTTCAATATTCTTAGCAATTTTGTAAATATCTCCTTCAGAAAAAAGATCTTTTATATTTTTATCTATGAAAATAATTTTATTCACTGAGCTTCTAGTATTTATTGTTATTCTATCTCTTAATTAAGCACAGAGTGATTTAAAGGGACCATTATCTAAGGTAAAATAATTTAATATGTCTATTTTTACAAAAACAAAACAAAAAATTAGACGAAGGCAACTTACTAAGCTTGGAATTAAAACTTCTGTTTGCAAAAACTCCAAACTCTTTGGGGGCAGTCATGGGTGGGTAATAGATGAATCTAAAATATCAAAAGATAGTGTGGTTTATTCGATTGGAGTAGGTTCAAATATTGATTTTGATATAGCTCTTATAGAAAAATTTAACCTCGTAGTACACGCTTTTGACCCTACACCTCGTTCTATTAAATGGGTAGAGAGTCAATCTTTAACAAAAAACTTTCGATTTTATCCAGTTGGCCTTGCAGGTCAGAATGGAACTATGAATTTTTTTCCACCTGCCAGGAAATCTTCTACTCATTTTTCTCCCGTTAAAAGATATGATGAAGATGACAAAGATATAATAGTAGCTCCTGTTAAGAACCTTGAAACTATAGCCTCTGATCTTGGCCATAACTCCATAGACCTCTTGAAAATGGACATTGAAGGAGCAGAGTATGAGGTTATAGACTCCCTTGAAACCAGCAAAATACAAATTAATCAAATATTAATTGAATTCCATCACATGTATAAAGGGATACCTATTAGCAAAACTATTAAAGCCATAGAGAAATTACAAAGAATGGGTTTTGAGTTGTTTAATATTAGTCAAAGAACTTATGAATTTTCATTTATCAGAAACGAGTCTAATAACTAACCAATATCTTTTAGAAGAAGAGATAGACTATCTAGAACTTCCTCAGGCTTGATCATTGAAAGGCCGTAATGATAGCCCTCTTCCAATTCCCCTTCTCTAGTTTTCTCATAGCCCTCAATTTTCTGAATTACCTTAGCTTTCTTAGATAAGGGAGGGGTAAATTTAGGAGAAGTTGGACCGTATAAAGCTAATAATTTAACGTTTACAGCTGCAGCTACATGCATCAAACCCGAATCGTTTGTTAGCACTAAATCACAGGTTGATAAAATATCTACCGCATCTTCTATACTGGTTTGACCTGTAAAATTAAACAAGAGGGCTTTATTTTCAGACGGCACTTGATCTTCAATTACTTTAGCTACAGGTAAATCATTCTTAGAGCCCAAAATAAATACCTGCCAATTCTTAGACAAATAGTGTCTTATTACTTCTGCATAATAGTTAGCTGGCCAACGCTTAGATGGGCCAAATTCTGCCCCCGGACAAATAGCTATAGATTCATGAGATTGCTCAAAACTATATTTTTTTAACAGTTTTGAGAGGTTTATTAAATCAACTCTTAAAGAAGGCCACGGAATCTCATAATTATTATCAACCAAAGGATTAATTGAAAGGCATGAGAATTTTTCAACCATAAGTTTATGCTTATTTTTATTCACTTTTCTAATATCATTTATAAAGCCATATCTCATTTCTCCTAACCAGCCGGTTCTTTTTGGTATATTTGCAGTAAATGGTATAAAAGAAGATTTTAAAGAGTTAGTTAAAACTATAGCTTGATCGTAAGACCTATCTCTTAAACTATAGCCAAATCTTATTCTGTCTTTTATCCTTAAATCTCCGTGATCAAAAGGCGAACAAATTACGTCATCTAATTCATCCATGCGATTAAGAATTCCTAAAGACCACTCTGGTGATAACACATCTATCTTGCTCTGAGGATTTGAATCCTTGATTATTTTGTATAGGCTCTGCGCCATAACAGCATCCCCAACCCAAGAAGGCCCAACAATTAATATCTTCATTAATACTTAATAATTTACCTTACATAAGTATGCCAGTTCGAGTTTTCGTCTCTAAGACCTCTTACTTGGTTAAAATAGGTAGATTGAAGAATTTTAGTAATGGGCCCTCTAGAGCCATTTCCAAGCACTAAATTATCAACAGAATTAATAGGTACCACTTCAGCAGCAGTTCCAGTAAAGAAAGCTTCATCACTCTCAAGAACTTCATCTAACTTAATTTTTTTAATTTCCACCCCTATTCCCATGTCTTCAGCTAGCTGGATAATTGTTCTTCTTGTTATACCATCTAAAGAGGCATCTAAATCTGGGGTCTTTAGAACTCCATTTTTAACTATAAAAAAATTCTCTCCACTACCTTCTGCTACATTATCTTCTGCATCCAACATTAAAGCTTCATCAAAACCAGCTTCTAGCGCTTCATTGAGAGCAACTATTGAAGTCACATAATTACCATTAACTTTTGCTAAAGAGACAGGATTTCTTACTTGTCTTTTGAAAGAAGAAACCTTAACTTTAATACCTCTTTCTCTGGCTTCTGGCTCCATATAAGAAGGCCATTCCCAGGCCGCTACCATAGCGTGTACTTTTAAATTATCTGCTCTTAAACCCATTCCTTCAGAGCCATAAAAACACATAGGCCTGATATAAGACTCTTCAATATTATTTAGATTTACAACATCAACATGGGCTTTATTGATGGTTTTTATATCATAAGGTATTTCCATATTGACAACACCAGCAGATTTAAAAAGTCTATCTGTATGATCTTCAAGTCTAAAAATAGAAGGACCTTTGGGAGTGTTATAAGCCCTGACGCCTTCAAATACACCTAGGCCATAATGCAAAGTGTGTGTCAAAACATGAACATTAGCCTCTTGCCAATCTACCATTTTTCCATCTAGCCAAATAGAACCTTGATTCTTAGATAAGTCCAAAATATTCTCCTCAACGTATAAAATACTTATTTTATCCATAAATAATTATATTCCTAGATTAATTAATGAACATAAATCTATATAATTGCGAAAATCATTAAATAAATATGCTTTTAAATAAAAATATTTTCCGTGCTAATGACATCAGGGGAGTTGCTTACGAAGATTTAACTGAAGAGGTTATTACTAATTTAGGAAAAGCTCTTGGGTCTCTAACTGTAGATTCAGGTGGAAATGAGTTTCTTGTAGGTAGAGACGGTAGGAACTCTAGTCCAGACATGTTTGAATGGCTAACAGCAGGAATAACACAGACTGGTTGTGATGTTCTTAATATAGGTATTGTTCCAAGCCCAGTATTATATTTCGCAACACATGAATTAAATTGTGCTAACGGTGTAATTATAACCGGCAGTCATAATCCGTCTGAATATAATGGCTTCAAGATAGTAATTAATGGCAAATCTCTTCTTAACAGTGAAATCCAGAATATAAAGAAGATTATTGAACGAGAAGAGTCAGTAGAGGGACATGGGCTAATTAGAGATGTTAGCGTATTAGAGAAGTACCAACATAAGATTATTAATGATATAAATCTAAAACGCCCTTTAAGAATAGCCATAGACTGCGGCAACGGCGCAGGCAGTGTTCATGCAAAAGACACTTTTGAGAAATTAGGATGTGAAGTTTTAGACCTTTATTGCGAGTTAGATGGAAATTTTCCTAACCACCACCCTGATCCTTCCAGGCCTGAGAATCTCAAAGATCTAATCGATTTAGTACTTACATCTAACCTGGATATTGGACTCGCTTTTGATGGCGATGCAGACAGAGTAGGAGTGATTTCTAACACAGGAAAAATAATATATCCAGATATGCAAATGATAATTTTTTCAGAAAGTATTCTTAGCCATTTTCCAGGTTCAAAAATTGTATTCGATGTTAAATGTTCAAAACTTTTATCAGAATCCATTGAAAATAATGGTGGGATTCCAATAATGTGCAAAACTGGTCACACTTTTATTAAAGAAACTTTAAGAGATGAATCTGCACTTTTAGGAGGAGAGATGAGTGGGCATATATTCTTCAATGATCGATGGCCTGGTTTTGATGATGGGATCTACGCAGCGGCAAGATTGCTTGAAATTCTCTCAGAACAAAAAGAAAGCACTAATCTATTTAAAAAACTTCCTCACCTTTATTCAACTCCTGAAATTAATCTTCCTTCAACAGATGATGAAAAATTTGATACTGTAGAGTCCTTTAAGAACGCCTTTAATTTTCCAGAAGCAAACTTAATTGATATTGATGGCGTAAGATTAGAATTTCCTGATGGGTGGGGGCTATTGAGAGCATCTAACACTTCTCCTGTTCTTGTTTTACGTTTTGAAGGTATTTCTGAAGAAGCAATTTATAATATAAAAAATAAATTTAAACAGGTCTTAGAAATGATTGGGTATAACTTTGAAGACTTTTAGAGATGGGCGTAACTAGGAAACAAGCTGAAAATATTGCCTCTGTATTAAGTGAGGGCATGCCCTATATACAGAGATTCTATGGAAAGATTATAGTGGTTAAATATGGCGGAGCTGCCATGTCCGATAGATTTTTAAAAAAAGGATTTGCTAGGGATATTGCTCTAATGAAACTAGTTGGCATGAATCCAGTAATTGTGCATGGAGGTGGTCCACAGATTGCTAAAGAACTTAAAAAGGCAGGAGTTATCTCAGATTTTAAATTAGGTCATAGAATTACAGACAAAAAAACAATGGCTGTTGTAAAACAGATTTTAGGTATTCAAGTTAATACCGAGATATCGACTCTTATCTCACAATCAGGCGCTATATCTAAAGGATTAAACTACAAGAACTCTAAAACAGTTAGAGCATCAAAATTAATCAGTGAATCTGGATTGGATTTAGGTCTTGTAGGGAAAGTTGATAAAATATACACAAGGGAGATAAAAAATCTAATATCAAAAGATATCATTCCTGTTATTTCTCCCGTAGGGCTAGATAAGAATTATCAATGTTTGAATATAAATGCAGATGTTGTGGCAGGCAAAGTTGCTGAATCTCTAAATGCTGAGAAATTAATACTTCTTACAGATGTAAAAGGTATAACAGATGATAAAGGCAAGCTGCTATCTAAGATTAGCTCCGTAAAGGCAAATAAAATCTTAAAGAATGGTATAGTCAAAGGCGGCATGGTTCCTAAACTTATAGCAGCAGTACAAGCCACAAAAAATGGAGTAAGTTCATCACACATAATTGATGGCAGAGTCCCACATGCCGTAATGCTGGAAATATTAACTGCAGAAGGTGTTGGTACATTAATCTCATAAAATAATCATGAGCCAACTTAAGCCAAGACAATTAGATATCATGCAAAGCCTAGCAAAAATGCTAGGGAAGAAAGGACCTGTAAAAGTAACTACAGCACTGCTTTCAAAAGAATGTGGTATTTCAGAAGCTGCTATATATAGGCACTTTCCAAGCAAGCGAAAAGTTTATGCTGGTCTTGTTGATTTTTGTGAACAAAACTTGTTCGAACTTATAGCCAACATTAATAAGTCTGATGATGACGCTTTAATCAAAGTAAAAAAAATACCCCTATTACTGATAACGTTTAGTGAAAAAAACCCTGGTTTAGCTAGATTGCTTACTAGGGAAGCATTTTCTGTCGATGAATCGATGCTAGATGAAAGAATAATTCTATTATTTTCAAAGATTGAATTACAAATTAAACAGAATCTGCAGAAATATGAACAAGAAACTAAGAAAAAACTCTCTCTATCAACTGCAGCTTCTGCAAATCTGCTATTAGCTACTGCAGAAGGTCTAATTCAACAATTTGTTAGATCTGGATTTGAGGAAAGTCCCTCTGAAAGAGCCTCTGATCAAATTGGATTATTAATTTCTGCCTTAAGTAAATAGTTAGCTTAAGGGCCCTTCTCTTCTAGATAATATTCAAACATTGAATTCTTAGAATCATCAAAAACTCTTTTACCAGTAGTCTTATCTATCTTAACTGCCACAATTCCTTCTGGTGGAATTGAATTATTTAAAGGTATTTCTTCTAAATTATTTTTGATAAAATCTAACCATATAGGCAACGCTATAGATGATCCAAATTCTCTATTTCCAAGGCTTTTAGGATGGTCGAACCCAACCCAAACCGTTGTTACAAATGAATCATTAAAACCTGTAAACCAAGTGCTTTCTGCTTCATTAGTAGTACCTGTTTTCCCAGAAAAATCTTTTCTTTCAAGTTCTTTTATTTTTTTAGCAGTTCCTCGCCTTCCTGCTTCTTGAAGTATATCTTTTATAATAAATGCTACTCTCTGATCTATAACTTGAGCTGGTTGAGAGTCTTTCTTTTCAAAAACCACATTGCCAAATCTATCAACTATTTTATTAATGTAATAAGAATCAATTTTCTTTCCACCATTTGCAAAAACACTAAAAGCAGTAGCATTTTTAAGTGGGCTTAAAGAAGCTGTTCCTAAAGCTAAAGATAAATCAGCAGGTAACCTGCTCTTCTCAAATCCAAATTTTTCTGCATATATTATTGCCTTTTCTACCCCCAACTCTCTTAACAGTCTTATAGACACTAAGTTTCTACTTTGTAACAAACCTTCTCTTAATCTAGTAGGCCCATAAAATTTTCCACTTGCGTTCCTTGGTCGCCATTTATCTTCTAATGCAATATCTTCAAATACAATGGGTGCATCATTAATTAAAGATGAAGCTGTGAATTTATCTTCTAAAGCTGCAGCATAAAGAAAGGGTTTAAAATTTGATCCCAAGAGAGGAGAAGACTGACTAACTCTATCAAATTTACTTAAAAAGAAATCATAACCACCTACCCAAGCTTTGACAGCACCACTTTTTGGATCTAAAGAGACTAAGGCAGCTTGAGCATCAGGTATTTGAGTTAGAGATAGATTTTCTTTTAACAACCCCCTCTGAATCCATACCAGATCTCCATCTTCTAGAAAATCAGAGAATCTTTTTTGTCTTGGGCCTCTTCTATTTTCATTTATGTATGACCTAGTCCAATTTAAATCATCTGACCACTTTAAAGTGTGTATTGTTTTATCAGAACTTAATACTACAAGCTCTTCATTAGAATCTATTACTAAAGCAGGAAATTTAGATTGAGTATTATTTAGACTATTTAGGAGTTTAAATATTTCTTCTAAAGGCTCTATCTCGTCGTCCGGTTCTAATTCAATAAGACTTAGCCTTTCTTCGGTGGATAGAAAGAAAAAGTCTTCGGGGAATAAATCTAGATAGTTGTCTGGATCTCTAAACCCATGCCTTTTATCATAGGCCTCTAACCCTCTTTTTATAGCTTCATTAGCAGTATTCTGATGCTCTGAATTAAGGGTTGTATAAACTTCAAACCCCTCTTTGTAGGCACCTAAACCATATTCCTGAATCATAGATCTTCTTATTAATTCTGCCAAGTATGGAGCTGACACCTCTGATACAAGACCGTGATAAGTTGCTGTTAGAGGTGCCTTAATAGATAAATCGTATTGCCCTTGATAAATATGCCCTAATTCTAACATCCTACCTAAAACCCAATTCCTTCTTATAAGAGCTCTTTTAGGGTTAATTAAAGGATTAATACTAGAAGGGGCTTTTGGAAGCGAAGCTATCATTGCCCACTGAGCTAGATTTAATTCTTCTATTGAAGTTCCGTAATAGACTTCACTGGCTGCGGCTATACCATAAGCCCTATTCCCGAAAAAGATCCTATTCACATAGAATTCAAAGATTTCTTCTTTGGAGTAACTTTCTTCAAGTCTGTATGCAAGAAATATATCCTTTATCTTTCTAAGAATATTTATATCCCTGCTAGTAAGATAATTGCCTGCAACCTGCATTGTTATTGTGCTGCCTCCTCCTTGCACTCGACCTGATAAGGCTAACCTATACAAAGATCGTACTAATCCTTTGTAACTAACCCCTGAGTGACTAAAAAAATCATCGTCTTCTGCTGCTAATACAGCATTAACATAATGACTTGGAATCATTTCAAATTTCAGAGCCGTCCTCCTCTTTTCTCCAAACTCACCAATCAATTTTTTATCAGATGTAAAGATCTTTAAGGGAATCTGCAATTCAATATCTCTTATTTTCTTTTCGTCAGGTAATTTACTGTCTATGTATAAATTCAAACTGGCAATAGACATTAGAAATAAACACATAAGAATAAGAAAAACCTTTATCAGGTTATTGTTTAAAAGATTTTTACTTATTTTCATAAATCTCATAAGAGCTAGGTTTGGTTATAATATATTAATGCGTATCTTTTTAATTGGTCCAATGGCATCAGGTAAAACTACTATAGGTCAGAAAATAGCCAAGCATCTAGGAATTAATTTCATTGATACCGATCATCAAATAGAAAAAAAATCCGGTGTTGAGATATCTTGGATTTTTGATATAGAAGGTGAAGAAAAATTTAGGAATCGTGAAAGCCAAATGTTAAAAAAAGTTTGTCGCGAAGAGAATTGCGTTATTTCAACTGGTGGTGGTGTGGTAATCAAAAAGGAGAATCGAGATTTGCTGAGAAAGTCTGGTTTAATAATTTATTTAGAAGCATCAGTTCAATCTCAATTAGAAAGAACTCTTTTAGATAAATCAAGGCCATTGTTAGATTCTAAAGACAAAGAATTAACTCTAATAAAATTGAAAAAAGAAAGGTCACCTCTTTACGAAGAAATAGCAAATATCACTATTAAAGAAAGCGAGAGAAGTCATAATGATATTCTGCAAGAAATTCTTAAAAAAATAAAAGACAAGTAAATAGAGCCATGCGTACTGTAAATTTAAATTTATCAAACAGATCATACAATATCAAAATTGGAAATAATCTAATCAACTTCAAAAATTTAGAAGGATTTACAGTAAATAGAGAGATCCTTATAGTGCATGATTCAGCCATAACTAAAAGCGCAGTTATACAACTTAAAGATATAATAAAAGCAGATTCTCTAGTTGTAGAATCGATTGCCATAGATGCTAATGAAGGCAATAAGTCCCAAGAAACATTATCTAAAATTCACTCAAACCTTATAGAAAATAAATTCAGCAGAGACTGTTTAATTATAGGCATGGGGGGAGGTATCGTCTGCGATATTTCTGGTTTTGCAGCTGCTACTTATCAAAGAGGAGTAGATTTTTTTCTAATCCCTACCACCCTCTTATCACAAGTTGATGCTTCAGTAGGAGGAAAAACAGCCATAAACCATCTAAAAGGTAAAAATATGATTGGTGCTTTTCATCAGCCTATTGGAGTAATAGCAGATACAGTATTTCTTAAAACCCTTCCGAAAAGAGAAATAAGCTGTGGATTATCAGAGATGATTAAACATGGTCTTATCAAAGATATCGATTATTTTTCATGGTTAGAAGAAAATATTGAACAAGTAATCCAACTCAATCCAAATACTACTGAAGAAGCTATTAGTAGATCAATAGAAATTAAAGCTTCCATTGTTGAAAAGGATGAGAAAGAAGACAATATAAGAGCTTTACTTAACTTTGGTCATACTTTTGGTCATGCGATTGAGTTAATAGGAGATTTTAAGGACTATAATCACGGAGAGGCAGTTGCAATGGGAATGATTCTAGCTCTTGAGCTCTCTAAGAGAATTGGAAATATTTCAAACCAAGATTGTATTAGAGTTAAGGAACTACTTGATAGAGCAAAAATAGATACGAAATTAAAAAAATCTATAAAATCTTCTGACCTCTATGAATGTATGCTGGGAGACAAGAAAAAAAGAGGAAATGTATTAAATCTAGTTATTCTCGAGAACTTAGGTCAAGCAAAAACTATTAATGAAGTCGATCAGTCCTTGTTATTAGAAATTATTGACTCTGCTCTATAATTTTTTTTCTTTCCTGAAGACTAAACAGGGGGTAAAATACCTGTACCTGCGCGCCTAAGATACAAATTGGAAAAAATTCACTGCATTTTTATGTTGTGAATCTTTTTGTCCTCTTAATTTTAGTAAATAGATGAAAGTAGATTTTAAAGAACTTTATAAATTTGGTCTTCCTCCAAAGGTCGGACTCTACGATCCTCAATTTGAAAAAGATTCCTGCGGTGTTGGACTTGTAGCTAATATTAAAGGCATTCCTTCAAGAGAAATAATGGATGATGCTTTTCTTGTCAATTCTAATATGGATCACAGAGGAGGATGTGGTTTTGAAGAAAATACAGGAGATGGGGCTGGAATCCTAATTGCAATTCCTGATGGCTTTTTCCAAATTGCAGCACAAAGCTTAAACTTCAATCTTCCCTCAAAAGGCTCGTATGCCGTAGGCAATATATTTCTGCCTCAATCAGACGATCAAAGGCAGCTTTGTAAAGACTCAATTGAATCAATAATTAGAGATGAGAAACAGAACTTCATTGGTTGGAGAGATGTTCCAGTTAATCCTATAAAAGCTGACGTAGGACCAGCATCACTTAAAGCACAGCCTCATATAGAACAGCTTTTCATAGGCAAAGAAGACCTTATAAATGAAGAAGAATTTGAAAGAAAACTTTTCTTGATAAGAAAGAAATTTAGCCACCAGCTAAGAGGAAATAATGACCTGACCGAAGCTGGACTCATGTACGCATGCAGTCTTTCAGCAAAAGTCATTGTTTACAAAGGAATGTTGACTCCCTCACAACTCTTCCCTTTTTATCCAGACCTTGAAGATAATAATTTCCAAACACATCTGGCAATGGTTCATTCCAGGTTTAGCACGAACACTTTTCCTTCATGGGACAGGGCACAACCTAATAGATACATGTGCCACAACGGAGAAATTAATACCTTAAAAGGAAATATAAATTCTATGAAAGCTCGACAAGGTATGTCTCAAAGTGAGCTATATGGATCTAAATTAAAAGAATTATTTCCTATCGCAGAACTAGATTGCACAGATTCTGGTAGTTTCGATAATATTTTAGAATTCTTGATTCTTAATGGCAGAACACTACAAGAATCCATCATGATGATGATCCCTGAAGCCTGGCAATCTGATATTAATATGCCAAAAGAGAAGAAAGAATTTTATGAATATTCTTCTTCTCAGATGGAGCCTTGGGACGGTCCTGCATCAATAGTTTTTACTGACGGTAAATGTGCAGGCGCAGTACTCGACAGGAATGGCTTAAGACCTAGTAGATTCTATATCACAAAAAGTGACAAAGTTATTATGGCTTCTGAAGTTGGCGTTCTTGAAGTAGATCCAGAAGAAGTTCTAATGAAGGGAAGACTTCAACCAGGCAAGATGTTTTTAATTGATTTTGAAGAAGGTCGAATGATCCCTGACGAAGAAATAAAATCTGATATCTGTAATTCTAAACCCTATGGAGACTGGATTTCTAAACAAGTTGTTAGTTTAGAAGACCTAGAAGAGTCTAAAGAAAAAATAGAACTTGTAGAAGAAAATCTTATTCCCAGAATGCAAGCTTTCGGTTACACAACTGAAACTATGCAGTTTATGTTGTTGCCTCTTGTTACAGAACTTAGAGATCCTTTAGGCTCTATGGGTAACGACGCAGCATTAGCTTGTTTATCCGACAAACCTCGTCTGATATTTGATTATTTTAAACAACTCTTTGCACAAGTTACAAACCCAGCTATAGATTCAATAAGAGAAGAAGTAATTATGTCTTTAGAGTGCTTAATAGGTCCTGAAGGAAACTTATTATCAACAGAGGCGGAAAATGCACATAGACTTAGGTTAAACAATCCTATTTTGTCTAATAAAGAATTAAGCAATATAAAAAACTTAAATCAATTCGGCTGGAAAACAAAAGTCATAGACATAACGTATCCCAAAGAAGACGCTCATAGCGGTATGCTAAAGACCATTGAGAGAGCTTGTGCAGAATCTGAATTAGCAATTAATGAAGGTTATTCTTTTATAATCTTATCTGATAGGGCTCTTTGCAAAGAGCGTCTTGCAATAAGCTCTTTACTTGCCTGCTCAAGTGTCAATCATCACTTGGTTAATAATGAAAAGAGGACTAAAACCGCTCTTATCATTGAAACTGGTGAAGCAAGAGAAGTCCACCACCACTGCCTTCTATTTGGTTATGGGGCCGATGCTATAAATCCCTATCTCGCTTTTGAAGCACTATGGCACTCAAAGGAAGAGGGTTTGCTTAAATCAGCTAACATAAGTTCTTACGAAGATTTAATTGAAGCTTATAAAAAGGGAGTTAAGAAAGGAATTTTAAAAGTAATGGCTAAAATAGGTATTTCTACATTGCAATCTTATAAGGGAGCTCAAATATTTGAAGCTGTTGGCCTGGCAGATGAAATAATAAATAAAGCGTTTCCTGGAACTGCTAGTAGGGTTCAAGGTATTAATTTCGAAGCATTATCTAGAGAAGCTATAAGAAGACATGACTTAGGGTACCCTAAGGAGACTAGTGAAAAAGTATCTGTCTTATCAAATCCTGGAGACTTTCATTGGAGGCATGGCGGAGAATCACACATGTGGGACCCCAAAACTATTTCTAGCTTACAACTAGCTGCAAGAAATAATGATGAAAGTGCATATTGGGACTTTGCTAAGCACGCAAACGAAAATACAACAAGAAATAGCACTTTAAGAGGTCTTCTAAAGTTCTCTTCTAAAAGTGATCCAATTGATATTGACCAAGTTGAATCTGAATCAGAGATAGTTAAAAGATTTGCCACGGGAGCTATGAGTCTTGGTTCAATATCAACTGAATCTCATGAGGCCCTTGCCATAGCAATGAACAAACTTGGAGGTAAATCTAATACAGGTGAAGGTGGAGAAGATCCTATTCGTTTTAAGCCTTTAGATGATGGAATTTCGAAAAGATCTGCCATTAAGCAAGTAGCCTCAGGAAGATTTGGTGTCACTATGTGGTATCTAACAAATGCAGATGAGTTACAAATTAAAATTGCTCAGGGAGCTAAGCCCGGTGAAGGCGGGGAATTACCTGGAAAAAAGGTTGATGATTATATTGCTAAAATAAGACACTCAACACCTGGTGTTGGCTTAATAAGCCCCCCTCCTCATCATGATATTTATTCTATTGAAGACATAGCACAACTTATCCATGATTTAAAAAATGCAAACAGAGAGGCAAGAATCAGTGTCAAACTAGTTTCAGAGGTAGGAGTCGGAACAATAGCATCAGGAGTTGTAAAAGCAAAAACAGACCATTTAGTTATATCAGGTCATGATGGTGGAACAGGCGCATCACCATTAACTTCGATAAAACATGCCGGTCTCCCCTGGGAACTGGGAGTCGCAGAAACTCACCAGACATTAGTAATGAATAATTTAAGGTCTAGGGTAGTACTGCAAACAGATGGCCAAATAAAAACTGGAAGAGATGTAGCTATTGCAGCCTTACTAGGAGCAGAAGAATTTGGTTTTGCAACTGCCCCTCTAGTAACTCTGGGGTGTATCATGATGAGAAAATGTCATTTGAATACTTGTCCAGTTGGTATAGCAACACAAGATAAAGAACTAAGAAAGAAATTTGAAGGGCAGCCTGAACATGTTGTGAATTACCTTTTTATGGTAGCAAAAGACCTTAGAGGTATTATGGCAGAATTAGGGTTTAGATCAGTTGAAGAAATGATAGGAAGGGTCGATTGCCTAGAAGCTGATAACGCCATAGATCATTGGAAAAGAAATGGCTTGGATTTCTCAAACATACTGCACCCTGCAGAAAAAATATTTGAAAATACAGAAGTTTATAATACTCAATCTCAAGACCACGGTCTTGATAAGGCACTAGACAATATTCTAATTACTAAAAGTAAAAGTGCCATTGAAACAGGATCAAAGGTTACTATCGAAGAAAAAATATTAAATACAAATCGGGTAGTTGGAACAATGCTATCTAATGAAGTTGCGAAAGTCTGGGAAGACAGAGGACTCCCAGAAGACACGATCAATATCAAACTCAATGGGTCGGCAGGTCAAAGTTTTGCAGCTTGGTTGGTTAAAGGTATTACATTGACATTAGAAGGAGACGCAAACGATTTTGTTGGAAAAGGTCTTTCGGGAGGAAAGCTTATTATTTACCCACCTAAAAATAGTAGTTTTAAAGCTGAAGATAATATTCTACTTGGCAATGTAGCTTTGTACGGAGCGACTGGTGGAGAAGCTTATTTTAGAGGTATAGCCGCAGAAAGGTTCTGTGTAAGGAACAGCGGTGCAACAGTAGTAGTAGAGGGCATTGGAGATCATGGCTGTGAGTACATGACCGGGGGAAGAGCTGTCATTCTTGGTCCTACTGGACGAAACTTTGGGGCCGGTATGAGTGGAGGAGAAGCCTTCGTTTATGACCCAAATAAAAATTTTAAAAGGAGGTGCAACCTCGATACATTTGATCTAGAAGAATTAGTAAATAAAAATGATCTTAGTATTTTAAAACAACTAATAGAGAAGCATTTTCAATATACAGATTCAGAAGTTGCAAATAATATTCTTAATGACTGGGATAACCAGATTAATAACTTCGTTAAAGTTATGCCTACAGATTATAAAAGAGTTCTTGAAGAAATAAGTCAAACTAAAAAGGAGGCTGTCTAACATGGGCAAGTCTACTGGCTTTAAAGAATTCTCTAGGGCGGTAGAACCATACAGGCCGTCTAAAGAACGTATTCTTGATTTTAAAGAGATCTATACAGATCATGATGATAAAAAATTAGGGGTACAAGCAGCAAGGTGTATGGATTGCGGAGTACCTTTTTGCCAATCTGGAGAAGGATGTCCGGTCTATAACCTAATTCCTGAATGGAATGATTTAGTTTATCAAGATAGGTGGGAGGAAGCCTTTGATCGACTTATAAAAACTAATAATTTTCCTGAAGTCACTGGTCGAGTTTGTCCAGCAGTTTGTGAAGGAGCTTGCGTTTTAGGCATCACAGAAAGTCCAGTTGCTATAAAGAATCTAGAATTTGCAATAGCTGATAAGGGATTCAAAAATGGGTGGCTTAAACCAAATATACCTTCTTATAGAACTAATAAATCCATAGCTATTGTAGGTTCAGGTCCAGCTGGATTATCGGCGGCTCAGCAACTTAACAGCGTTGGTCATGCAGTAAAAGTTTATGAAAGAGATGATAGAATTGGTGGGCTAATGATGTATGGCATACCTAACATGAAGTTAGAGAAATCTATTCTTGATCAAAGAACTAAGCAAATGAAGACTGAAGGGATAGAATTCTTTACTAATACAGATGTTGGCGGAGACTCGGACAACGCGATGACTGTAAAAGAACTGACCAATAATAACGACATTGTTTTATTAACTACTGGAGCCACTAACCCTAGAGATTTACCTATACCAAAAAGAGAAGGTGTAGGTGTACATTTTGCAATGGACTTCTTGAAAGCTAATACAAAAAGTTTACTAGATTCAAATCATGAAAATGGTAAATTTATATCTGCAAAAAACAAAAAAGTAATTGTTATAGGTGGAGGAGATACTGGTACGGACTGTATAGGGACATCACTAAGACATGGATGTAAATCTCTAATCAATTTTGAGATTATGGCTGAACCTCCAAAAGAAAGAGCTGAAAATAACCCTTGGCCACTATTTCCTAGAGTACATAAAGTAGATTATGGTCATGAGGAATCAGCTGATTTATTTGGGCAAGACCCAAGGGTCTACTCAATTTCTGGTAAAGAATTTCTTAGAAACGAAGATGGCACCCTTAAAGGAATAAAGACAGTTGAGGTAGATAGTAGCTTTAAAGAAATAGAAGGTACTGAAAAAGAGTGGGAAGCAGACCTTATTCTTCTAGCCATGGGCTTCTTGGGTCCTGAACATTATGTTAGTGAACCCCTTTCTATAGACCTTGATGAAAGAAGTAATTACAAGGCTGAACATAATGTGCACCAAACATCCAACCCAAAAGTATATGCAGCAGGTGATTGCAGAAGAGGTCAATCTTTAGTTGTTTGGGCTATAAACGAAGGCAGGGCCGCTGCAAGAGAAATAGACCTAAACTTAATGGGATCAACTACGCTAGAATAAAAACCAGCCTAATACCTTCAATGGATAGGCACCACGCTTGTTCGTCAGCATCTCTTTAGCAATGATGATCAGGAGTTAACGTTTACGGAAAACAAGGAGATTTTACAGATCAACTAATTTGGTATTATTATATTGAGGTAGATTAAAAAAATATAAATTATCTTTTAAAAACTCTCATCAAGCCCTCTTGAACTGCAGAGGCTACCAAGACCCCCTTTTCAGTATATACGCTTCCTCGGTTGAAGCCTCTTGCATTGCTAGCACTTGGACTGTCAGTAGAATAAAGCATCCATTCATCCGCCCTAAAAGGTCTGTGAAACCACATAGCATGATCAAGGCTAGCACTCATGACATTCCCCTGAGCAAAACTAAGCTGATGCGGATTTAAAGAGGTACTCAAGAGTCCCATATCAGAAGCATAAGCAAGGATCGCCTGATGGAGAACAACATTATCAGGTAATTTTGCTACGGCCTTCATCCAAACATGTCTATACGGAGGTTTCTTCTTCGGTGCCTCAAACATTCCCTCTCCGGGTAGATTTCTAATCTCGATTGGTCTTTCCCTCAAAAAGAAATCTCTAAATTTCTCAGGAACTTTATCAATCATTTTCTTTCTTACTTCTAATTCACTTGTGCATTCATCTGGGCCTGGTATGTCCATCATATCAATCTGATGCGAAGGGCCTTTCTCTTTCTTCTGAAAAGATAGTGCCATGTCAAAAATAGGTTCTCCTTTCTGGATTGCTACAACTCGTCTAGTAGTAAAACTTCTACCGTCCCTTGTCCTTTCAACATCATAGATGATTGGATGTTCCATATCTCCAGGTCTTAAAAAGTAAGCATGAAGAGAGTGGACCAGCCTCTTCTCTTCAACAGTTCTGACTGCAGCAGCCAATGCCTGCCCTATTACTTGCCCTCCGAAGACACGAGGACCGCCAATATTCTCACTCTGACCTCTGTATAAATTTACTTCTAGCTTTTCTAAGTCCATAAGCTTAATAAGCTTACTTAACGCCTTTTTCTTCATAACTATTT
>Ga0209403_10001766_pt1 | contig 27241 bp, 23 predicted proteins | sample ArcticOcean_MG_C_8_FD_187440 | JGI IMG/M metagenome (GOLD analysis project Ga0209403, IMG submission 187440) | Marine microbial communities from western Arctic Ocean - ArcticOcean_MG_CB11_86 (SPAdes) (version 2) | ecosystem: Environmental > Aquatic > Marine > Oceanic | place: Arctic Ocean... | reverse complement strand
CGGCCAGCTGATGTACACGGACTTCATGGCCACCGGCCGGGATCTGAAAAACCCCGCCGTGGCCCAATGGCAAGCCCGGGAACCGCGTCGGCCGCGTTTGTGGGAAATGGCCCGAACCCGCAACAAACTGGAAGCGGCGAAAATGGAAGTCCGGGTGACCGAAGACATCACCGAAAAGTACCGCAAACGGGCGTTGGTGGGATTTAACGCGCTGGTGGAAAAGGTCAAAGAGTTCCGCGAAGACACCGAGCGTGTGAAGTGGGTGATTTTAGAGGCCTAAATTTGGTTTCAACGCCTGGCTGCCTTGGAGAGTGGCGAAGTCAATGTCTCACGCATTTATGCGCGCCTGCCGTTGGGCGCTGACGTCTAAGGCCCCAGCCATCTCAAATTTGGCGCGAAACCGTTGACAGGCGCGGCCCACGCCCCTATCGTCCCCGCCGCGTATACACCTCGCCCACTAAACTCAAGTCTGGCCGGTCATGAAAGTCGTTAATTCGCTAAAAAGTGTCAAAAATCGCCACCGGGATTGCCGGGTGGTGCGCCGCCGTGGTCGCGTATACGTCATCAACAAGACCAACCGGCGCTTCAAAGCTCGCCAGGGCTAGCCCCCGGCCCTAAGTCGGGCCACCTCACCTGGCGAACCAGGTGATCTCAGGAATACGATCCGAAACTTTCACTGCGACGTCCGACGGTGCCGTTTTTATGTGCTCGGCCCATTTACCCATTCCCACTCGATCCTCGTTAGCGGGCTAGCGGCCCACAAGACCTGGATTGCCAAAGCCCTATCGCTCCGCCATGCTTGGGCCCGCAGCGGCTGGGGGGCCGCGACTATGGAAATGCCGGAACCGAACCAAGACGTGATCCGCCGCAGTGGTGAGCTGGCCAGCGCCCTGGCTGCCGTATTGCCCAAAGGCGCCGTTTTGGACCGAGAAGACCAGCGCCGGGTGTACGAGTCCGATGGCCTGACCGCTTATCGCCAAATGCCGTTGATGGTGGCATTGCCCGAAACCACCGATCAGGTCTCCAAGGTCTTAACCATTTGCGCATCGTTCGGCGCGAAAGTTGTTCCCCGGGGCGCTGGCACATCATTGTCCGGCGGCGCGTTGCCCCTGGCTGATGGGGTGTTGTTGGGCATGGCCCGGTTCAACCGCATTTTGGCCGTGGATTACGCTAATCGCTGCGTGGTGGCCCAGCCCGGCGTCACCAATTTGGCGATATCCGATGCCGTGGCCAATCGTAGCTTTTATTACGCCCCGGACCCTTCCAGCCAAATTGCCTGCACCATCGGCGGCAACGTTGCCGAAAACGCCGGGGGTGTGCATTGCCTGAAATACGGCCTGACTACCAACAACATCCAGGGCCTGGAAATGGTGTTGATGGACGGCCAAGTCATGCGCCTGGGCGGTCGCCATCTTGACCAATCGGGCTATGACCTTTTGGGAGTGATGGCCGGGTCCGAAGGATTGCTGGCGGTTATCACTGAAATCACCGTGCGCATTCTGCCCAAGCCGCAAACCGCCCAGGCCTTGTTGGTGGGTTTTGATACGGTTCAGGCGGCGGGGAATTGCGTCGCCGCGATCATCGCCGGGGGAATCATTCCCGGTGGCATGGAGCTAATGGATAGCCCGGCAATCCGCGCCGCCGAAGCGTATGCCGGGGCGGGGTACCCGACTGATGCCCAAGCCTTGTTGATCATCGAAGTGGATGGCACTGGCGAAGAAGTTAAAGTGTTGGCAGAACGGGTCTCAGGCATAGCCGCTGATCACGGTGCCTCGACGATACGGGCCAGCACTTCGGATCAGGAACGGGTGACATTTTGGGCTGGGCGCAAGGCCGCGTTCCCGGCTGTAGGGCGCATTTCACCGGATTACTACTGCATGGATGGCACCATCCCTCGGGCGCGCCTGGCCCAAGTTTTGGGCCAAATCGCGGTGATGTCCGAACGCTATGGCTTGGGGGTCGCCAATGTTTTTCACGCCGGCGATGGCAACCTGCATCCGCTGATCTTGTACGACGCCAACAACCCGGGCGAGTTGGACCGGGCGGAACAATTCGGCGCGGATATCCTGCGCCTGTGCGTCGCCGTGGGCGGCGTGCTGACCGGCGAACACGGGGTCGGCGTGGAAAAACGCGACCTGATGGGTGAAGTCTTCACCGAACAGGACTTGGCCCAACAGCAGCGCCTGAAATGTGCATTCGATCCGGACGGTGCCTTGAACCCCGGCAAGGTATTTCCCACCCTGCACCGCTGTGCGGAATTGGGCCGGGTCCACGTGCATGGGGGCAAAACCCGGTTCCCGGAATTGCCACGCCTGTGACCGAAATTTTTGCCCCGCCCGATGCCAACCAAGTTGCCGAGGCCGTGTCGCAGGCCGCGTCGGCAGGCACCACATTGGACCTGCGCGGCGGCGGATCAAAAGTCGCTTATGGACGGCCGATGGATACGGACGTGATTTTGGATGTTTCCGCATTGTCTGGAATCGATCTGTACGAGCCCGAAGAATTGGTCATTACAGTGGGTGCGGCGACGCCCATGGCAGAGGTCCAATCTGTGCTGGCGGAAGCCAATCAGCATCTGGCATTCGAGCCCCCGAACTATGGCCATGTTTTGGGATACGCCGTGGGTAGCGCGACAATCGGCGGCGTCATTGCCTGCAATTTATCGGGGCCCCGGCGCATCTGTGCGGGTGCGGCCCGAGATCATGTTCTGGGGATCGCGGCGATCTCCGGCCGGGGCGATGCCTTTAAATCCGGTGGCCGTGTGGTGAAAAATGTCACCGGCTATGACCTGTCGAAATTGATGGCCGGATCCATGGGCACCCTGGGGGTCATGACCGAGGTGACGTTGAAAACTTTGCCCCGCCCGACGCAAACTCGGACGGTGCTGATCCTTGGCATTGATGCGGAAACTGGGTTGAAAGTATTGGAGAAAACCGCCGGATCACAGGCCGAGGCGACTGGTTTGGCGTTTCTGCCGAAGCTGCAATCGGAGCGTTCGGCTGTGCTGGTGATTTCGGAAGCGGATAGCGTCACCGCAATGCGCTTGGAAGGTGCTGGGGACTCGGTCTCTGATCGGGCAATGGTCCTGGCTGCGCAGCACAAAGATGCCAAGGTTCAAATCCTTGATCACGAGGACTCTTTAACTTTCTGGGCCGAAATTCGGGACTGCACTCTAATGCCCACTTCCGGGGCTTTGTGGCGGATGTCGGTGCCGCCGGCCAGCGCGGCACAAGTGGCGGCCCGACTTGCCGTGGACTGTTTCCCCGAAATCTTGTTCGATTGGGCCGGGGGTCTGATGTGGGTGGCGATGAAAGACGATGACCCGTGTGAGGGTCCGGTGCGCGACGCACTGGACGGCCTTTCCGGTCACGCAACTCTGGTGCGGGCGACCGAAGGCATTCGCCGCACGACCCCAGTCTTTCAGCGCCAATCAGACCCGTTGGCGGAACTGTCTGCCCGGATAAAGGAGGCGTTCGATCCACAAGGCATCCTGAACCCCGGGCGCATGGTCGCCGGTCAATAATGCAAACGCATTTCACCTCCGATCAACTTCGTCAGGCCCCGATCGCCGAGGCTAATGAGGCCCTGCGCGCCTGCGTCCATTGTGGATTTTGCCTGTCGTCGTGCCCCACCTATGCCCTAACTGGCGATGAATTGGACAGCCCTCGGGGGCGCATCTATTTGATCAAAAATATGCTGGAGCGCGGCGGCGCGCCGGACGCTGACACGGTCCACCACATTGACCGGTGCCTGTCGTGCATGAGCTGCCTGACCGCGTGCCCGTCCGGGGTCGATTACCTGCACTTGGTGGACACCGCCCGGGCGCATATCGAAACCCATCACCGGCGATCATTGGCTGACCGTCTGATGCGGTGGTTGATGGCGACCGTCTTGCCCCGGCCCGGGGTGTTTCGCGCCGCACTGATGGCGGCGCAGCCAGCGCGGATGTTCCCACGGCTACTGCCGAAACCCCTTCGTCGCTTAACCGAATTTGCGCCAAATAAAATCCCAGCATCGGTGTCACTGGTGGGCATTCATCGCCCCGATGGGCAGCCGGTAAAACGCATCGCCATGCTGGCCGGGTGCGTGCAATCGGTTCTTGGCGGTGGCATCAACGAAGCCACAATCCGCCTGCTCACCCGCCACGGCTGCGAAGTTATAGTTGCCCCCGACGCCGGCTGTTGCGGGGCTTTGGTCCAGCACATGGGTAACTTATCCTCCGCCCGCACCCAAGCCCGCGCCAACATCCTGGCGTGGTCATCGATCGAGGGTGGCGTGGACGCCGTGGTGGTGACCGCATCGGGCTGTGGCACAACGGTCAAAGACTATGGCCACATGTTCGCCGATGATCCGGACATGGCCCAGGCCGCCGCATCAATAGCTGCCATCGCCAAAGACGTAACCGAAGTCATGGCGGATCTTGGCCTGGGGCCCGCCGTTTACCGGTCTGACGTCACCGTGGCATATCACGATGCCTGCTCGCTGCAACATGGCCAGGGCATTCGGGCGGAACCCCGGGCGTTGTTGGAACAGGCGGGATTCAAAGTCTCAGACATTACCGAAGGCCAGTTCTGCTGTGGTTCCGCCGGGACCTATAATTTGTTACAGCCGGAAATGGCCGACGCCTTGGGCGCGCGCAAAGCGGGTCACGTGGACGCCACTGGGGCAAAGGTCGTGGCCAGCGGAAATCTCGGCTGCATGATCCAAATGGCGCGGTTCACCGACCGCCCCATCGTTCATACGGTCGAGCTGTTGGACTGGGCCACCGGTGGGCCAAAACCCTTAGGCCTCGCGCAGGGGTGAGTTGAGAGATACCCACGATAGGCCTATGTGTTGATGCATGATTGCGCGAGGAATTCAGAAAATTGCCATTGCCTTGATAACCGGCGTCATGGTTTTTGTGGCGGTGGCGACAGCGGCGGACCAAAACGATTCGCGTCTGAACGCCATGTTCAATCAGCTGCATGAACTGGACGATCCGCGCGAGGCCCAGCAAATCGAGCGGGCCATTTGGCAAGTGTGGAGCGAAACCGGGTCCGACACCGCGGATCTACTATTGGCCCGGGGGGTCCGCGCCATGAACGATCAAGATTTCGAATTGGCCATGGACGCGTTCACCGCGCTGATCACGTTGGAGCCTGAATTCGCCGAAGGTTGGAACAAGCGGGCGACCCTGCATTTCATCATGGGCAATTTCGAGGCATCCATTGCTGATATCGACCGCACGCTGGAACTCGCCCCCCGGCATTTCGGGGCCCTGTCGGGTCTTGGCCAAATCTACACGCTCATGGAGCGGCCAAAAGAGGCCATTCAAGCCTATCGTCGGGCGTTTGCCGCCAACCCATTTATGCGTGGCGCCCGCGCCACGATCGAGGCTCTGCGCGACAAAATCGGTGAAAAAGATATATGAGGGAGAATGGTTAGTCTGAGAACGGGTCCTTCACCAAAATGGTGTCTTCCCGTTCGGGGCTGGTGGACAGCATCGCCACCGGGGCCTCGATCAGCTCTTCGATGCGGCGGATATATTTAATGGCTGTGGCGGGTAAGTCCGCCCACGACCGCGCACCACGGGTGCTGTCAGACCATCCGTCCATGGTTTCGTACACCGGCTTCGCTGCGGCCTGAGCTGGGGTTCCGGCAGGCAAATAACTGCCATCGGTGCCGTCCAGTTCATAGCCCACGCACACCTTCAATTCTTCCATGCCGTCCAGAACGTCCAGCTTGGTCAGGGCAATGCCGTTGATGCCGCCGACCTTCACCGCTTGGCGCACCATCACCGCATCGAACCAACCACACCGGCGGCGGCGTCCGGTGACCGTGCCGAATTCGTGGCCGCGCTTGCCCAATCCCTCGCCCACCTCGTCCATCAATTCTGTTGGGAAGGGTCCCGATCCCACCCGGGTGGTGTAGGCCTTGGTGATGCCCAGCACGGTGTCGAGGCTGGAAGGGCCAAGGCCTGATCCCACCGCGGCCTGGCCGGCAATGGTGTTCGAAGAGGTGACGAAGGGATAAGTCCCGTGGTCAACATCCAACATCGCCCCTTGGGCACCTTCAAACAAAATCCGCTGGCCTTGGCGTCGGGCTTCGTCCAATCGTCGCCACACGGGTTCGGCATAGGCCAACAGATCGGGGGCAAGTTTTTGCAGGTGAGCCATCACTTCAGCCGCCACCAATTCCGGTTTGTTCATGCCCCGGCGCAGGGCGTTGTGATGGAACAACAAGGACCCCACGCGATCGGCCAAGCCTTGTTCGTCGGCCAAATCGCACACTCGGATTGCCCGGCGGGCCACCTTGTCTTCGTATGCCGGGCCGATTCCCCGGCGGGTGGTGCCAATGCCGTGGCCGGATTCGTCTTCGCGGATCGCGTCCAGCTCCCCATGCAACGGCAAGATCAACGTCGCACTTTCGGAAATCTTCAGATTGTGCGGGCCGATGTCGATTCCCTGGCCGCGCACGGTTTCAATTTCAGCAAACAACGCCGCCGGGTCGATGACCACACCGTTGCCCACCACCGACATTTTGCCGCGCACCACACCGGACGGCAGCAAGCTCAGTTTGAATGTGACCCCGTCCACCACCAAGGTGTGCCCGGCGTTGTGCCCGCCCTGGAATCGCACCACCACATCGGCCCGGTGACTGAGCCAATCCACGATCTTGCCTTTGCCCTCGTCGCCCCATTGGGCGCCGACTACTACGACGTTCGCCATCTGAAATTTCTTCCTGTCTTAACCCAAGGGTTCCGGCTTGTTGTCGCGCAGCACATGGGAGCATCCCAAGCGCCGCGCCTCTGCATCCGCCTCTTGATCCGCTTCCAATGCCGCAACGGTGCGCCAGCCGTCCGCCCGCAATTTGGCGCCGATGGCGTGGTCCGCATCCAATGGCACATACACACACGGGCTGGCATCAGGCCAATCCGCTGCCCGTAACAAAGGCGCCACGAATAACGTCACCCCGGTGGCGGTCTCGCCGGTACCCAGCGGATAGCGCCCGCCTCGGCCTAATTCGCCACGCACCCCTCGGGAAAAAATCGTAAAGCTGATACCGGTCTGGTATTCCAGCCCGCGAAATTCCACAGGATCCACGGTCATGCGCAATGCGGGGTCAGCGGCGCGTACATGGCCGATCACCTCACTCAGCGCCGATACCAACGCCGCTGCCTCGGGCGGTAGTGTCAGAGCCGCCAGTTTTTCCAGGGCCGTGTCCGCCCGACCTGCAGCGCCCAACAACGCATTTAACACCTTGCGCTGATCATCACTCAAGTCGGTCAGGCTGTCCGTGTTTTTGCGGTCCAAGGCTGCCCGGGCTAGCTCGGTGGCGGCATCATCCAACCCCAAACCAGCGCACACCAAAGGCACCAGTGCGGGTGCTCCCAAATCGAATGCGGGTTCAGTGATGCCGGCGTTACGCAACGCTTCGGCAGCCACCAAGATGACTTCAGCATCCGCGGTCAGTGCCGCCGAGCCAATCAATTCCACTCCGGCCTGGACGATTTCCCGGTCCTGCGACAGCCCATTGCCCTCCACTTGCAACACGGTCCCGGCGTAAGACAGCCGCAAAGGCCGTGGCGCTTTGCCCAGCCGCGATGTGGCAATGCGGGCAATCTGCGGCGTGATATCCGGGCGCACCCCCATCATCCGTTTGGATAACGGGTCCATCAATCGGAACATGCGGTGGGCGACAGCATCGCCGGGCCCTTCCAACAGACCGTCTTCGAATTCCACCAACGGCGGTTTGACCGGATCGTACCCGTGGGCCGAAAACCCCGTCATCAGCCGATCAATCACATAGGATTCAAAATCGGCGTCGGGAGGCAGGGTGTCGTGCAAGCCGTTGGGCAGCAGCCCAGTATTGCGGATCTCATTCATGGTCGAACGCTTGATGGGTGAGGAGCCAGCCAGTGTAGCGCGCCGACAAGCCCTGTGTCCCGATCAACCCGACGCCGGACGGGGGAAGTGAAGCACTTTTGCCTGGCGCACCAGATCAAGATTGGATACCTCGGCCAATACCCCGTCTGTCAGAGCGTCATCGACCTCCACCAGCGCGATGGCCTCGCCATCGATTTTGGTGCGGCCCAGCTGGAATGTGGCAATGTTGACCTGGGCGTTGCCCAATACCGTCCCCAGTTGGCCGATGAACCCCGGCTTGTCGGCGTTCACCAAGAACAGCATGTGCGGGCCCAGTTCGGCCTCGATGGAGATGCCGTTGACCTCCACCAACCTTGGCTTGGCGTCGGCGGACAACGTCCCCGCTACCGTGCGTTCTCGGCGCTCGGTTTTCACGGTCAGGCGGATCAATGATGTGTAATCGCCTTCCTTTTGGTTGGCGGTCTCGGTTATGTCGATGTCCCGTTCGCGCGCCACCACCGGCGCGTTGACCATGTTGACGGAATCCATCAGCGGTGACAGCAGGCCTTCCAAAACCACTGCGGAAAGCGGCCGCGTGTTCAGCTCCGCCACTTGGCCCAGGTATTCGATCACCACAGCTTTCAGGCCGGTTTCGGTGATCTGCCCGGCGAAGCTGCCCAATTGTTCGGCCAGCCGGATATAGGGCTTAAGTTTTGGCGCATCTTCGGCGCTCACCGACGGCATGTTCAGGGCGTTGGTGATGGCCCCTTGGGTCAAAAAGTCACCAATTTGTTCGCCGATTTGCGCCGCGACGTTTTCCTGGGCTTCCGTCGTGGACGCCCCCAAATGGGGCGTGGCGATGACATTGGGCGATCCAAACAACGGGCTGTCGCTGGCCGCCGGTTCCGAGGCAAACACATCCAACGCCGCCCCGGCCAGGTGGCCAGAGTCCAGCGCCGCCAATAAATCGTCTTCGACGATCAAGCCGCCCCGGGCGCAGTTGATAATGCGCACGCCTGGCTTGGTCTTCGCCAATGCCGCAGCGTCAATAATGTCCCGGGTCTGGTCGGTCAGGGGGGTGTGCAGGGAAATAAAGTCGGCCCGGGCGAACAGGTCGTCCAATTCAACTTTTTTGACGCTCAGGTCTGTGGCCCGTTCCGGCGATAGATAAGGGTCATAGGCCATCACCCGCATTTTCAGCCCTTGGGCGCGGTTGGCGACGATGGATCCGATGTTGCCGCAGCCGATCAAGCCCAGCATTTTGCCCGCCACCTCGACACCCATGAACCGGGATTTTTCCCACTTGCCTTGGCGGGTCGACCGGTCAGCTTCGGGAATTTTCCGGGCCAAGGCCATGAGCATGGCGATGGTGTGTTCGGCGGTGGTGATGGCATTGCTGAACGGGGTGTTCATGACCACCACACCCCGGGCAGTGGCCGCTGCCACATCCACGTTGTCGACCCCAATCCCGGCCCGGCCCACGACTTTCAGGGATTTTCCAGCTTTCAATACGTCCGCTGTCACCTTGGTGGACGACCGCACCGCAAGCCCGTCGTAATCGCCGATTATTGCGATCAGTTCTTGCGCGTTTAGCCCGAATTTTTCGTCAACGTTGATGCCACGATCCCGCAACGCAGCCGTTGCCCGGGGGTTCATCGCATCTGCAATTAAAACTCTCGCCACGAATTACATTCCTTTTCGTGTTTCGCCAAAAGCCCAATCGAGCCATGGCAGCATGTCTTGGGTGTCGGCGGCTTCCACCGTGGGGCCGCCCCAAATACGAAACCCTGGTGGGCCGTCCCTGTGCCCGGCGATGTCGAACGCCGCACGTTCGGATTCCAACAACCCCACCGTGGCCTTGATGCGCAGCCACTGTTCATCAGCGTTTAGAGCAGCGAAGCTCGGTTCCACCACCTTCAGGCAGATCGAGGTGTTGGATCGGATCACGCGTTTCTCGGCCAGGAATTCCACCCAGTCGGTTTCAGCCACCCATTGGGACACCACATCCATATTGGCTTTGGATAATGACAAGGTCACCGCCAAGCCACCAAGGCTTTCGACCCAGGTCAGCGCGTCCCGGGCGTCTTCCACCGCCAGCATGGACGGAGTGTTGATGGTCTCGCCCCTGAAGATACCCTCGATCAATTTTCCGCCCTTGGTGAGGCGGAAGATTTTTGGCACCGGCCAGGTCGGTGTGTGGCTTTCCAGGCGCTCCACCGCCCGGGGCGACAAAATCAGGGTTCCGAAGCCGCTTTCGCCGCCCAAGGATTTCTGCCAAGAAAACGTGGTGGCATCCAATTTGTCCCATGGCAAATCCATGGCGAACACCGCCGAAGTGGCATCGCAAATGGTCAGGCCGGCGCGATCGTCGGCGATCCAATCGCCGTTTGGGACTTTGACCCCCGACGTGGTGCCGTTCCAGGTGAAGACAATGTCGCGGTCTAGGTCGGCGTCGCTCAGGTCGGGCAGGGCGCCATAGGGCGCTGTCAGAAGCCGGGTATCGTCCAGCTTCAGATGCTTGGTGATATCCGCGCCCCAGCCCAGGCCAAAGCTTTCCCAGGCCAGCACGTCCACGCCCCTGGGGCCTAAAAGCGACCACAGGGCCATTTCCATGGCGCCTGTGTCGGAGGCCGGAACAATGCCGATGCGCCAATCTGTAGGAACGCCAAGCACCGACCGGGTCAAATCGATGACCTCGTTCAGTCTCGCCTTGCCTTCGGATGACCGGTGCGACCGGCCCACCAGAGCGTCTGAAAATATGTCCGGTGACCAACCCGGGCGTTTTGCGCAGGGCCCGGACGAAAACGCCGGACTCTGTGGTCTGTTCGCTGGCTTCATTTGGCTCTTCCTTCCAGAAGAGTTGCAGTCCGTTGGGGGACTGTGGCCCGCGGGGATATTAGTGCAGATGGTGGTCGGACGGCCACGTGATTCTGAACTCAGAAAAGTGAATGCCGATCGTGGTCGGACGACAGCGTAAATTTGGACGTAATTTAAAGAGAATTGCCGCGCCGCCTGATCCTTGTCGTGCTTAAATCAGCCATGGCTCCGAAGATCGCCCAACCGATGAAGCTGCCCCACGAGATCCAGCTGCCAGAAGGGGTGCCGGCCCATGACCCTCCGGCCCTGGAACTGGATGTGACCAGGGCGCGGCGGGAAACGCCGGGGTGTGAACATGTCGCGCATTTCAACAATGCTGGCGCGGCCTTGATGCCGGAGCCGGTGGTGGAAGCCGTCATCAGCCATTTGCGTTTGGAGTCCCAGATCGGCGGTTATGAGGCTGCGACCCGGGCCGAAGCCGCAGTGGGCGGGGTGTATGCCGCCGCGGGAAGGTTGCTGAATGCGGACATCAGCGAAATCGCTATTGTCGACAGCGCCACACGGGCCTGGACGGCGGCGTTCTATGCGCTACCCCTGAAAGAGGGCGATCGCATTCTCACCGGCGCTTCGGAATATGTGTCGAACTATCTGGCTTTCTTGCAGGTTACCAAGCGCACGGGTGCTGTGGTTGAGGCGGTGCCGTCGGACGAATCCGGGCAGATTTCCGTGGACGCCTTGGCCGATGTCATTGATGACCGGACCAAGTTGATCGCTATCACCCATGTGCCCACCAACGGCGGATTAGTGAACCCGGCGGCGGCCATCGGTAAGGTTGCTGCCCAGGCGGGGGTGCCTTATTTGTTGGACGCCTGTCAGTCCGTTGGCCAAATGCCCATCGATGTTCAGGTCATCGGCTGTGATATTTTATCGGCCACGGGTCGCAAATTTTTGCGCGGCCCGCGCGGCACCGGGCTGTTGTACATGCGCCGGAGGTTGGCAGAACAATTAGAGCCCACGGTCATCGATTTGGGCTCCGCCGACTGGGTGGAAAAGGACCGCTACGAAATCCGCCCGGGGGCCAAACGGTTCGAGCTGTGGGAAAGCTATATGGCTGGCAAATCCGGCCTGCGCGTCGCCATGGATTATGCCCGGTCGTGGGGTTTAGACATTTCCTATGCCCGCATTCAGAAATTGGCTGACCAAATACGCACCGGCTTGGGTGACATCCCGGGGGCCACGGTCCACGATTTGGGGGTGGAACAATGCGGGATCGTTTCGTTTGTCTTGGATGGCCGTGACCCATCTGACGTGACCAAGGCTTTAAGAGATCAAAACGTCAACGTCAGCGTTTCAACTGCGGATATGACACGCTTGGATATGGACCCCCGCGGCCTGGATTCCCTGATCCGCGCATCCGTGCATTACTACAATTCCGACGACGAAATCGCCCGGCTTCTGGAGGTTCTTGAGCACCCCGAGTGAGCTCGGCCGGCACCACATCCGGGTCACCGTAGGTCTCACTCTCCCGATCAGCCGCGATCCAGGCGAGACCATTGGCGAATGGGCCATTTATTTCCGTCGCTGACGAGTTCACCGAGGGCGGGAGAGACCGAAGAGTGTGCCGATCCCCCGAAGCACTTCTTCCCCATCAAGGAGTGGTCGTGTGGTGGAAGCCTGGACCCACTAATTTCCGGGCTCTGATAGGCCAACGCGTGCAGATCGTGGCTGACGCTTGTCAGCCGCGTGAATCTGAACGGGACGAAAAAGTGTGCCCGTGGTTAAGAGGTCCGTATCCGGAGCCTAACCCTGGGGCGGATTGGATTGCCTCGTGGACATAATCTCGAGCCCGCTCCACTGAGGATTTTAATTCGGTGCTCTGGGCAAGGCCAACCGCAATGGCCGATGCCAGCGTGCATCCGGTGCCGTGGGTGTTGGTGGATCGAATGCGCGGGCTGGTAAACCGGGTCATGCCGTCTGCCGTGGCCAGAAAATCTACCACCGGGTCAGTATCCATATGTCCCCCCTTCATCAGCACGGCTTTGGGGCCCATGGCCAAAAGCGCCTTGGCCGCCTCCTCCATGTCTTGTTCTGACGTGATGGTCAGGCCGGTCAGCGTCTCGGCCTCCGGCACGTTCGGGGTCAGCACCGTGGCCATTGGCAACAGCACATCGCGCACCACGTCCACCGTGTCGAGTTGCAGCAATTGGGCGCCGCCTTTGGCCACCATCACCGGGTCGATGACCACGGGGATATTGGCCGCATCGGCTGCTAGTACAGTGGCCACCCGGCGGACAATGTCGGCGCTGGTCAGCATTCCGGTTTTGATGCAATCCGCACCGATGTCGGCCAACACCACTTGCATTTGCTGGGCGACAAAATCGGCGCTGACTTCGGCAACACCATGGACCGTGTGGGTGTCTTGAGCGGTCAAGGCGGTGATGGCGGTGGCGGCGTACCCGCCCAACGCGGTGACAGTTTTGATGTCCGCTTGAATGCCTGCGCCGCCGCTGGAATCTGATCCAGCGACGATCAGAACCCTGCCGCGCATATCAGATCTAGGCTTGGGCGTTTTCGACTGCGCCGGTGATGTCGTCGAGAACCGAAGCCACCAGGGCCTGGTCTGTGCCTTCCGCCATCACCCGCACAACTGGTTCGGTGCCGGAATTGCGTACCAGGACCCGGCCTTCGCTGCCCAGGCGGGCTTCCGCCGACGCCACCGCGTCCTTCACTTTGGGGTCGTCCAATGGATGGCTGCCGCCGTGGCGGATGTTGCGCAATTCTTGGGGCAATGGCTCGAACGGGCGGCCCACTTCGCTGACCGGCTTGTCGCGTTCGACGAAAACCGCCAGGGCTTGCAATGCTGCGACCAGGCCATCACCGGTGGTGCCGAAATCGCGGAAAATCAGGTGGCCGGATTGTTCACCACCAAAATTAAATCCGCCAGCGACCATTTTTTCCACCACATAACGGTCGCCCACCTGGGTGCGTTTCATGGTCAGCCCCAGGCCGTCCAAATATCGTTCCAGACCCAGGTTGGACATGACTGTGGCGACTACGCCGCCGCCTTTCAGCATGCCGCTATCGCGCCAGTCTTCGGCCACCAAGGCCATCAGTTGGTCGCCGTCGATCAGCGCGCCTTTCTCGTCGCACAGGACCACCCGGTCGGCGTCGCCATCCAGAGAAATGCCCATTTGCGCATTATGGGTGACCACTGCTTCCTGCATTGCCGTGGTCGCAGTGCTGCCGCAATCCTGATTGATGTTAAATCCATCGGGGTCGACGCCGATGGGCACTACCTCGGCCCCCAATTCCCACAGGACATTCGGGGCGACGTTGTACGCGGCACCGTTGGCGCAATCCACGACGATTTTAAAGCCGTCCAACGTGCGGTCATCCAAAAACGTTTTTTTGACATATTCGATGTAGCGGCCCGAGGCGTCTTCCAAGCGTCGGGCGCGGCCCAACATGTCGGGCTTGGCTAGTTTGTCCAAAGCACCGTTGTCCATGTGGGCTTCGATCTCGTGCTCCACATTGTCCGACAATTTGAAGCCGTCTGGACCAAATAATTTGATGCCATTGTCTTGGTACGGATTGTGGGAGGCGGAAATCACCGCCCCCAGATCGGCGCGCAAGGATCGGGTGAGCATGGCGACCGCGGGTGTCGGCAGGGGCCCGGCCAAAACCACGTCCATGCCCACGGAGATGAACCCGGCGGTTAATGCCGGTTCCAGCATGTATCCGGAAAGCCGGGTGTCTTTGCCGATGACCACCCGGTGGCGGTGGTCGCCTCTGGTGAATTGCAGCCCCGCCGCCATGCCAACACGGAGGGCGACGTCGGCGGTCATCCCCTCGGCGTTCGCTGTGCCGCGGATCCCGTCAGTGCTAAAATATTTTCGGGTCATATGGTGGTGAACCTAGAACACAACACGGCCACATGGAATCCCCCTACCGTCACGGTTCGTGACAAATTTTTACACCAGCTTGCCGCTGGCGGTTCGCCAGATGGCCAAGGCCTGGGCGGTCTCTGCCACGTCGTGGACCCGCAAAATGCTTACCCCCTGGGTCACCCCCCACAGGGCCGCGGCCAAGGATCCGGGCAACCGGTCATCGGGTGCCTCGCCCTTGCTGAAATGGCCGATGAAGCTTTTGCGGGAAACCCCCAACAGAATTGACACACCCAGGTCCTGAAACGCCTCCAAGCCCGCCAGTAATTGGGCGTTGTGATCGGGGGTCTTTGCAAACCCAATTCCCGGATCGGCGATCAACCTGTCACGCGGCATCCCCGACGCCTCGCACGCCGCGATGCGCCTTTCCAAATACGCGAGCACCTCGGTCACCACGTCGCCATATGCAGGGGCCTCCTGCATGGTCCGGGGGTCGGCGTCGGAATGAAGCAACACCACGGGTAGCCCACTATCCGCAGCGGCTTTCATGGCGCCTGGTCGGGTCAGGGCCGCCACATCGTTGATCAATTTAGCACCGGCGTTAGCAGCCCTAGTCATCACCCCGGCATTGCGGGTATCGATGCTGACCACTGCACCCTGATCGGCCAAGGCGCGCACCACCGGGATTACCCGGTGCAGTTCCTCGGATTCGAGTACGGGGTCGGCACCGGGGCGGGTGGATTCGCCGCCCACATCCAAAATGTCGGCCCCTTGCTCCAGCAACGTGGTGCCGTGCGCAATTGCCGCGTCGGTACCGGTGTGGCGTCCGCCGTCGTAAAAGCTGTCAGGGGTGATGTTGATCACCCCCATGATCAGGGGGCGACCAGACCCAAGCCCGGCGATGTGGGGCATCGGCGCCTTCATACCGGGCGGCGCGGCTGAACGTTAGCTGCCGGGTTGGGGTTCCGGTTGTAGACCGCCCGCGCCCCGACCCGGTTTTGGCTTGCGCGACCCGGACCCGCTGGTTGGAACGGCACTTTCGGCCGGCTCTTCGGTCTCAGAATCTTCCCGGTCCAATTTTTCGCCCTTCAGCAACAGGTTAATCTCATCGCCGGTCAAGGTTTCGTATTCCAACAGACCCTTGGCTAATCTGTGCAGCTCGTCAATGCCGGAGCTCAGAATATCGTTGGCCCGTGCGTACCCTTGGTCGACGATCCGGCGCATTTCGATGTCGATTTTTTCGGCGGTCTTCTCAGACATGTTCTGTGTCTTTGCCACTGACATGCCTAAGAACACTTCTTCTTCGTTGTCGCCATAGGCCAGGGGTCCCAATGCGTCGGACATGCCAAACTTGGTGACCATGACCCGGGCCATACGGGTGGCCATTTCGATGTCCTGGGAAGCCCCCGAGGTCACCTTTTCTCGGCCAAAAATCAGCTCTTCGGCGATCCGGCCGCCCATGGCCACAGCGATGTCACCGTCCAACTTTTCGCGGCTTTGGGAAATGCGGTCGCTTTCCGGTAAGCGCATGACCATGCCCAGAGCCCGGCCCCGGGGAATGATCGTGGCCTTGTGAATGGGGTCCGAAGCTTCGATCTTTGTGGCTACCAAGGCGTGACCCGCCTCGTGATAGGCGGTCAGTTTCTTTTCTTCGTCGGACATGACCATGGACCGGCGCTCTGCGCCCATCATGACCTTGTCTTTTGACGATTCGAATTCGGCCATGGTCACCAAGCGACGGCCTTTGCGGGCGGCCAGCAGCGCTGCTTCATTGACCAAGTTGGCCAAGTCGGCCCCGGAAAATCCGGGGGTACCACGGGCGATGGTGCGAGGCTCCACATCCGGGGCCAACGGCACCTTGCGCATGTGGATTTTCAGAATCTTTTCCCGCCCCAGAATGTCGGGGTTGGGCACTACCACTTGGCGGTCGAAACGACCGGGGCGGAGCAACGCCGGATCCAACACATCGGGGCGGTTGGTGGCGGCTACCAAAATGACTCCTTCGTTGGCTTCAAACCCATCCATTTCCACCAGCAACTGGTTCAGGGTTTGCTCGCGCTCGTCATTGCCGCCGCCCAGACCCGCACCACGATGGCGACCGACGGCGTCGATTTCGTCGATGAAAATGATGCACGGCGCATTCTTTTTACCCTGCTCGAACATGTCGCGGACCCGGCTGGCGCCGACACCCACGAACATTTCAACAAAGTCCGAGCCGGAAATGGTGAAGAACGGGACGTTCGCTTCGCCAGCGATGGCCCGGGCCAGCAATGTTTTACCGGTACCCGGAGGGCCAATCAGCAATGCGCCTTTGGGGATTTTACCGCCCAGGCGTTGGTACCGTTGGGGGTCTTTCAAAAAGTCGACAATTTCTTCCAGCTCTTCCTTGGCTTCATCAATGCCGGCGACATCTTCAAATGTGATCTTGATCTGATCCTCGGTCAGCAATCGCGCCTTGGATTTCCCGAATCCCATGGCTTTACCGGCACCGCCGCCCTGCATTTGGCGGAACAGGAACACCATAAGCCCGACGAAAATCACCAGAGGCAGAATGCTGACCAACAGGCTAAGCATGGAGGGATTATTCTTCACCGGTGCTGCGGTGATTTTCACGTTCTGGGCGCGTAGGCGATCCACCAATCTGGGATCGTACGGAGCGAAGGTGAGGAACGGGCGACCGTCCAATTGATTGTAATGGCCGGTAATGGAATCCCCGGCAATGGTCACGTCGCGTACTTTGCCGTCTTCGACATCAGTCAAAAAATCCGAAAAGGCGATTGTGGTTTCTGCCGCCCGATCGTCCGCTGGATTGAACATTTGGAACAACAGCAGGACCAGCGCAGCGATTATCGCCCACAAGAAGAAATTCTTACCCAATTTATTCACGTTCACTCACTCCCGACCTGGCGCTCGCGAACACAATCGTTCGACCGGCGCGCGAAGGCCCACACATTTCTAGCCGTTGGCAAAAGGTCCAAAATCCCCACCGAATTCAGCGAGCACCGATGTTTCCAAGGTCTTTGCCGACTTAGTTTCCCTAAAGATAGGGGTTTCGTCCGGCGAAACAACAGCAAAGGGATGGGGAAGCAGCGACAAAGTAGGAGAAAACTGCGCGGCAAATCCGCTCATCTTCCCCGGAACCCCAAGATTCGGTGCCGAAATCACTTGATCCTGGTGAAAAAGTGCGGGAACCGCGTAACACATTTGTGTTGGGAACGTGGGAAGCGCAAACCCTGCGCGGTCGCGGATTTGTCTCCAACCCTTGTGACCCAACGGGCCTACAGTCACTCCATCTAGATTTGATCCTGGATCCAAGGCCACCAAAAACCGGCGATCCCAGGTAAATTGCGACCCGGCCTCGATGGGCACGGTGGGCAAATTTCTTGGTTCCCGGAAAATCAGAATGTGCCCGTCTGTCTGGGGCATGGCCAAGCACCGATGCAGGGATCGCGTGGCGATCAGGCCCCGGGTAACAGCGCGGTGTAACGCCGCCAATTTGTTTGTGGGGGGGCCGTGAGATGCCCCTGAAACCCGGCACAACACCCGCGCCAGTGCGCCCGTCCCAACATCGTCGGGGGCTTCGGCCAGGGTCTGCCAGTTCAGGCGCACGAATCCTCCGGCGTATTCGGTCGCCGCCGTTTTCAACAAGGCGCAGACTTCACGATCTCGGGCGGCCCGGGCGATGCCGTATGACCGGGTTTTTTCAGCGATCACCGCGCCATTGTTTTGGGCCTCCAAATGTGACCGGGCATGGGTGCGGGCGTACCGCGGATCGCGGTTGCTGGGATCATCAATCCACGTTTGGCGCAGCGCCCGGCATGTTGAAACCAATCGGGATTTTGGAACGCCCAACAAGGGTCGAACAATGCGCACCTCGTGGCGTTCTGTCGCGGCTGACATCCCCGCCAAACCGTTGGGGCCGCTGCCCCGGTTCAGGCGCATTAAATAAGTCTCCGCTTGGTCATCCCGGTGGTGGGCCACCAACAGGGTAGCGAAGCCATTGTTCCGGCACCATCTGGTCATCAGCGCGTATCGGGCGTCACGGGCCGCCGCTTGAATACCGGTTTGGGGTTTCGGCCCGGCCCACTTCAGCACCGTGTGGGCGATACCAAATCCGGCCATCCATTCAGCCACCTGAGATGTTTCGGCGACCGAGGTCTGGCGCAGGTCGTGGTCAACCGTCAGTGCCGCCATGGGGGCTCCATTCCGCCGTGCCCAAGAATTGGTGAGGAGGCACAGCGCCATGGAATCCGCGCCGCCGGAAACGGCCACTGCGATCGCCGCATTTGGAGCAACCAATTCCCCAATCAGCTGTTCGAAGTCATCATGGGAAATCGCTGCGTCGGGGGATTTAGTCACGGGGCTTGGGCCTTGCTGCCGATCGATCAGAGGCAAGCCAGGCGGGTGCGTTCATCCGCAGCTTGATCCTTGACCGTTTGGGTGGCGTGGGGAAACTGGTTGGCCAGTTCACCAAAGGTCGCGCAGGCCTCGGTGGTTTGTTCCATGCGGGCCAATGACATGCCCAGCCGTAAAAGATTGTCGGCGGCTTTGGCGCCGGTGGAATCTTCTTGATAGCCCTGGAAAAAGGTCAACGCGGCTTCTTGGAACATTTCCCGGGCGTAGTACGTCTCCCCCAACCAATACTGAGCGTTGCCGATCAATGGGTGATCTTGGTTGACCAGGACGAATTCAGCGAATGCTTGTTCAGCTTCGGGGATACGGAACTGCTGCAAAAGGCTATAGGCAAACGCGTATTGTTCTTCCGGCGTACCGGCGGGCAGAACATCCAGAACATTCGGTTGAATTTGGATCCCCAAATTTTCATTGCCGTCGGCGGGCAGGCCCCCCAATACCCGGGCACCGGCCGCGCCCGGGTCTCCACCGGCTTCGACCCGCACGGGTCCACCGGGCACTGCCGCCGCCGCAACGGGGGCCCCAGCGGGTTCATCACCAACCGCCGCGGCGTTAGGGCCAGAAGCCGCGGCTGCGCCACCCCCCGCCAATGCCGCAACCAAATTTGCGAGTTGATCCTCGATACTGGTCAGGCGGAAATCAACGTCCTCCACCAATCGCTCCAAGCGCGCGCGATTTTGCTCGGCGTCATGGCCGACCCGCTCGATGCCACCAGTGAGCGCTCTGATTTCTCCCTCCAGGCCAGCCAAGCGCACCTCGAATTGCGCCGCCAAATTGGCTTGGCGATTGTCTTGGGCCGCTGGGGCTGCGGCCACCGCCGGGGCACCGCCCAAATCACCGGCTGGCCGGGCCAGAATTTGATCGCCGTACACCTGGCGCTGTAAATCCAGCAGATCGCCCTGGATCAATCTCATCTGATCCAGGATCGCTTGAATTTCGTTGTTTTGGGCCACCGAGGGGGCGGCCACAAAGGTTACAGTAAAGGCTAGGACGGTGGCCCTGGCCGCACGCATCCATGGGCGGGCACCGGTGTCATCTGTCTGGTTTTCCATCTGGGTCAGTCAAACCTTACAAGGTGGCAATAATAGGGCAAGCAGGCCGGGGACAGAATTCAGTAGAGATGCGCGGCATCCGAGTGTTGCATGTTCGATCACCTCAATCGAAGAGTAGCCGGGCCAATCTTTAAAAAAAGGCCCGCCTGTGCAAATCACAAGCGGGCCCATTTCGTTTCCGAATCGATGAAGGGTTAATTGACTGCCGGTCCGCCCTCTATCTGAGAAACCGCCCGGCGATTCAACGCCCAGGCCGTGACATTCGATCCCAAAGCCACCGGCCGTTCCTTACCGTAAGAAACGGTGCTAATGCGGCTGGCATCAACGTTCAAGGCAACCAAGAAATTGCGTACTGCGTTGGCCCGGCGTTCGCCCAGGGCCAAATTGTATTCCCGGGTGCCGCGTTCGTCGGCGTGCCCTTGAATGACAATATTTATGGCCGGATACAGCAGCAACCATTCAGCTTGGCGCTCCAATGTTTCCTGGGTCCGGGGCAGCAGATCAATTTGATTGAAACCGAAGAATACCCGGTCGCCGACCAATTTGACGAATTCGTCGAAGCTGCCAGGTGCAGGCGGCGCGTCTTCAGGTGCGACCACGGGGGCCGCCGATGGCCCGGCAGCGACCTGAGGGCCAGCGGCACCAAGGGCAGCGGCCGCGCCCCCACCATCAGCGTTGGCCATTTCCTCCGGCACCGTTTCACATGCCGCGATCAAAACTAGGGCCGCAATCGACCCAATTAATTTAAGGCCCATGGGCCCCCCTTTTTTCCCCTGGCCCGCATTCACCAGCTTTATTACAGATACGTCAGAATGCAATGACACGGACATTGCACCACTCAAACATTGCTCAGTCGACGCCGCCCATTTTGGGACGGCCAAAGAGCCCGCAAAGTAACCCCACATTCGTTAACAGTAACCATACTGGCGTAAACTAGGCCAATCAAGGGGTTAGCGGCGGCGACCAAGCAGGATCGGAACCAAACAACGGGGTCAAAACCATGCGCTCGTTGAAGCCGGTCAAATCTACCGACCACAAGTGAACGTCACCTCCTCTGCCATCCTCAGTTGTGCGTTCCTGGCGGAAAAACATCAAGACACGGCCGTTCGGGGCCCAGGTTGGTCCCTCCACCAAGAAGCTCTCGGCCAACAGGCGTTCCCCGGATCCGTCCGGGCGCATGACCCCGATATAAAACGTCCCATTCAGGATTTTCGTGAAGGCAATCAGATCGCCGCGCGGGGACCAAACCGGGGTGGCATAAAGGCCGTCGCCAAAGCTGATCCGTCGGATGGTTTCGCCGTCGGCGTTCATCACATAGATTTGCTGGCTGCCGCCGCGATCCGAATTGAAAGTGATGGATGCGCCGTCTGGGGAATAGGACGGCGATGTATCGATCGCGGGGCTGGTGGTCAGGCGGCGATCTTCCCGGGTTTGCAAGTTCATTGTGTAGATGTCTGAATTGCCGGCCAGGGCCAAGCTCATGACTACCTTGCCGCCATCCGGTGAAAACCGGGGGGCATAGGTCATTCCGGGAAAGTCACCCAGGACTTCTTGTTGGCCGGTGTCTATATTGTAGATGTAAGCCCGTGCCCGATTGTTGACGTACGCCAGGTAGGTGATTTCCTGGGTTGTGGGGGAAAAGCGCGGGGTCAAAACCAGGTTGCGACCATCGGTCAAAAAGCGATGGTTTTCGCCGTCTTGATCCATAATCGCCAGGCGCTTCACCCGTTGATTCACCGCGCCGGTTTCCGACACATAGACCACCCGGGTGTCGAAATATCCGCGCTCCCCCGTCAGGCGCTCGTAAATGGAATCCGCGATCAGGTGGGCAACCCGGCGCCAGTTTTCCGGGGTCGATGTGTAGGCCCGGCCCGTCATTTGCTGTTCCGCGAAAACGTCCCACAGGCGGAATTCCACCCGCAAGCGGCCATCGTTTTCCAATGCCGCCAAGCCGGTGACCAAGGCCTGGGCATTGATGGTGCGCCAATCCACAAACCTGGGCCGCATTTGCATGTTCGCCGGGGTCTGGATAAATGCGCCACGATTGATCGCTTGGAACAAGCCGGACCGTTCCAAGTCAGCCATGACAACGCGGGAGATATCAGCGCCAAGCGTGGACGCTTCCGGGTTGGTCGAAAACAAATCGGTGACGGCTATCGGTAAGGGATCGACGTTACCGCGGGTGATGTCGATGGTCACCACCGCGTTGGCGGGTGCCGCCAACAACACGGCCAAGGCGCCCGCCACAACGGTCGCCCAGAGCATCGCCAAAGATTTTCGCTGTGTTTTGATCATCCCCGCCCCAACATTGCTATGGGATCAAATTTCAATTCGATCTCCTGCCACAGTTCGTAGCTTTCGACCGGTAACATCCCATAGGGCTCGCATTTTAGCACGGCACGCAGAGCGCTTTCTGCCGCCGCTCGGAAAAATTCCTGGCCGGGCCGGTTCATGCGTGTCTGCTCCATGATTGTTGGGCTGCCCGCCAAGGTTCCATCCGGGTTCAAAAAGATCTGCAAGGTTACCACCAAATTCTCGGCATCCACGGCGCCAGCGGGCACCGACCAGCATCGCTCGATTTGCGCCCGGAAGGCGTCGATTTCCGAGATCGTAAGCGGCCGATTTTGCGTAGGCGCGGTGCGCGTAATCACCGGAGGCGTTTCCTCTGGCGGAATTTCGGCGGCTTGTTCCCGCGCCGGTTCTTCGTCGGGGGTTTGGTCCAGCAACGCGGCAATACGGGTCGGATCGAATTCGGGGGCATCCCGTGGCGGTTCCGGCTTGGTGCGGGGCTTTGGCGTGAACACAATCTTTGGCGCCTGAGGCTTTGCCCGGGGTTTGCGGGCGGCGGCGGGCAACGGATTGTCCACGGGCAGAATTGCCGCTACTTCGGGTTCCGGAATAATTTCAGGCGCTGGTGCGGGCTCCGGCAGCGGTGCGGGCTCCGGCTCAGGAATCGGCTCTGGCTCTGGGGCCGGCTCGGGTTCCGGGGGCGCCGGGGGCGCCGGAGGAGGTGGAGGAGGTGGAGGAGGTGTGGGGTCGGGCTCTGGTGCTGCGGGGGCCAAAGCCGCCACGGTATCGTCGGCGATCATAACCAATTCGACCACAACAGGCTGTTCCACAGCGGCGCTGGGCAAAAACCAATTGGGCAGCCCGAAGTAGAGGACGACAACAAGACCAGTGTGCATTGCGATCGATGTGATCAGCGGCGTCCGCATTTTAGTTGTCGATGCGCCTCCCTTGGTCCGGGGGTCGCGTAACCAATGCGACCTTGGAAAATCCAGCGCCGTTGATGGCACCAATCACTTCCAGGATGCGTCCGTAACTCATGGTCTGGTCGCCGCGCACGAAAATCCGCACATCGGGATTGCGTTCACTGACGGCAATCAGCAACGGCACCAATTGGTCAAACTCCACTTGGGTTTCTTGCACCCACAGCAAGCCTTCGCTGTCGATCGTCACGGACAAGGGCTCGTCGTCTCGTCCCAGGGCTCCGGCCTGGGTCTTGGGCAAATCCACCGGCACCCCGACAGACAACAAGGGTGCGGTGATCATGAATACCACCAACAGCACCAGCATCACATCGACGAACGGCGTGACGTTGATTTCCGACATCAACTGGCGGCCGTACTTGCCCTCGTAACGCCGGACAAATTTGGGGGTGGAGCCGGATTGGGTTGGGGTCATGCCGCGCCTTCCTCCAATTGTCGCGACAGGATGGCGGAGAATTCCGAGGCAAAGCCTTCCATGCGGCTGGCGAACCGACGGATGTCGGTGGAAAACTTGTTATAGGCTACCACGGCAGGGATCGCCGCCACCAGGCCCAAGGCGGTGGCGAACAAGGCTTCGGCAATGCCCGGGGCGACTACCGCCAAGCTGGTGTCTTTCGACAAGGCGATGGCCTGGAAGCTGTTCATTATCCCCCACACGGTGCCGAACAGGCCGACGAAGGGAGCGGTGGAACCCACAGTGGCTAGAAACACCATGTAGCGTTCGATGCGTTCCATTTCCCGGTCCATGGTCAATTGCATGACCTGGCCGATGCGGGCCTGCAATCCGGCGTGCATACGATTTTCCAAAACCCCGCCCGCCAAGGTGCTGCGCTGCCATTCGCGCATGGCCGATGCGAACAACAAAGTCATGGGATCCGCAGGGGTGGCCCCGACTTTTTCGTACAGATCTTCCAGGGATCCACCTGACCAAAAGGCTTCTTCAAACCGATCGCCTTCTTCGGATAGCCGCCGCATGCGGCGAAACTTTTCGACGATAATCGCCCACGACCAAACGGACGCAGCCAGCAACACCACCAGCACCAACTGCACCACCAAATCGGCCCGTAAAAAAAGGCTGATCAGGGATAAATCGGTGGCCCCAGCACCACCCAGGAGTTCACCTTGCATAGACTTTAGCCATTCTATTCTTTACCCCCACCAATCAAATCCAATTGTCCCGGGCCGCGCCGTGGCCGACCCAATCCCAAATGTTCAAACGCCGACCCGTGCAACACCCGGCCCCGGAGGGTGCGCTGCAACAACCCCTGCTGAATCAAGAACGGTTCGATAATTTCTTCGATGGAATCCCGTGGCTCCGACAACGCCGCCGCCAAGGTTTCCACCCCGACCGGGCCGCCGGTGAATGTCTCGGCGATGCAAGTCATGTAGCGCCGGTCCATGGCGTCCAGCCCCAAACCATCCACTTCCAATTTGCTCAGGGCCTGATCGGCCAATGCGGCGTCGATGGTGGCCGCCCCCTGGACCGCAGCGAAATCACGAACCCGGCGCAACAGCCTGCCTGCCACCCGGGGGGTGCCACGGGAACGCCGAGCGATTTCTGCGGCACCACCTTTGTCCAACGGCGCATCCATCAGGCGCGCCGCCCGTTCCAAAATATTCTGCAAATCTTCCGAGGAATAGAAATTCAGGCGCGCCGGGATTCCGAACCGGTCGCGCAACGGCGTCGCCAACAATCCGGTGCGCGTGGTCGCCCCCACCAACGTGAATTTAGGTAACGCGATGCGCACTGACCGGGCGGACGGGCCCTCGCCGATAATCAAATCAAGCTCGAAATCCTCCATGGCCGGATACAGGATTTCTTCCACCAATGGGTTCAGCCGGTGGATTTCGTCGATGAACAACACATCACGATCGCCCAGGTTGGTGAGGATCGCCGCCAAGTCCCCGGACTTGGCTAACACCGGGCCAGACGTGGCGCGGAAGTTCGCGCCCAATTCACAGGCAATAATTTGCGCCATGGTGGTTTTGCCAAGACCCGGAGGCCCCGCCAACAAAACATGATCCAGGGCGTCGCCGCGATCTCGGGCGGCCTTGATAAAGACATCCAAATTTTCGCGCAGGGTGTCTTGGCCGACGAATTCGTCCAGCGTGCGCGGGCGTAACGCCACATCGGCAGTGTCCGCCGGCGCCAGGGTCGGGGCGACGTCGCGTGGGCTGGTGGGGTTTTCCGTCACCGGCCCAGCTCCACAAGTCCGCCTTTGATCAAATCTTCCACCGCTGCGTTTTCAGCAAGGTGGGTGGCTGCGGCGGACACGGCGGTGAACGCATCCGTGCGTTGATAGCCCAGGTTCACCAACGCCGACACCGCATCCCGGGCCGGGCCCTGTTCATCCAAATGCGTGCTGCTGGTCATCAAAGCTGCGGGTGTCCCCAAGGCCAAAGCCGGTGCCTTGTCCTTTAATTCCAAAACAATGCGCTTCGCCAATTTGGGCCCCACCCCACTGGCTTGGGTCAGGGGTACGTGGTCTTGGGCGGCGATTGCGGCGGCTAAAAGGGCGGCTTCGGTCACCGACAAAATTGTCAGGGCGACCTTTGCGCCAACTCCTTGGACTGACATCAAAGCCCGGAACCAATCGCGCTCAGACTCCTCGCCAAATCCGTACAGGTTGATGTGGTCTTCGCGCACATGGGTTTCGATCACCAGGCTGACCGCGTCACCCGGGGCCCCAAGGCCCGCCAGCGTACGACCGGAACACAGCACCAAATATCCGACGCCACCCACATCGACGACGGCTGAGCCCTCGTCAATCGAATCCAGACGGCCTGTAAGCTTGGCGATCATGCTCGCCGCTCGTTCATGGCCAATTCGGCGGCCTCAATGCGGGCTTCTGATTGGCTGTGGTGGGTATGGCAAATGGCCACCGCCAAGGCGTCAGCAGCGTCAAAGCTGTCGCTGGAAAATCCCGGCAACAGCATACTGACCATGGCGCTGACTTGTTCTTTGGGGGCGTGCCCCGATCCACACACGGATTTCTTGACGTGGTTGGCGGAATATTCGGCCACCGGAATACCCAACAGCCCGGGCACCAACAGCACAGTGCCCCGGGCTTGGCCGAGCTTAAGGGCCGAGGCTGGATTGCGGTTCACAAAGGTTTCTTCCACTGCCGATTCGTCCGGGGCGAATTCCGCGGCGATGTCCACCAAGGCCCGGTGGAGGTCTGCCAGGCGGTGGGCCATAGGGGCCGTCGTCGAGGTTTTCACCGTGCCTGCATCGACAAAGCTTAGGCGCTGACCGGTGACGTCGATGACGCCCCAGCCGGTGGCCCGTAGCCCGGGATCCAGACCCAAAACCCTCATGAAGCGTTCAGTTTTTCCATAATTTCGTCCGAAATATCTGAATTGGACGACACCGACTGCACGTCGTCATCGTCTTCCAAAATCTCGATCAGCTTGAACAACGTGGTGGCGGTGTCTTCGTTCACGGCAACGGTGGCCGTCGGACGCCACAACAATTCCGCGGCGCCTGGGGTGCCGTACTTGTCTTCCAGTCCGGTCAGTACCGTATGAAAATCATCGGGGGAGCAGGTGATTTCGTGGTCCTGGTCACCGGTCACCACATCGTCGGCCCCGGCTTCCACGGCGGTGTCCATCATGTCTTCTTCGCTGGCGGCATCCAGGGGATAGCGAAAAAACCCCATGCGATTGAATTGAAACGCCACGGTGTTGGATTCGCCCATGGCCCCGCCATACTTGTTGAAAGCCGACCGTACGGCGGCGGCGGTGCGATTGCGGTTGTCGGTCAGGGTATCAACAATCATCGCCACGCTGCCCGGGCCATAGCCTTCGTAACGCACCTGTTCGAACGCGACGCCACCGGCGTCCCCGGAGCCGCGCTTGATCGCCCGCTCCATTGTGTCCTTGGGCATATTGGCGGCGCGGGCGGCTGTGACCGCCGTGCGCAGACGGGGGTTGGCGTTGGGGTCCGGCAGACCCTCGCGAGT
>Ga0209403_10001764_pt1 | contig 27267 bp, 23 predicted proteins | sample ArcticOcean_MG_C_8_FD_187440 | JGI IMG/M metagenome (GOLD analysis project Ga0209403, IMG submission 187440) | Marine microbial communities from western Arctic Ocean - ArcticOcean_MG_CB11_86 (SPAdes) (version 2) | ecosystem: Environmental > Aquatic > Marine > Oceanic | place: Arctic Ocean... | reverse complement strand
TTATGCAAATTATTTGCATTTCATATGCAATTAAATTTTATTATATTGCACACATTATGAACGAGGTAAAAGACTAAACAATGTCCATTGGCTTAAAAGATATTTCAAACGTTACAGGTTATTCTGTTTCAACAGTCTCCCGCGTTCTATCGAATAAGATCAGCGGAAATGCAGAAAGCGCTAAAAAGATTATTCAAGTGGCTCGCAAAATGGGCTATAGTAAATATAGAAGTGCAGTTATTCCTGAAAATCGAATATTAGATATAGCATTAATTACTCAACACTTTTCTGAAGAGTTCTATGCTTATTTGTATTCATCATTTGATAAAGTTTCACTTAATAAAAATTGCACTCTAACCATTCATTCTGTTAGGCATAGTAAATCATTACAAGAGGATTTATCATTCCTTGCCAAAAGCCATGATGGTTTTATTTTATTTCTACCAACGCTTGATCCCTTCAGCTATAATAAAATAAAAGAAACAATGGCGAATTACCCCATTGTTTCCATTGCACCTTCATTCGAATCTATTTTTGATACTTTTACCTTTGATTCCTATCAAGGCGGCGCTTTAGCCGCCCAAGCCTTCATAAAAGAAGGCTATAAAAAGTTTGGCATCATTAGAGGTCCTTTGGAAAAATGGGAAGCAGCTCTTCGCCGCAATGGCTTTAGGGATACAATTGAAAATGCTGGTTATAATATAATATGGGACTATAAAGGGAATTATTCTTTTGAATCGGGTGAAAATGCATTTCACTCAGTTAATAAAGATAAGATCAGAAATATTGGAATTTTTGCAAGCAATGATCAAATGGCCGTGGGCTTCATTCATGCGGCACTTGAGAATAAAAAAGAAATACCAAAAGACTATGGAGTTATAGGATATGATAATATTTTATTCAGCAAAATATTTTTTCCCAAACTGACAACTATTGATACTGATGTAGACCAACTAGCTGAAGAGGCAATTGACCACCTGATTAGAATGATAAAAAAAGAAGTTAATTTAAATCGCTCCGCTCGAAAAACACTCATACCTGTAGAATTAATTAAAAGGGATACGCATAAATAATATGAAATCTATTTATTTTAAATCAATAACATCACTTTTTTTACTCTTGAGTTTATTTGGATGTAAATCAATGAAAAGTAATAACGCTTCAATGGATGTAGCATTTGTTGATTCCTTAATACAAGAGATGACGATTGATGAAAAAATTGGACAGATGACCCAAGTTGACCAACAATTTTTAAATGAAATTTCTGAGATATCTAAATATGGATTTGGTTCACTTTTAAGTGGTGGGGGTAGCACTCCTCAAGTTAATGAACCTAAAGCTTGGGCTGAGATGTATGATATATATCAGCGTGAGGCGCTTAATTCTCGTTTAAAGATACCTTTATTATACGGCATTGATGCAGTTCATGGACATAACAATGTCGTTGGCGCAACTATCTTCCCTCATAACATAGGCTTAGGGGCAACTCGTGATGCAAAACTAGTTGAATCTGTTGCAAGAGCCACCGCACTTGAAGTAGCTGCTACAGGAATTGATTGGACTTTCGCACCATGTCTGGCCGTACCTAATGACTTTAGATGGGGAAGAACTTATGAAGGGTTTTCAGAAAATACAGAACTCGTTACTGAACTTGGCAATGCTGCAATTTTAGGCTATCAATCTGTAAACATTAATAATCCTAATAGCGTTTTAGCCTGCGCAAAACATTTTATTGGTGATGGTGGTACTTTATTTGGCACAGGGCTTAATGGAAAAATAGATAGAGGAAATCTAGCTATTTCTGAAGAAGAGCTTAGAAAGACACACCTTCCTCCTTTCAAAAAAGCAGTTGAAAGCGGTGTGGCAACTTTTATGGCGGCGTATAATACTTGGAATGATGTTAGATGCCATGCCAACAAATACTTACTAACAGATATATTGAAGGATGAACTGGGATTTAAAGGGTTTGTTGTATCTGATTGGGCTGCTATAGAAATGATTCCAGGTGATTATAAATCAGATATTATCATATCTATTAATGCTGGAATTGATATGGTCATGGTTCCCGGAGCCGTAAAGTTTGGCAATGAATCCTATGAAAAATTTATGGGCCTATTTAAAGAAGCTATCGAAGATGGCTCTATACCTATGGCCCGAGTCAATGATGCAGTTAAAAGAATATTATTGATAAAAAAACAAGCGGGACTTTTTGACAGGCCCTTTAGCGACCAACAATTATTATCGCATGTAGGTTCTCAAAAACATCGAGAGATCGCTCGTGAAGCTGTTCGAAAAAGTATGGTCTTATTAAAAAATGAAACCAATCTCCTGCCACTCCCTAAAAATGGAAAAGAAATTATTGTGGCTGGCCGAGGAGCTAATAATATTGGTATGCAATCTGGTGGCTGGACGATTAGTTGGCAAGGGGAGATGGAAAAGAAAACTGAAGGCACTTCCGTTTTAGAGGCCATTAAGCAGACTGTAGACCCTGGAACATTAGTTAAGTTCTCAGAAGATGGTACCAATGCTGAGGGGGATATCGCAGTGGTTGTTATTGGCGAAGAGCCGTATGCGGAGATGGAAGGAGATCGTGTAGATCTAAGTTTAAATAAAAAAGATTTAGATGTTATTAAGCGCCTAAAAAATAAAAATATTCCCGTAGTGGTTGTTCTGTTCTCAGGCAGGCCTATGATTATAACAGATGAGATAGAACAATGGGATTCTTTTATCGCAGCCTGGCTTCCGGGAACCGAAGGTCAAGGTATTGCAGATGTATTATTTGGTGATTATAAGCCAACTGGAAAGCTCTCGTTTTCTTGGCCTAAATCGATGGATCAACTACCTATTTCTAAGGCAGATGATCACCTATTTGATTTTGGTGATGGTTTATCATATTAAATAACTATTAATTCTATAAAATAAAGAAAAAATATAATGGGCAATAAATTAGGCATAGATCTTGGTGGCACTAAAATTGAAGCCATTGTTATTAATAATGCATTCCAAGTGGTTGAACGAAAACGTGTTGCTACAGACCGAGAAGAAGGATATGATGCAATCTTAGAACGTATAGTTAATCTAGCCAATGAGCTAATAGAAATTGGTAATGTAGACGGACCGGTTGGCATCTGCACACCAGGCGCGATCGACTTCCAAACAGGAACTTTGAAAAATAGCAATACTGTATGTTTAATAGATAAACCGATAAAATCTGATCTTGAGGCGGCCCTTTCCCTTCCTATCCTTATGGAGAATGATGCCAATTGCTTTGCTTTAGCTGAGGCAATTTTAGGCGCGGCAAAAGAGTATAGATTGGTGTTTGGCGTGGTTCTTGGTACGGGTTGTGGCGGTGGAGTAGTTATCAATAAAAATATACATCGTGGACCAAATCATATTAGTGGAGAATGGGGGCACCATGTACTATTTCCAAATGGCAAAGATTGTTACTGTGGGAATAAAGGCTGCACAGAATCTTACATCTCAGGAACTGCACTAGAAAAAGAATGGAAAGCCTTAACCGGTGAATTTAAATGTGTTACAGATATTATTGATGAGGAAGCCTATCTAGCTCATCCTGAGTGGAAAGAGAATTTTATTAATAACTTTGGCGCTGCCTTAGCAAATGTTATAGATATATTAGATCCAGATGCAGTAGTTTTAGGTGGAGGATTATCAAAAGTGAATATGCTTTACACAGAAGGAAAAGAGGCTATTGCGAAAGCAACCTTTAGCAGAACAGTTATCACCCCAATCCTAAAAAATAAATTGGGTGATTCTGGTGGCGTATTTGGCGCAGCTATGCTTGGAGATTATATTTGAAATTTGCCAAGTGGCTATATAATCTGAGTAATACAGATCAATATATCCTCATTGGTTTTTTAGTCTTTAGCCTAGGGCTTTCTTATTTAACTATTCTTCTGTTTCATACTTGGCATTTAAAAATTCATGGAAGTGATAAATATTCTCACGAGTTCCGCATTACTCCATTTTCCCTGGTTGGAATCGCATTTATTTATACGGTACTACTTTATATGTCAATTGGCGATTCTATTACCCGTTGGATCATAGAATTTTCTAAATAATTATTTTTTCTTTTTCCGCTTCATTTGAAGCAGCTTCCAAGCAGCTCTAGGTAATTTCTCTAATTCATTCATTTCACCTGCTCCTTGAAGCCATTCTCCACCATCAATCGTTACCACTTCCCCATTTATGTAAGCTGCTTGATCGCTTACTAAATAAGATGCAAGGTTAGCTAATTCTATATGCTCTCCTACCCTTTTTAGCGGTACTCTATTTTTCATTTTTTTCTGAATCCCTAAACCGGGCGGGGCTAATCTTGACCATGCCCCTTTAGTAGGGAAAGGGCCTGGAGCAATGGCTACAGTGCGGATACCATATTTGGCCCACTCGACTGCTAAAGACCTGGTCATTGCAAGAACACCTGCTTTCGCACAGGCTGAAGGCACCACATAGCCCGAGCCAGTCCAGGCATAGGTAGTAACAATATTTAAAATAACGCCCCCATTTTTTTCTCGCATTACTTTCCCAACCGCTTGCGTACAATTAAAAGTACCATTAAGAACAATATCTACTACTGTTTTAAAAGCATTGGGGCTTAGATCTTCAGTCGGACTTATAAAATTTCCAGCGGCATTATTTAAAAGAATATCAACCTGACCAAGCTCACTAACCGTTTGACTTACCATATCATTTACTTGTTCAGGCTCTCTTACATCGCAGGTAATAGCTAAAACCTTCGTTCCATATTTTCGTAATTCTTCTGCGGTGCTATCAATGACTTCTTGACGTCGACTGGTGATAACAAGGTTGGCGCCCAATTCAGCAAACCGCGTGGCCATAGATTTACCTAAACCAGTACCGCCACCAGTTATAATAATTGATTTGCCTTTTAAAAGTTCTTTATCAAACATAAATAAATACCTTAGATGATTATATTAAAAGATAACGAATAGAAACAAAAAAGCCCCGAAATAAATCGAGGCTTTTTAGTTTATTAACTAAAATAATAATTTAGTTTTGGCCTGGATCTGCACAAGCACCAACTGCCATAGCAATTGCTCCAAATACATTTTCAGGATCTTCTTCACCAGAATCTAAAGCAGCCTGCATTGCATTACGGCCAACTTCTTTGCAGTTGTTCCATAATTCTTCATCATAATCGTCTGCTTGCTGATCTTGCTCTAAAGCAACATTTGCAGCAGCTTCAAAGGCATCTTCAAAACTTCCACCACTGCCTAGAGTTGAAAAGAAAGCTTCAGCAACTGCAGGATCAGGACCATCAGGTCCACCAGGGCCATTAGGACCACCAGGACCGTTTTTATAGCAATCTACAGGATTTCCATCTTGATCTTCATCCCATCTTGCATATGGACCTTCATGTACACCATCATGGTCAGTATCTAACCAGTATTCTGGCATATCACCACAAATAGCATCTTGGTTACCATCCCAGTGATTATCTGGTGCACCACCTTGATGGTCTTGATCACCTTGGTGGTCTTCCATATTATCAGGATGTTCTGCCATCATATGCTCATGCATTTCGTCGCCCGAATTCACTGCTATACCGCAATGATCACAGTGATGATGATCTTCGCCTTCTTCACCAGTATGAACGTAATCACACTGTTCGCCTTGGCCATCCGGTCCAGCAAATCCACATACATCACCTGCTTGAGGCTTGCAATGCTCCCAGTTCTCGTCACAATGCTGTCTCCAATCATCATCAGAGTTCATTTGTAAACCACAAACACGGCATTCGCCATGTCCTTCTTGGTGGTCTTCATCATCAGAGTCCTGAAGTGCTGCATCGTACTCTGCTTGATCAACTTCACCATTACTGTCAGCATCAGCATCATTCCAACCTTCATCAAATTCTTCATTCACAGTGCCATCTGGATTAGTACCGTATACAGCACGTGCTTCATCTTCAGAAATTACTCCATCATCATTTACATCAACTTGGTCAAATGGCAATGGTGGAGGACCATCTTGTCCTTCACCTTGAGTTTGTTGACCACCTTGTTGTTGACCACCTTGTTGTTGGCCACCTTGTTGTTGATTTTGCGCAAAGACCATTGTCAAGGTCACTACACCAACCATTATTAACTTTATTAACTTCATATCATCCTCCTTGATGAGTTAGTTATTTTGATTACTTATCAAGTATTTTCCCGCATATACTATCAATTCTATAAGAAATTACAACCGAAACTATTAGAATTTCGTTAATTATCAAGTGATAGAGCTCACACTAGTCTTGAGCCTTAATTAACCGACCCAGGTCAGCTGTGGCTCGATTAAACTCTTGTTCGAATGAGCCATAATAATCATTCACCTCATAAAAAATCTTTGCCGCATCACGGTCAACCACATGACTATTTTTTAATAAAACATCAGGTGAAGGAAATAATATTTCGATACCTGGTTTAAAATATTTTAATGTTAATTCAAGATCAGGGTTCATTTCGAGAACCTTTTTCATCACCAAAACTTCATAAAGTCTTCGTTCATCTTTAACTCCAGAGATCAGAACAGTGTAAAGGTCATCCTCAGGATTTTTTCCTCTTATGTTAAAATTATTTAACTCCTTTTTATACGAATCTTTCAAAGTAATATAGTTGGCTTCTGCCGTTGGCCTAACAAACGGTTTATCAAAGGTTGCTTTCCCTTTTAAAGAGTAACTTAGCTTCAAAGCTTTACCGTTTGGTATATTTAAAATATCTGTAGAAAGGGGGGACACTTTAAACCCAGCTGGTTCTGTAGTTGTATCTAAAAAATAAATGACCTTCTTTGGCTCAATGTGTTTATAATAGCTTAATCTTCCAATTATGTCTAATAGCATTCTTCTAACCAAAGCCTCTTCACCTGGGATTCTTCCCGCAAGAAGGCTTTTATAAGGTTCTCTATTCATCAATGTTTTATCTTTATCTGAGCGCTTATGAACTTCATCAAGAATATCAGAAAAAATTGGGCTCTCATATATAAAGCTGAGATCAAACACGTCTGAATGTTGAATTCGATATGAATTTGGGAATGATCGATTATCAAACTTATTAAATAGTTCAGAATCTTGAGGAACAACTCGACTAAAATTATCTTCGCTTTCTATTATAATATGAGGTGTAATCACAACAATGACTTCTTTCTTAACTCTCTGCTCTGCAGATATAGCGAACAAACGGCCAATTATTGGAAGATCTTTCAGTATCGGAACGCCTCCCTCATTTTCGGTTTTCTTTTCATTGATCAAACCACCAATAATGAAGGGTGTATTATTGGCAACGCGAACAAAGGACTGTACTTTCCTATTATTAATAATAGGCGCAGCTTCTATATCACCACTAGAGGCACCAATTCTATCTTCTGTCTCACTAATAATAGTTTCTACTTGAATGGTTACTCGAGTACCATCTTCACTAATTCTTGGTCTAACATTTAAAACAATACCCACAGGAATATAATCGACTGACTTTGTTTGAGAAATTTGGGTATCAGTTGTTTTTGTTATCGGGATTTGTTGTCCGATTTGTATCCTTGTTTGGCGACCATCCAAAACTAATACAGATGGTTTTGATAAAATTTCTGCGGCTTTATTACTGATTAAAGCTTCTACATTTGCTCTAAAATTTGATGAGTTGCCCAACAATGTTCTATCAAGCACCACCGTAAATGGTGAAATCGAGCCGCCTTCTCGAGGCGGAAAGGTTGCTGAGTATCCTTGCCCTGCATTAGAAAAGTCTATACCAAGCTCATCTAAACGATCATTGTTGATTTCAAGAACCAAAGCTTCAACATAAATTTGATTAGCAGGAACATCAATCTTATTTTTAATTAGATCAATAAGTCTTGCAATCGAATTAAAATTCCCCGGTTCATAGCCCACCATAAGGCGTTGCATCGGCTCTCCGCTGGTGGTGTTATCAAGGACGACACCGCCTAAATCAACACCCAGTGCAGATTTTTTGCTGGCGGCTTTAGAGTTAGATTTTTCAATAAGTGAAATAGTTTCTGTATCAGGAAGTTTTATAATTATAGGTAATGCATTTGGGGCATTAAGATCTTTGATTTGATTCGTAAAGAACGGTGTAAAATTATTTTCGCCTGGGATCTCACCTTTTCCTGATTTGAATTCGACCACTACATAGCCCATAGTCTTCAATATAGCTAAAGCTCTATCTGTTTGAATATAGCTTAGCTTGAGTACTTCATAGTCAAGATCACGCATAGAACTAAGGTTGCCACCTCCGGATTGTTTTACCACATTAGTTTGAGGTATCTTATTTACAGAAGCTGGTGGCCTTCTATTTACAGAATCTGGGGGCCTTCTATTTACAGAAGCTGGGGGCCTTTGTTGAGCAGTAACAATTGCAATAAATATTAAAAATAAAGGGAAATAACGGCCCATTAGTTTGCCTCCGCGCAACATAATATTTGAATTGGTACAACTAGATTAATTCCATTAAAAGAGGCTGTGACGTTGCCATATTCTTTATACAAGTATTTTTTAAGAGAAGATTGCCAAGTCGCTTTTGGAGCATATGAAGCAAGTGCTTGGAAAGTAGAGCCTTTTTCTTTACCAATGTCAGTAGTAAATACAATTTTTGAAGCTGAAGTAGTCGAAGTGCTATTGGTTATAGTGTGTAAATCAACATCTCCATTAGAGCCATCCATCTTCATATTATATACAATTGATACACCGCTAAGAGAATCTTTATGAGTTAATCTTTCTACCGTTGCGCTAAAATCAAGTACGCCATCTTGACCTACAACATCATCTCTTACACTAAGTACAAGTTTAAAATACTTATTCTGTCCACTCACGGTAATTGGAGTATCATTAATCTCACCGCAAGCATAAAAGTTTAACATGAACAGGCTCGCCAGGGTAAGCGGTATGGGCTGCCTGAGAATAGACATTAAATTAAATTTTCTATATTTTTGGACGTATCTCACCTATTTACCTCGGATATGGTGTATAGGAAGTGTAAAACTATTCTCACACAAAAGTAAACAATTTTTCAATTCATTTTATTAAATATCAATAAAGATAATTATATACTATTGTGATTCTATTTTTTCACCAATAACTTTAGAACAAGAATGTTTTGAAGTATCGTAATAAATCTATAAATATTTACACAGATTCCACTTGAAAAGGGAGAATAATATTATTTAGCTAACCTTGCTAGTAACTTATTATAAATATGACTGATATAAATAAAATTTCTTTAGAAAATCAATTAGGCTATAATCTTGACCTGCTTGGTTTAATTACAATTGAAAAAATGTATAAATGGACCAAAATAGTTGGCATCTTAAATATTGCTTTAGGTGCTGTCTACTGCCTTTCAATTTTGTTCTTATCCGTCCCAACATTGATTATGGGCATTATTACGATTGTCATGGGGTCAAAGCTGGTCACAGCGGCAAATCATTTTCAATTTGCAGTTCAAAATAAGGACCCCGAATCATTTGCAACAGCAATAGATCAATTAAGACAATATTTTTTGATTAATGGAATCTTATTAATTGTAACATTTATAATTCTAGGTATTCTGTTAATATTTATAAGTTTCTTTTCAAGTTTTATTATGAATTTTATAAATGAGAGTGGCTTTGATTATTCTATTAGTTCAATCTTATCATTGATAAAGTGATTAGTTCTTAAATGAACTTTATTAAAAATATCATAAAAATTAAGCCTGGTGAAGGAAAAATGGTTGCCACTTTTTTCCTTTTTTCCTTTTTTACAGTCGCAATGGGGCTGGTGGCTAAAACTGCTAGAGATGCATATTTTTTAAGTCGCTTTGAGAAGTCAATCCTCCCACTTATGTTTTTGGCTGTGGCCATTGTAATGGCGCCAATGCTGACCTACTACATACGCTTAACTAAAAAGTTATCACCAAGAACTTTATTTATAATTACCTCATCTGTTTTTGGAGCATCTTTTATTTTTCTTCAAACAGTCATGACCGGGAATATTATCCCAATTGCTTATGTATGGATAGAAATTGCGATAGGTATTTGCATCATCCAATTTTGGACCTTTGCAGGAGAATCTTTCGAGCCTCAACAGGCTAAACGTTTATTTGGAATTATTGCTGGCGGCGGTTCATTTGCCGTAATGCTTATTGGCATGAACCTAAAGCCTTTTGTAAGTGCTTTTGGAACGGATGAATTACTGTTCTTATCAGCTGCTTTTTTAGGCCTTTCTTTTATATTTGGGACAATGGCAATGCAATACTTTAAAAAGAACCAAACAAAAGGCCCTAGAAAACCAATAAAAAAAGCACAAAAGAAAAAGAAAATGGACCCTTTTATTGTAGGAATTGCAACTATTGTTGCTTTGTCTGCTGTGGTTACTACGCTAGTTGATTACCAATTTAAAATGATTGCGAGTTCTTCTTTCCCAAATGAAGCTGATTTGGTCGCATTCTTTGGCACCTTTTATTCTATCGCGGGCGCTGCTTCGATTATTATGCAGTTTTTTGTAACGGGGCCATTGCTCTCAAGATTTGGCATCTTACTTGGACTCCTCATTTTGCCCTTCTTCCTTATTCTGGGCGCTACGTCTATTTTAATAGCTCCAGTACTATTGAGTGCTAGTTTTGCCAAATTTTCAGATCAAACTTTTAAGTTTACAATCAATAGCTCTTCTTTAGAATTGATTTGGTTACCTGTCCCTGCAAATATAAGAAAGACCCTAAAGCCACAAGTAAGCGGAACGGTTAAATCTATAGCAGAAGGTTTAGGTGGACTCATTACTTTTTTATTAGTAAAAGTTATTGCGCTTCCTTACTTAAGCATTGTTTCTCTTGGTTCTATTGTTATGTGGCTTTTTACTTCATTTAAAGTCAAAACAGGTTACCTGGATCAATTACAAACAGCCATAGCTAAAAGACAAATTGATTTTGAAGAACTAAATGTGGATGTCCAAGATGCTGCTATGGTTAAAACAATCGAAGAAACTCTCTCATCTGATGATGAGATTAAACAATTATTTGCTTTAGAAATCATTGAAGGCCTACCGCTCTCTTCTTGGAAGAAAACAATTAATCAATTATTTAATAACGGTTCGCCAGAAGTTCGTAAGCGTATCTTATCTATGGCTTGGGATGAAGAATCTATTCTTTCAAATGAGGATATCATCCAAGCTATGAATAAAAATGATTCCGTTTCAGCTGAAGCCATAATTGTTGTAGGTCGACGAAAATTAAAAGATGTTATTCCAAATTTAGAAACTCTATTAAATGATGAAAATCAAGATACCTGTGCGGCGGCGGCGGCGGCAATTTTGCAAGTTGGGAGTGGCCCAACTGATAAAGCTAAAATGATTTTTAACGATATGCTAGAGGATGAAGATGAGTCTGCTCAAGCCACTGCACTTAAAAGATTAATCTATAATGATCAAATTTTAACAAATGATAAGTTAATCTTTTTTCTAAAACACGATAGTGACATAATTAGTAACGTAGCCTTAAACATTGCTGAAAAGAGAAAAGATGAAACTCTAGTTCCTGCAATTATATCTAATTTGTCTCTAGCACAAACAAGTATTCAAGCGCGTCAAACTTTAAAGAGTTTTTCTGAGAAACTAATTAATGAACAGTTTGAAAAATTACTTGAATCGAAAGAAACAAACAGAAAACTACGACTAGGAATTATTAGGACACTCAGAGAATATCCAGATGATTATTCAATTGAATTATTAATTTCACAATTAGATAGTAATGATCAAGATATATATAATTTGATCGTAGAGTCATTACTTGCAATCGCACGAGTCAACCCCATTGAAGAAAATAAAAAAGATCGTATTGCTAGTGAAATAAATACAATTGCAAAAAAAGTATATGCCCTAAATGAGCGTATAAAAATGTTGCCTGATGATGAGCACCAGTTCCTTATGAAAGATCATCTTAATAACGAAATTCAAAATACTCTACCTACTTTGTTAAAGCTTGGTGTTCTTAATATTCCTGACACACCAATTGAAACCTATATTCATACCGTTAAATCTGGCGACCCATCTAAACTTCCATTCTTACTTGAATTTTTTGAAAATATCTTTTCAAAAAATGAACGTGAAATTATCAATCCTTTAATTGAACAAATATCGCTAGATGAACGTAGCAAAATTGGCCATCTTCATTTTAAATCACTACCAACCAACTTAGATCAAGAATTAATTGATTCTGTATATTCACCAAATAAATGGGAATCAGTTATTGCTTTAGATTACCTATTAATTTCAAATAAAATAGATGTTGTCAAATCCTTGGATTGGCAAAAAGTTCCAGATTCAAATGCAAATCAAGAGTTAATTGCAAGAAGAATACAAAAAAATGGCGCAAATCTTGATTTCATACCATCGGACCGTTTTAAATTAGATATAGAAATTTTATCTATGTACTCTACTTTAGAAAAAACAATCATTCTCAAATCAGTTGATTTATTCAAATCAATCCCGGCTGAGAACCTATCACGAGTAGCGCAAATCACGGATGAAGTTTCTTATGATGCAAATAGTTCTATATTTGCAGAAGGTGACTATGGCGACTCACTTTTCATTGTAGTTGATGGAAATGTTCGTATCCATAAAGGACAGCAAGAATTAGCAATGCTCGGCAAGGGTACTTGCCTAGGAGAAATGGCCTTATTGGATGATGAACCTCGCTCTGCAGACGCAACAGTCACTGAAGATTCAACTTTATTTCAAATCGAACAAGAAGGCTTCTACGAAGTAATGGGTAGCCAAAGTGATATTATGGAAGGTATAATTAAATTGCTTACTAGCCGATTAAGAATTGCAAATGAAAAAATGATAGGGAAGTAAAAAGTTTTTTTTATTTCTTTGGCAAAATTTTATTTAATTGATCTTCTGTCTTCTCTTCAACCGTTTCTTTCACTTTTGACTTGGTTTCAAACACTTTCTCTTTAACATTTTCAACACCGGTTTGAACACCTTCTTTTATGGTTTCAACTGAGATATCATTACCACTCCACACCATATAGGCAACCCACAATATTAAAATTGCGCCGACAACCAATACCACCTTGATTAATTTTTTGATTACTCCAAAAAGAATGATTAATGCAAGTACCACAGCAACAGCCATATAGACTGGATTGGATACTAACATTTCAATTGATTGATCCATTAATGATTATCTTTCATGTCTAATTTTTGATGATTGATTCGGCCAGAACGTGTTTCATATTCTTCTATCATTTTCATAATTATAGGGTCATCAGGCATATCAAATTTCATAGTATCAATTTTACCAGACTGTGAAACTACTCTTCCCTTTTCAATTTGTAATTCAATTACACCAATATAGTACCCTTCTTTTCCAGCCTGAGTTACAATAGCTCCATTAATAATTTCTGGTTTTTCAAGTGCTGATTGACTGTGTGCTCCAATGATTATATCTAGTCCTTTAATTTTATCTGCAATAACATTATCTAAATCAGCTCCTTGGTGTGTCATCAATATAAAGATGTCTGCCTTTCTTTTTAATCTTTTCATTTCTGATTTAATTGATTTAATTGGGTCAGATAGTTTTATTTTATCTCTTATTTCTTTTGGATAGTATTTGACCGCATAAGGATCCATGATGCCTAGGATAGCAATTCTTAATTTATTTTTCACAGTTATATGAGATTTAACAACACCTGGATAATCTATATTTGTTCCAATGACAACTGTCTTCATTAAGCTTGTTAATTGATTGAGTTCCTTTGGATCCATTGTTAATTCTTGGTCACCCAGTAAGATTGCGTCATAAGATAGTAAATTATAAGCTTCTGCCATCAGGCTATCTTTTAGTGTTTGGTGAGTCATTGTAAATATATCTCCAGCATCTAAGAGCAGTGTGTTGGGATTTTTTCTAAGGAAGTCTGAAAAATAGATTGATCTTTTTTCAACTGCACCAAATGGATGGTCCGGACAATAACAATTCTCTAGAGCACCATTGGTATTATTCGTGTGAAGGATGTAAAGTTTCCCATCTTGTCCAAAAACTAAATTCAAAAACATAGGAACTAAGATAAGTAGGAATAGTTTTCTCTGTACTATCATGTCTAAAATTGAGTGTAATGAAGAGATTAATCAAAACCTTTTTATTTAGTTCTTTTATTTTTTCGCAATACCCAGCGGATTCACTTTTATCTTTACCTGATAATTCGATTACACAGAAAATATTCCTATATCCGATAGCTAAATGGCAAGGTATCTCCTATGGAAATAATGCGATGAATTGCCAATTCTTTCCAAGTTGTTCAAACTATGGTGCTCAGGCAATTCATGAAAAAGGGGTGCTTTCTGGACTGGCCATCACCTCAGATAGGATAATACGATGCAATCATACAGCATATAGTGTCCATCGTGAAATGGGAGGAAAGTTCCACAAGGATGGACGATTAGTAGACCAAATTAATTATAATGTTTTAAGCAAATCCAAAAAATCTCCTATGCTTGCTGCGGGACTATCTATGGTAGTTCCTGGACTAGGAAGAGTTTATGCTGGGCGACCAAAGGACGGTTTTTTTGGATTTTTAATGTCAGCTCTCGCAATAAATGCAGGTGTAAAATCATTAAGAAAAGAAAGTTTCCTTGCCCCTTTATATATTGGTATTGCATTGATATTTTACAGCGGTGAAATATACGGCGCATACCGTACAGCTAAGTACTATCAGCCAATGGTCAAAGAATAGAATCTTTTTTTCAAGCATTTAAATGCTGTATTTTTATATTCTTTATTAAGCCACTGTAGCTCAGTTGGTAGAGCAACGCATTCGTAATGCGTAGGTCAGGAGTTCGACTCTCCTCAGTGGCTCAAAAAGAAACAATCCGTTTTATAGATAAGAAAGCCTCCAATTTCGGAGGCTTTCTTGTTTACATAGAATTGAAAAGATTTGAACAGAATATCGTATAAAACTGTATAAGGTTTCATTTTAATAAATGATATCATCAAGGTTGTTTAATATATTCTATCTTACTAATCTAAATAAAATTAAAAGAAGTGTAAAAAAATGAAGAAATATTCTTTTGAAGTAACAACCTCAGCTAAGATCAAAACTAAAAATTTGGAGAAATGGTTCAGTCAAGATGGTGATGTTTATGATGTCCTTAGCACCATGGTTGATTATGAGCGAGATAAGGAAGAATCAGTTTTAAGTTTTGATGATGATGGAACTTTAAGGTGCTCAGTAAAAAAATTGATAGAAGCTCTATATGAATTTTCAGTTGAATTTAATTGTGAACTACAAGGGGAGTTTTATACGTATGATAAATACAGCGCACATGTTTTCAAGGCGCCTAAGTTTATAAAAGAAGAATTAATGGATTAAAGGTATAAGAGCTCTTATTGATTTTTTTAATTTGATTTCAACATTTTTTCTATCTCTAAAACATGTAACTCTTCTTGGCCAATCATAGTACGAGCATATTCTTCTAAGTAAACTGAATCATCATTTATTAATTTTAATAATTCATAGTAACTATTTATTGCTTTTTTTTCATGCTCAAGAGTTTCATTTAATATTTCATTAATATCATGCTTAAAAGTTTCTTTAATATTATTAATGTTCAAAGGTGGGTGACCTCCTAGACCTGTAATATGCTCACCTGCCATATTTGCATGCGTTAATGACTCTGTTGCCTGTGCTTTAAAAAAGTCAATCAAGGGTAATCTATTTGGGCCGAAAATCATTAAAGAATAATGAGTATATCTAATTACGCCTGATAATTCTAAATCAAAAATTTCAGTTAGTTTCTTTATTATTTCTTTTTTTTTCATAATCTTCCAATCTTGCTTATTCTACAATCAATAAATCGATCTCGAAAATCAAAGTAGAGTTTGGTGGGATGACTCCCATATCCTGATTACCATAACCCATGTTTGGAGGTATAGTTAATTTTCTTTTGCCCCCTACTTTCATTCCTGGCACGCCTTCATCCCACCCACTAATTACTTGACCAGCACCAATAGTAAAACGAAAAGGTGTTCGTCCTGGATTTAATGAAGAATCAAACTTTGTTCCATCTGTAAGAGATCCTGTATAATTTACTGTAACAATGCTATTTTTTTCAGCTTCCGCACCTTCTCCGACTGCTAAATCTTCTATAATTAGTTCACCATTCACTATTGCTTCATCCTTACTGCAACCTGTAATTAATAATAGAATGCTCATTACAGGTATTTGCCATTTAATTTTCATAACTTAACTCCAAATTCAAGGGTATAAGTTTACATTAATTGACTGAATAGAATTACCGTAAATTTGCTTACATGCATATCATAAAATTATGACAATGTCAGATACGGAACCTTCATCTAGATAAAACGTTATTCTGAATAATGCGGATTACTTTATCATTCATCTATCTTTTAAAAAAAAGCTTATTGCTTTTCATAACTTTTTTTGTTTTGATTTTTGCTCAAGATAATCGCCTGCGACTAAAACAAGCTGACCTTTTAGAAAATATCACAATTGATGGAATATCAATGCAGTATCTAAAAGGTGATGTTGTTTTTTCTAAGGGTGATATGATAATAACATGTGATTGGGCGCGGTTCAATCAAAGCACTGAACAGGGCTTTCTCTTTGGTAAGGTTTCTATGAATGAGAATGAACAAAATCTAACTTGTGATTCAATGTTTGTGGATTCACCCAAAGATATCATGATTGCCTATGGAAATGCCAATGTTTGGGATACCACCTATAGTTTAGTGGCAGATACACTTTTTTATTTTTCTGAGTTAGATAGTGGTTCAGCGAATGGCCAAGCTACTTTAATTCAAAAAAAGCAAGTAATAAAAGGGGACCGTATTGAATACAAAGACATTCCTGAAGTTGATGGAGTTTCTTATGCCGCTAGAGGAAATGTTACCATAACTGAAGAAGGTAGAATTGCAACATGTGGCGAAGCTATATATGATAGAGAAAAAAGTAATACAATACTTAGAATTAATCCAGAAATTATCGATAATGATCAGACAATAGCGGGAAGTGAAATATATTTAAATTATAATGACGAGCTATTAGAAAGTTTATTTATACCAAGTAATGCACACGCAACACACCCCTCAAAAGGGATTCGTGAAAGGTTAGAAATTATAGAACAAGATACTACTATTTATCAAGATCCTCTTGAATTCACTGATGATCTGACTGGTTCTATAATGAAAGGATATTTCGTTGATGGAAAATTGGATTCTATTCGATTAGAAGGAATGGCTACAACCATATATCATATTTTTGAAGATTCTATTTACCAAGGTAAAAACCAGTCCTCTGGAGATACCATCACTATGAATTTTGGAGAAAATGATATTGAAAAGATATTTATCTCAGGTGGTTCAGAAGGCACTTACACTCCCGACTCTACAGGAGCTGATATGGATGGACCTGTAATATATAAATCTGAAGATATTGAATATGATGTAACAAATGAGTTCACTGACCTTCATGGAGACGCCACTATTGATTATACAAACGTAAATCTTTCAGCAGGTTTTATTAATATCGCCTGGCGGAATAACCTTTTAAGAGCTACACCAGAATCAGAAAGAGATTCATCTTATGGAATAATTAGGCCATCTATGGTAGAAGACAATGAAGAGCCTATGGTTGGTGATACAATGATTTATAATTTAGAAACTCGAAATGGGAAAGTAATCAAAGGGACTACAAAAGCTGAAGATGGATTTTATCATGGTCAAGAAATCCGAAATCAGAATATGGATATTTTTTATGCCAAACATGCAGCCTACACAACTTGTGACCTTGAAGATCCACACTTTCATTTTGAAATGAATCGAATGAAAATGATCAATGAAGATAAAGTAGTTGCTCGCCCCATTATTCTCTATATCGCGAATATCCCAATATTTGGGCTACCTTTTGGGGTTTTTCCCCACCAAAAAGGTCGCCGTCATTCTGGCTGGATAATGCCCACATATGGCACTGATGCTCGTTGGGGTGGATATATAAATGGACTTGGATTTTATTGGGCTCCAAGTGATTATTATGATTCAAAATTCACTATGAGTCTTTATGATAGAGATGGAATTACTCTAAGATCTCAAAATCAATACAGTAAACGTTATAAGTATAACGGAAGTTTTGATCTTGAAACTAAACAACGTTTTTCAAGTTCTGTCCCAGATGAAGATCGAGATATTTATAATTTAGGTTCAAACAGGCAAAGTGATTATGTGGTGCGCTGGAATCATAGACAAAAATTAAGAAATAATCAATCTGCGGCAGTTAATGCAAGTTATTATTCTAGTGGTGACTATAATAGGCGTACAGGAATAGAACAGCAAAAACGTTTGAACCAGCAAGCTGTTTCTAATGCGACTTACTCTAAAAGGTGGCCGAAATCTCGTAACAGTTTAAGTATAAATTTATCTTCTCGTAGAGATTTGATGGCCGAGAAAAAAATTGATCAAAACTCTGTCTTTTATAACAATCCTACTCGAGCTGGGCAACAAATAAATATTACAAATAACACTGTACCACAAATGGCTTTCTCTCATAGTCAAAGAGCTCTTTTCCCAACAAAAGCAAAAAAGAAAAACTGGTATAACAATATCAACTATAATTATTCATCACGATTTACGAATAATCTTAAAAATTATTACGAATCAGAATCATACTCAATTGATGATTCCACAAATGGCTACAGATGGCTAATGGATAAGAACGATGATCCGTTAGCTAACACTTTTTCTGATTATATAATTGCTCACACAACGGGGCTAAATATGTCATCAAAAATCTTTAAATATTTTAATATTTCACCCAGTTTATCTTTAAAGTCAGATTGGGTTAATCGTACGTTCTCTGGTGACCTAGATACTTTAGGAAAAATTAATAAAAATGAAATTAAAGGTTTTGCAACGAGGACAACCGGTTCGTTCAATGTAAATATGAATACACAAATCTATGGGTTATTACCTCTTAAAATTGGCAAAATCCAAGCTATTCGACATGTAATTTCACCTAGTTTAGGTTATTCTTTTCGTCCAGATTTCTCAAAAGAAGTGTTTGGTATGAATCCAGGGTATTACGAGGAAATAAAACAAGATAATGGTGAATCAGTTTACTTTGATCGATTCTCTGGGACACTCGCTGGCGGAACACCAAAAGGGGAAAATCAGTCAATGAACATATCCGTTAATAATGTATTCCAAGCAAAAATAATTAATGGTGATAAAGAAATAAAACAAGATCTATTTTCTTGGAGAATGTCTACAAGTCGAAACTTTGTGGCTGACGAATTTCAATGGAACAATCTCAATTCTTCTGTTCGAGCAAATATAAATAGAAAGCTTAATCTAGATTTTTCCATGACTCATGATTGGTATGAATTTGATAAAAAAAATAACTTACGAATTAATAAAATTAAAACCACTGGAGGGCTCTTAACACCTAGGCTTATTAATGCCCGTTTTTCAACTGGATTTAGATTCTCAGGTAATCGACTATCTTATAATTCAGAAGATGAGCAAGTTGAAGAACCTGACAGTAGTTCATCATTCCAGCGTGTAGATGGCGCTAACCTTGCAGGGTCAATTACTGGGCTTGGCAATAATAAATCAGCTGGTAAACTTTGGGATACATCAATGAGCTTTAGTTTTGCATATAATAATGCAAATCCAAATAACCCTCAAAAAACTTTTTGGATGTCTTCAAATTCGACAATTCAACTTACTGAAGCATGGCGTGTACAATACAATGCACGATTTGATCTAATTAACCAGAATCTGGTAAGTCATACTTTTTCTATTAATCGTGACTTACATTGTTGGGAACTAAGTCTAAATTGGACACCAAATGGATATGCTTCTGGACTTTATCTCAGATTAAATGTCAAATCACCAAACCTTCGAGACTTGAAACTAGAACAAAGAGGTGGAACGTTCAACCGACCATCTTTATTTGACCGGTAATCATTTATCGTTAAACTTCTTATATAAATATGCCTTCAGAATCATCAAAAAACTGGATAATAATAGCTGAGTTTAGCGGTAGCGTATATGCTGAAATGGCTGAGAACATCTTAATCGATAATGATATTCCATGTTATACAAAAGGTGATTTTTTAAGTACCGCTTATAATATTAATGCAATGACTCTCCCTGGTGGTTCTGTAAAATTGTATATTCCTGAGTCTTTTAAAACAAAGTCAGAAACATTACTTAGCAATATTTTACCTGAAAATGACTAACAAAACTATTCGCTCCATTAAAGGTACTCAAGATATTCTTCCTGAAGAAAGTTTTAAATGGCAGTCGCTTGAAGATACAATCCGAAAAATAACAAGCTATTATGGTTACCAAGAAATAAGAACACCTGCCTTTGAACAAACTAAGTTATTTTCTAGAGGGGTTGGAGAAGAAACTGATATTGTTTCAAAAGAAATGTACAGTTGGACGGATCAAGGTGGTGAAAATCTGACTCTTAAACCAGAACTTACTGCACCTGTAGCAAGAGCATACATTCAACATAATTTAGGTGGCGTTAGCCCTGTTAATAAGCTCTATTATATTGATGCGTTATTTAGAAGAGAAAGACCTCAAAAAGGGCGCTACCGTCAGTTTCATCAGTTTGGAGTAGAAGCTTTTGGTTCAGAGCACCCTGAAATAGATGCTGAAGTAATTGCTTTGGCAATATCTATATTTAAGTCCGTTGGCCTAGAAAGCCTTCAATTAAATCTAAATTCGATCGGGTCACCTGAATGTCGAAAAAATTATAGAACAGCTTTACAAGAATTTTTAAAACCACACTTTTCTAACCTGACTGAGACAAGCCAAAAAAGGGTTAATAATAATCCATTACGGATTTTGGATACTAAAGCTCCTCATGAAATTAAAATTCTTGAGGATGCGCCAAATATTTCAAATTATTGGACAAATGAAGATGAAACTCATTTCAAGACAGTAATTGAATATTTAGATATCTTAAAAATTGAGTATGAATTAAGGCCTCGACTTGTTCGTGGCCTTGACTATTACACAAGAACTACTTTTGAGATCACATCATCAGATTTAGGCGCTCAAGATGCCATATGCGGTGGTGGCAGGTATGATGGGCTTGTTGAGATGTTAGGCGGCAAGCCAACTCCAGGGATTGGTTTTGCAGCAGGAATGGAACGAGTTCTCTTGGCAATGAAAAGTCACGTATCTAATAAAAATAAAGTGCAAATATATATAGTTGGATTAGGCGATAATGCTCGTACAACTGTGATTAAATTAGCTGAAGAACTAAGACATCAAAATCTAGCTACAGAGTTCGATGTTCTTCGTCGATCTTTAAAAGCACAACTTCGAGAAGCTAATAAAATGAGTGTTAAATATGCCATCATTATAGGTGACAAAGAGTTAGAGTCAAATCAATTAGAAGTAAAAGATTTTTTAACAGGTAATCAACAAACAATTTCATTAAATAAAATTGTTGAACATATGAATTCTTTGTCTTTTTAATAATTTATTTTACATTAAATACACGCGCATGAATAATTTGAATTTCCATCACTTCTAAAAAAAAGAGTTAAATGAGTACAAAACCATTATTAATTGTTGAGTCTCCTTCAAAGGCAAAAACTATATCTAAATACCTTGGCGGTGAATACGAGGTTATGGCTTGTGTAGGACATATTAAAGATCTACCTAAAAAGGAATTGGGTGTAGATGTCGATAATAATTTTTCAATTATTGAAGATATCCTACCTGACAAAAAAGCATTTATGAAAGAATTTAAAGCATTAGCTAAAAAGACAACTCAGATTGTGGTTGCGACCGACCCTGATCGTGAAGGTGAAGCTATTGCTGCTCATATTGCTAGTGAAGTAGATAAAGATAAAATATCACGAGTGCAATTTACTGAGATTACTAAAGAAGGTGTTGAAGAAGGCATGAATGATATTAAAGATATAGATGAAGATCTTGTAGAAGCTCGCACAGCCCGTAGAATCATAGATCGCTTAGTTGGATATAAAGTTTCACGTGTATTATGGAGCACTCTAAAAAAGAATATGAAATTCGTAGAGGTCTCACTTTCTGCTGGTCGAGTTCAATCATCTGCTTTAAAAATCATTGTTGAAAGAGAACGCCTAAGACAGGCTTTTCATTCTGCCCTTTATTATGATCTAAAAGCGGAATTTCAAATTAAAAATAATTCATTTAATGCAACTCTTATTCGAGTAGATGGAGAAAGACTTGCTACGGGAAAAGATTTTGATCCAAATACTGGCCAATTAAAAAAGGACAACGTCTTGCTCCTTTCAAAAGCGCAGGCTGATGAATTGGTAAAAGAGTTGACCAATGGAAATTGGGTCGTTTCAGATGTGGAAGAAAAAATTAAAAACTCTAACCCTAAGCCACCTTTCACAACATCAACTCTTCAGCAAGAAGCAGCTCGAAAGCTTCGTTCCTCAGCAAGAAAAACTATGCGAACTGCTCAGAGGCTTTATGAAAAGGGTTTTATTACATACATGCGTACTGATTCAACAAATTTATCTGCTGAAGGCATTAATGGTGCTAGAAATGAAATTAAGTCTAGGTTTGGTAATGAATACTTACCTGACAAGGCACGGACTTATTCCTCAAATGTAAAAAATGCTCAAGAAGCCCACGAAGCCATTAGACCTGCTGGTGTATCATTCGTAAAGACTGAAAAAGTACGTACTGAAATTGATGAAGATGCTGCAAAACTTTATGATTTAATTCACAAAAGAACTTTGGCCTCTCAAATGACATCAGCTAAGATGAAACAGATTTCAGTTACTATTGAAAATCAAAAATCAGAATTTCGAGCGAATGGAAAAGTGATCCTCTTTCCGGGTTATATGGCTGCTTACGTTGAAAGTACAGATAAAAGAAGTGGCATTACTGAGGATCAAGAAACTATTTTACCTAATTTAGCTAAAGGTCAAGCTTTAGAATGTAATCAATTAAGCTCTGACGAACATGAAACAAAGCCAGCCGCTCGATTTACTGAAGCTTCCTTAGTAAAAGAATTAGAAGCTCAAGGAATAGGTCGACCTTCTACTTTTGCCAATATTATTGATACTATTGTATACCGGACATATGTTGTTCGGGAAAGAGGAACGCTGACACCTACATTTCTTGGAATTACAGTGACTCAGCTATTAGAAAATCATTTCACATCGCTTGTGGACAGTCAGTTTACTGCTAAAATGGAAGATGAATTGGATGCAATATCAAGAGGCGAAGCAGAATCACTTCCTTTTATGAAAGAATTTTACTTTGGCTCTGATGAAGTAAAAGGACTAGCAGGGATGTTAGATGATAAAGTAGATATTGGCAAAGCTTGTTCTGTTCAATTGGATTACGACGGAGACCCTATTGAAATACGTGTTGGTCAATACGGTCCTTTTATACAGCAGGGAGAAGTAAGAAAATCTGTACCAAAAGATATTTTTCTTGGTGATCTCAATGTTGACAAAGCGTTAGAGATTTTAAATCAAGAAATTAATGAAGATCGTGAACTTGGAATTGACCCCAATACCAATGAAACAGTTTTGGTTAAAAGTGGCCCTTATGGACCTTACGTGCAACTAGGTGAAACTAGTAAGCGCAAAGGTATTCCAAAAGGAACACCTCCAAATGACATTGATCTTGAAATGGGCTTAAAACTTTTATCTCTTCCTCTTATATTAGGAAAACACCCCGAAACAAATGAAGATGTAAAAGCAGATTATGGAAGATTTGGACCTTATGTTACAGCTGGAAAAGGAAAGAATGGAACAATTCCACCAAATATGTCACCACTAACAATCAACCTTGAAGAAGCGCTTGAGCTAATCAAGAATCGTAACAGTGGACCACAAGAACTACGCAACCTTGGAAATCACACTGCAACTGGTGAATCTTTAATTATTAAATCAGGTAGATATGGCCCTTATATAACTGATGGAAAGTTCAATGCTTCTCTTCCGCGTGAATCTGATCCTGAAAAAATTACACTTGAAGAGGCTGTTGCTTTGGTTGATAAAAAAAGAGCTGCTCCACCAAGAAAAAAACGACGTAAAGCAAAAAAGAAGAAGAAATGAACCGAATTATAACTCTTTTATTTTTTTTCAGTATAATTTTGGCTGATGAAAAAAATAAACTAATAATGGATATTGAACAAAGCTTAATGGCTACTTGTTGTTGGAGTGGTACAGTCTATGATCATGGCAATAAGGAGATGGAAATTGAAATTGCTGGAATGGTTCAAAATGGAAAAACTAAAATAGAAATACTAAATTATTTTACTGAAAAATATGGTGAACGGGTTCTCTCTTCACCTGTTGCAGAAGGATTTAATTTTCTTGCGTGGCTTGCTCCAATCTTTATTTCTATTCTATGTTTTATCAGCATTATACTCTATATAAGATCTCCCGCGGGAGCAATTAATGCTAAAACATATAAAGATGACTTAAGTATTAAATACAATGATCAGATTGAAAAAGAATTAAAAGATTTAGATTGATGAATGGTTTAAGTTTATCTAGAGGAGTAATATCTCTAATATGAGTATTGATAAAATTGTATCGCTTTGTAAAAGAAGAGGCTTCATCTTTCAAAGTTCTGAAATTTACGGTGGTTTTGGCGCTATATATGATTATGGGCCTTTAGGTATTTCTCTAAAAAATAATATTTCTCAACTCTGGTGGAGAGCTATGACTCAGCTTCATGAAAATATTGTTGGCCTAGATAGTGGAATTTTAATGCATCCAAAAGTATGGGAAGCTTCAGGTCACGTAGGTGCTTTTAACGACCCTCTAGTGGATTGTAAAGAATGTAAAGCTAGATATCGAGCAGATGAACTTTTTGAAGGCGATTCAAATGATGGAGATTGGAAAAAGATTGCATGCCCTAAATGTGGAACAACCGGTAATTTAACTGAACCTCGCCAATTTAATTTAATGTTTAAAACTAATGTTGGGCCTATTGAAGAGGATTCTAATATCGCTTACCTTCGACCTGAGACTGCTCAAGGTATTTATGTTAACTACCTCCTTACTCAGAATGCAATGCGACTTAAGGTACCTTTTGGAATTGCCCAAATTGGAAAGGCTTTTAGGAATGAAATTATTGCAAGAAATTTTATTTTTCGCACTCGTGAATTTGAGCAGATGGAAATGCAGTACTTTGTAAAGCCAGGTGATGATGATCAATCAATGAAAGACTGGAAATTTGAAAGACTTAAGTTTTATGATCAACTAGGAATTAATTCTAAAAAGTTGCGTTTTCATGAGCACGGTCCAAATGAGTTAGCTCATTATGCTAAAGAAGCTTGGGATATTGAATTTGAATTTTCATTTGGATGGTCTGAGATTGAAGGCATTCATAATCGAACTGATTATGACCTTGCACGACACCAAGAGTTCTCAGGTAAAAAAATGGAAATTTTTGATCAACAAAACAATGATCGCTTCCTGCCATTTATCATTGAAACATCTGCAGGTTTAAATAGAATGATGCTTGCCGTTCTCTCTGACGCATATTGGAATGATGAAGAAAATAATCGAGTTGTTATGAAATTGCACCCAAGGATTGCTCCTGTTACAGCCGTGGTATGTCCACTGGTTAAAAAAGATGGCTTACCTGAACTTGGTCGAAAGGTAATGGATATATTAAAACCTCACTTTAAAGTTATCTATGACCAACAAGGTTCTATTGGAAAAAGATATTATCGACAAGATGAAGCAGGCACACCTTATGGCATTACATTGGATCATCAGTCAATTGATGATAAAACAGTAACGCTTCGTGACCGTGATACTCAAGTTCAAAATCGTATTTCTATTGACAACTTAGTCAATGCAATAAATGACAGTATAGAGTCTTATTCATGAATAGACACTTAGCACTACGCTCAGGTAATCCAACATTAAATGCAAATACTTTTTCTGGTTTTGATTTAACGACTGGCGGAACGATGACAATTATGGGCACCGTCAATAAAACAGCATTTTCACTGTTATTACTAATGACCACTGCACTTTTTACTTGGAATCTGCCAGTCGGTGACCCTCGTAGTAGCGGGCTTATGATCTTTGGAATGTTAGGCGGGTTTGTTTTAGCTCTCATCACGATTTTCAAACATCAATGGGCTAAGTTTACAGTTCCTGCCTATGCTCTAATGCAAGGATTAGCCTTAGGTGGAATTTCTAAATACTTTGAGACTATGTACCCTGGGATAGTCAATCAAGCGGTCATGCTCACTTTTGGAACGCTTGGAGCATTGTTGCTTGCATATCGATCTGGGATAATAAAAGCGACAGAAAATTTTAAATTAGGTATTATTGCAGCAACTGGTGGGATCGCATTTGTTTACATGATTAGTTGGGTTTTGAGTTGGTTTAGTGTTTCAGTGCCAGTAATTCATTCTAATTCAAACATGAGTATACTTTTTAGTATCGGTGTTGTCATTATTGCAGCTTTAAACTTGGTTCTAGATTTTGATTTTATTGAAGAAGGATCAGAAAAAGGTGCTCCTAAATATATGGAATGGTATGGCGCTTTCGGATTACTAGTAACTCTTATCTGGCTCTACTTAGAGATTCTTAGATTGTTAGCAAAACTTTCTTCAAGGCGAAAATAATTTTTACAATTCTTCTTTGCCAAAAATTATTAGTATTATAATTTTATCACCGGTTAAATAAGGAAAGCCTTTTGAAAAAAAGATTTAATTGGAGTAAATGGACACGAAAAACTCATTATTGGGGCTCATTTGTTATTACTCTTCCATTATTACTTATAATTATGACGGGTATCCTTCTTCAATTAAAAAAAGAGGTTAATTGGATACAGCCCCCAACTAAAAAAGGGCAAGTGCAAAGCAATCCAATAATTTCTTTTGATGATATATTAAATGCAGCTAAAACTGCAGATGAAGCAAATATTAAATCTTGGGATGATATTGATAGGCTTGACGTAAGAATAGAAAAAGGAATTGTTAAAGTGCGTGGAAAGAACAGCTGGGAAGTTCAAATTGATACAAAAACAAAAAAAGTATTACAAGTTGCATATAGGCGATCAGATTTAATTGAAAAATTACATGATGGATCTTGGTTTAACGATAAAGTAAAATTATATATTTTCTTACCTTCGGGAATTATCCTTTTTATTCTTTGGTCGACTGGTTTATACATGTTCATACTACCTTATACTAAAAAGTGGAAAAAGAAAAAGTGATAAAAAAACTAATTATTTTTATATC
>Ga0209403_10001763_pt1 | contig 27272 bp, 27 predicted proteins | sample ArcticOcean_MG_C_8_FD_187440 | JGI IMG/M metagenome (GOLD analysis project Ga0209403, IMG submission 187440) | Marine microbial communities from western Arctic Ocean - ArcticOcean_MG_CB11_86 (SPAdes) (version 2) | ecosystem: Environmental > Aquatic > Marine > Oceanic | place: Arctic Ocean... | reverse complement strand
AAGCGCTTCGAGGCCGTGGACAAACGCTTTGAGGAGATCACAAGCCGATTGGATCGCTTCATGGTTTGGTCGTTCAGCACCACCGTGACGGTCGGTGGCTTGGTCGTGGCCATCCTCAAGCTCTGGAACTGAGCTTGTGAGCAGTTAATCCAACGTCAAGAAGAGCGATTTCCTAGGCTGTCCCTTGACGGCGCGGCTGAGGTGTCCCTGTCCGGTGGTGTCCTCGGCAAGCAGGAGGTCTCCGGTTTGAAACACCCGCCGGGTGCCATCGCCCACCTCAATGTCCACTTCCCCTTCCAGCATCACGATGTACTGCCGACGTGGGGCATTGTGCCATTCGTAGTGGTAATCCCCAGAGGTTTCTCGGAAAATCACTCCGGTCGCCGGGATGAGTTTTGACAGTTTTCCGATGTCCCCGTGGTCAAAAATCGGCACATCGATGTCCTCAAAGTGCGACTGGCCGTCGTCGCCCGTGTACAGTCGTGTGACTTTCATTTCGTGTTCTCCATGGGTTAATGCAGGCACTCCTGCAAAGATTTGCTGAGATTGTTGAGCAGTGTGAAGTACAAATCCGGCCCCGCCGACAATTCTACTCCAATGGGATCCAGCACCCCATGCTTGACCTCGAGTCCGTTGGACACCACCCGCAGTAGTTTAGGCGAAAATTGCGGTTCTGTGAAGACACAACGCCCTCCGGAACCCAGCATTTGTGTGCGGAGCGTTTGCAAACGCTGCATTCCGGGAGAGTGCTCGTGGCTGAGTGTCACCGCTCCAATGGGGTGCAGGTTGTAGCGTTTTTCAAAATACTGGTAGGCATCGTGAAACACGAGGTAGGGTTTTTGGGAGAGTGAAGACAAGCCCTCACGCAGTACCGCATCCAGTGCATCCAGTCGTTTACGGAGCCTCTGTCCATTGTCGTGATATGCTTGAGCTTGTTCCGGATCAACGGCTTGGAGCGTGGTCACAATGATTTGCACCATGACTTTGGCATTATTGGGGTCAAGCCAAAGGTGGGGATCCCTGCCTTCATGGTCGTCTCCGGAATACGATTCTTCCGTTTCACGATCGTGGGAATTCCACACCAAGCCTTGACGAAGACTCAACCAGTGAATCTCCTCCGTGTCTGTCAAGGCCACCACCACAGCCTTGCGGGCGAGGGTGCGGAGCGGTTTGCTTAAAAAAGCTTCCGACTCTTCCCCGATCCAAAACACCACCTCGGCGGCTTGCAACGCACTCGCACCACTGGGACGCAACGCATAAGTGTGGGGTGAGGCTTGCCCCCGAATCAGTAGTTTGGGCTGGGCGATTCCAGCCATCACTCCTGCCACCAGCGAGTGTAGTGGTTTGATTGAAACCACCACCTGCGGGCTGGCTTGTGCGGTGGAGGCTCCCAGCCCAATCGTCAGCAGAGTGGCAATGAGTGCCGTTTTTAAGTGCATCCGGATTTCTTGTCTCTTGCCCTCAAGCTATGTTATAAAGTTACATTATAGAACTCAGTGAGTGCATCGTCAACTATCCCATGAATTGAAAAATCCGTATGACCGCAGCACAGCAAGGATTTCCGGAGCGTGGGCATGACCACGCCGCTTGTCTGTTGCAGATTCTCTCCAATGCTGAGGCGGTGTGCCAGCAGCACGAGGTGCGCTTGACTCCACAGCGTCGGCGGGTGTTGGAGATTGTGGCCGGCAGCCATTCCCCGTTGGGTGCGTATGACATTCTGGAGCAAATGGATTCCTCGGGTCGGCGTTCGGCTCCGATCACGGTGTACCGCGCTCTCGATTTTCTGATTGAACAGGGGTTGGTCCATCGCCTCACGAGTCTGAACGCCTTCACCGCCTGTGTGCACTCCGATTCTGAACACATCGCGCAATTCCTGATTTGCCGCGCTTGCCGCACCGTTGCCGAACTGAAGAGCAGTCGGGTCGCCCAAACCATCCAGCAGGATGCGGAACATGCAGGTTTCGCGGTCGATCAACAGGCGGTGGAAGTGACGGGCATTTGCCGGGATTGTGGAGTCTGAACGATGGCGGATTCTGCTGAGCGCACTCTGCTGCAGGCTTCCGGGGTTTCCATGAGACTCGGGAGGCTGCAACTGTTGGAGCAGGTTTCACTTGCGGTGACTGAGGGAGAGATCGTCACAGTAATCGGCCCGAATGGCGCAGGCAAAACGACGCTGTTGCGGATCCTGTTGGGGTTGCTACCCGCGAGTTCAGGACGCGTGGTCAAGCGTCCCCGGTTGCGGATCGGCTATTTGCCGCAGCGCCTCACCGTGGATCCGGTGCTGCCACTTTCAGTGACAAGGATGATGACGCTGACCGCTGCTCATCCCCGCAAGCAAATTGTGTCTTCACTGGAGGAAACGGGAGTAGCCCACCTGATCGACGAACCTGTGCAAGTCTTGTCCGGAGGGGAATTTCAGCGCATGATGTTGGCCCGCACATTGTTGGGAAATCCGGAACTGCTGGTGCTCGATGAACCCGTGCAGGGGGTGGATTACATGGGTGAAGCCAAGTTGTACGAACTGATTGGACGCATTCGGGATCGGCATGGCTGCGGGGTGTTGATGGTGTCGCACGACCTGCATGTCGTGATGGCGTCCACGGATCGGGTGGTGTGCCTCAATCGGCATGTTTGCTGCGAGGGACAGCCCGAAGAAGTGAGCCGACATCCGGAATACCTGCGGCTCTTTGGCTTGGAATCCGGCACCGCCCTGGCCGTGTACACCCACCACCATGACCACACGCATCACTTATCCGGAGCGGTGCATCTGGAACAGCCGCACGCCGAAACTACAACTAGAGAGCCGTCATGATCCTCGACGATTTTTTCTGGCGGTCGCTGCTGGCAGGGGCTGGGGTGGCATTGGTGGCAGGGCCGCTCGGTTGTTTTGTGGTCTGGCGGCGGATGGCCTATTTTGGAGACACGATGGCCCACTCTTCATTGCTTGGCGTCGCGCTTGGGTTTCTGCTCGGCATTGACCTCATGCTTGGAGTGTTTGCGGTGGCCCTTGTGGTGGCGCTGCTCCTGTTCGCCTTCCAACGGCAACGGCAACTTGCGAGTGATGCTGTACTAGGCACCCTCTCGCATGCTTCCCTCTCACTGGGCATGTTGGTGATCAGCCTGATGACATGGGTGCGCGTGGACTTGATGAGCTATTTATTCGGGGACATCCTCGCAGTTGACGTCAAGGACTTGCTCTGGATTTACGGAGGCGGGGGGGTGGCACTCGGAGTGCTCCTCTGGATTTGGCGTCCGCTGCTCGCGGTGACGGTGGATGAAGCACTCGCACAGGCTGAAGGGATTCCCACCCTGCGCCTGCAACTGGTGTTCATGCTGCTGATCGCCGGATTGATCGCCCTCGCTATGAAGATCGTCGGCATCCTGCTTATCACCTCACTGCTCATCATTCCGGCAACGGCTGCTCGGCGTTACAGCCGCACTCCGGAGCAAATGGCCATGGGTGCCGCCCTTGTTGGAGTGGCGTCCGTGGGGCTTGGTCTCACCACCTCCCTGCATTTTGACACTCCATCCGGGCCCTCGATTGTCGTGGCCGCGGTGTTGTTCTTCCTGTGCAGTGTAGTGCCGCTGCCGCGTTCAAGCTGAACGCGGTTCGTCAGCTTCACTCGCCGGGCGTTTCGGTAGCAAATCCAAGTGTTTCATGAGGGCGACAAACTCGCCGAGTCGCCGCTTCCGGTATGCTCCGGTGTCCACCTCGGAGTAATCGAAAAAACCGACACCATCCCTCAGTCCGTTGCGCCCCTGCTGCATGTTCTCCACTACGATCTCTGGAGCTTGATAACGGGCATCCACCGCCTTGCTCAGATAGTTGGAGGCGTGGTACAAAATGTCGCCGCCCCCCCAGTCGATGAATTCCAGCAATCCTAGAATCGCAAAGCGTGGACCAAAGCCGTAGTGGATCGCTCGGTCAATGTCTTCGGCAGAGGCAACGCCCTCTTCGAGCAAGCGGGCGGCCTCGTTCATTGCCAACGCTTGAATTCGGGGCACGATGTAGCCCGGAGAGGCATTGCAGACCACAGTTTTCTTGCCAATGGCTTCCAGCGATGTCCTCAGTTGGGTGACGGCCTCAGTGGAGGTTTGCTCACTCTTGCTGATTTCCACGAGCGGCATCAGGTGTGCGGGATTGAGCCAGTGGGCGTTCATGAATCGTTCAGGAGAGCGGACGAACTTAGCCAACTCCGTTACCAGAAAGGTTGAGGTTGTGGAGGCGATCACAGTATCGTTCGGCACAACTTCACTGACGAAGGCGAATACGGCTTCCTTGGCGGACATGACCTCCGGAACTCCTTCGTAGATGATCGGGCATTGCTCCAGCACCGTGCTTGCGTCGCCCCGGTGATGGTCGCTGATCAGGTTAAGAATGCGTTCAACCTCACCCTCATTCAGCAAATTAACAGAGGCAAGAAAATTCAGATCGGCCCGTAGTTCAGCTTTGCCAGTGACAACCATCTGCTGCCACTCGGAAGTGCTGCGCGCTTTCAGGTCAATCAGGGCCACTCGCTGTCCGGAATAGGCGTAGCTCAAGGCGATGCCACGGCCCATGCGCCCGGCACCAACCACGCCGATGACAGCGTCCATCAGCAGAAACCTTTGTGCAGCAGGGTGTGCATTTGCTCTCGGCTCAGGTCTGCCAATCCTAGATTTTCCAAGGTGCGTCCTTCCACATAGAGGTCGCGTTCAAGGATGGCACTGCCGATGCTCAGCATTCCGGTGGCGATGGGGGTCTCCACTCCCGCCCATTTGCCGACGGACACGATGAAGGACATGCCCAGTGCAACATCCTCGACCATGTAGCGATGCTTTTGGAGGTCAATGTCTTCACGCCAGTCACCACTATCCACTAGTTTTTCGTGGGCCGAGTAGCCGTACATCCACTCGTCACCAGCGCCGGGACCATTGTAGTGATCCCGGAGCGGAAAATGTGGTGCGCTGTATCCTAAGGCTTCCCGGATCCGAATACGTTCCTGATCCAGCGCATCGGTGACTCGCCGGATCGAGGGCTGGGTACCCTCGTTGTGAATATCCCACGAATCGAAATGTTCCAGTGGTCCCGCGTTCATAAGGATCAGCGGTGGGTGAATGATCGGCCCGGCGTTCATCAACGCTCCGCTGAGGGCATCCTCGCAAGGCTCAACCGAGGGATACGCTGCTTTCAAAACTCGATAGGTGCCTTCGGATTTTTCGGCAGGAAAGACTCCGGTGGGCAAGCGCGTCGCGTAGCCGCTACAGATGACTTGCCGGGGCGCACGCTTACGGGCGAGGTAGGGCAAGGTGCCGGTTTCCGCGAAAACCGTATTGTTGTGGTTACCCGACTCGCGCATGGCCTTGGCGAACAGGTAGCTGCCAAAGGTTCCGGGTGGCAAAAAGACCACCTGCCCGTCTTGCAGCAGAGGTGCCAGTTGCTGGGACAGGTCTTCGTGGGTGGTTGCAGGTAGAGGAATCAGCACTAATTGAGCACCGTCAATAGCTTCCTCCAACGAGGTGGTCGTCCGTGCAATGGGTACGTCACGTTCGCCCCGGAAATCCTTGACCGCAATGCTGCCTGCGGTCGTCACGGCTTGTAGCGCGGCGGCATCACGCCGCCAGAGCCGCACTTCGTGTCCCTTTTCCGACAATTCCGCCGCTGCCGCATAGCATCCGTGCCCACCGCCAATGACCGCAATTTTCATGTTTATTCCTTACGTCTCAAGGCAGTTCTCCATTGATCGTGATTCGTGGTGCAGGGAGCGTTGAGCGCGGCTGGTAAATTTCAGGATTGGTAGGGCCACGGATTGTCCTGCCGCCATGCGGTCAGGTGGACTTCGCGGTTTTCCAGCACCGCTTCAAGGCTGCGGATGCAAGCCATGTGGCCACCGAGGGCTTCGTAATCATCGCGTCGCAGGGTGAACTCAATGGGGCCGACAAGCGCGGGAGTGGGAACGTAGCCAAAGGCGTTGTCCGGCAGGCGCGTGACATCCACCATCAGCGTGATGCCGCCGCCGGGCCAGACATAGGCCGGAGCGCCACCGCAGGTGACACGGGTGAGCATCTGCTTGACCGAGCGCGTGAGCCGCACCGGGTTTTCGGTCACACCCGCCCGCAGACTACCACCCGCTCCGGCCATGAAGAGGACCGAAGTGAGCGCGGGTTCGCAGTTCTCGCCGATGCGTTCCACTACGGTTTGCAGCACGTCCGGCATTTCGGCGGGAACCGGGGTCAGGTTTTCGTCCAACACAAAAAAGGCCGCATCCTCGCCCGTGGTGCTGACCATCAACAGGCGCAGTCCGGGATAGGCGACCTCCGGCTTGATGCGGTCAATGATGTCGAGCGGGTTGGTGACGTTGGTGCCGCCCCAGCCGTGTCCGGGTTCGGCGACCTGGAAGTAGCGCCCCGGAGTCGAACGCCGCCCACGTACGCGGATGCCTGTGGGTTCAATGCCGAGAAAACGCCCCGCTTGGTGTTCGGACAGCACTCCGGTGATGTGATCGTCCACCACGATCACCTCATCGGCGTGGCCGTGCCATTGCTTGGCGAAGATGCCGATGGTTGCCGAGCCGCAGCCCACCCGCATGCGCTCTTCGGCGTTGCCGTCAATGATCGGTGCCTTCCCAGCTTGGATCACAAGCGTGGAGCCGTCGTCAATGCAAAGTTCGACCGCCCCTTTGTTGCAGAGCGTGAGCATCATCTCGCAGGTGACACGCCCCTCCTGCTTACTACCACCTGTGAGGTGCCGCACGCCGCCGAGCGTGAGCATTTGTGAGCCGTATTCCGCCGTCATCACATGCCCGACCTCCTCACCCTTGCAGCGTACCGATGCCTGCTCCGGACCAACGTAACGGTCGGTGTCAATCTTCACCTTGAGGCTGCAATAGCTGAAGATGCCCTCAGTGACGACCGTCACCATGTCCACGCCCTCATGCTCGCTGGAAATGATGAAGGGCGCGGGTTTGTAGTCAGGGTAGGTTGTGCCAGTGCCGATTGCGGTCAGGAAGGTGTCTTGTTGGGCGAGCAGGGAGCCGTTCCAGCTTCCGGGTTCGCCGAGGAAGGGGACAATCTCACCCTGATCGGCCTGCACCTTGTTCGCCAACACAACAGGATCGGTGCGGATCAAGATGCCGTCGGCATTGCCGTAGCGTCCGCAGGAACCCGTCTTGCCCGGACTGATGCGGCAGAGGATGGGGCAGGCATCGCAGTTGACCTTGAGGTCATCGGTCTGTGCAGAGGATTCCATCATTATCACGCCCTTCCCTGCTGAAGCAGCGCCTCCCGAACTCGGTCGGGAGTGGCAGGGACACGAGTGATGCGGGCACCTGTGGCGTGGTAGATGCCGCCAAGGATTGCTGGGGCTGTGGGGATCAGCGCGTGTTCACCAAGACCTTTTGCTCCGTAAGGGCCAAGCGGTTCAGGGTCTTCCACAAAGATTGTTTCGATTGTTGGCATGTCACCAACGGTGGGGATCAGGTAGTCATGCAGGTTCTCCGTCACGCCTTGCAGGTACTCCTCCATCAGCGCGAAACCGAGTCCTTGTGCGATGCCCCCGTGAACCTGACCTTCCGCCTGCGAGGGGTTGATCACCCTGCCCACGTCATGTGCCGCCGCCATGCGCAGCACCTTGACGGTGCCGAGTGCGATGTCCACCTCGACCTCGGCGATTTGTGCCCCGAATCCGTAGGTTGCGTAAGGGCTACCCTGCCCGTTTTCATCGAGCTTCAGGGTCGGTGGATCGAAGGTGCCTTCGCCGAGAAACACGTCGCCGTTCTCCAGCTTGGGCCGTTGGGTGAGGTCCAAATCCTTGCTTCCGGAGGCTTCATGCGCGAACACGACTCCGGGGCGGAATTCCAGTTGGGCATTCGGTCCCGCGCCGAGTTTTTCCAGCAATTGCCGCCGCAAGTCTTCCCCGGCGAGTTGCGAGGCTTTTCCAGAGATGAAAGCTTGGCGCGACGCGGAGGTTTTCCCGGCATCGGCGGTGCGGTCGGTGTCGCCCATCACAAAGTGGAAACACTCTGCCGGAACGCCAAGAGCATCAGCACAGACTTGCACCATGATCGTGTTTGCGCCCTGCCCAATGTCCATCGCACCGTTGTAGAGCGTGAGCTTCCCGCCGCGAGTCACCCCCACACGCATGGTGGAGGGGTTCGACATCGAGGTGTTGCCGCAACCGTACCAGACCGTGCCCACACCCACACCACGCTTTTTGGGGGCTGGCGGATTTGCATTGAATTCTTCCGCTTCCTTTCGCCATTGGGTCCAACGACTGCGCAGGGCTTCGAGGCATTCGGCTTGCCCCGCGCTGTGTTCGAGCAGTTGTCCGGAGGCGGTGCGTTGTCCTTTGCGCAGTGCGTTTTTGTGCCGGAATTCCAGTGCGTCCATGCCGATGGACTCCGCAAGCTGATCCATCAACCCCTCACAGGCCAAGGACGCTTGTGGGACCCCGAAGCCCCGGAAGGCGCCGGAGGGCGGTTCGTTGGTCAGCAAAGCTTGGGTCTCGCCCCGGATGCTGGGAAGAAAGTAAGGTCCGGAGCAATGAATCGGCACCCGATCCGCTACTGTTGGTCCCCACGACGCGTAGGCACCTGTGTTGAAATCGCCCTTGAAGTGCAGGGCGGTGAGCAAACCCTCTTTGGTGCAGCCAGCTTTCGCGTGAATGCGGGCAGGGTGACGCTTGGTGGAGGACGCGAGCGATTCCGGACGGGTGAAGGTGCAGCGCACCGGGACGTTGAGCAGCCACGTCGCCAGCGCGACCAGTGGTTGCAGGGAGAGGTCGAGTTTGCCACCGAAACCGCCGCCGACCGCCGAGGGGATCACCCGAATCTGCTCGGCATCCAACCCCAAAACGGAGGCAACCTCGGTCTTGTCCATGAACGGCGTTTGCGTGGTCACGAACAACTCGATGCGATCGCCCACCCTGCGGGCGTGTCCGGCTTCCGGCTCAATGTAGCAGTGTTCTACCGCCGAGGTTTGGCAAGAGATTTCAGCAACAAAATCGGACTCCCGAAATCCGGACTCCACGTCTCCTTTGTTGATGAAACCACGGGCAAGCACGTTGTCGGGATGCTCGGCTTGCACGGGTTCACACTCGCCGGACAAGGCACTGTCCCATCCGGAAACCGGAGCTTCAATCGTCCATGCGATGCCGAGATCGTCAAGCTCGATGCGTTCGATGGTTTCGTAGTCGCCCACGAGCGCAACCACGGCTTCGCCTCGATAGCGCACCTGCCCATCCGCCAGCACCGGCTGGTCCTTGATGTGCGGATAAACACCGAAGCCGTTGAGTCCGGGAATGTCGGCGGCGCTGAAGATTTTCCTCAAACCGGGATGGCGTTCTTCGGACGAAGTCAGGTCGCCCAGCGTGAACCGTGCCCGACGGTGCGGGGAGCGCAAGACCCGAAGCCAGAGTGCGCCTTCCGGAGCTTCGTCGGCCCCGAAGCGTTCGTCGCCCGTCACCTTCTTTTTGCCGTCCACCCGGATCATCGGTGCCCCCACCGCCGCTCCCGGAGCCGGAGAGTGCAAAGCTTCCGTGGTTTCTGCGGCTTTCAGCACGGCCTGCACGATCTTGCGGTAGCCTGTGCAGCGACACAGAACGCCGCCGAGGGCATCCAGCACCTGAGCTTCGGAGGGCGAGGGCACCCTATCCAGCAAGTCGGACGCAGCCATCAACATCCCCGGAATGCAGATGCCGCACTGTGCTGCACCTTCGTTGAGGAAGGACTGCTGGAGCGCGTTGAGCCGCCCATCTTGCGCCAAGCCTTCGACGGTCGTGACCGAGCGTCCCTGCACCTGCCCGACCGGAACCATGCAAGCACAGATCTGCTCGCCGTCAATGAGGACGGTGCAGGCCCCACAGTCTCCGGCATCACAGCCGACTTTGGTTCCGGTCAGCCCCAAATCCTCGCGCAGCACATCGGTGAGTCTCCGGATCGGGCTAACAGCGACCGCAACCGACTTACCGTTCAGAGTCAGGGAAATGGCCTGCTCTTGGGCTGTGGATCGTTGGCCGCTGGTGGCCGTTGGCTGGTGGGTGGTGTCGCTGTCTTCGAAGGTCATGTTTCGCTCTGTTCCGTCAGCTTGAGAATTGCTCGTTGCACCAAGATTGGCACCACCTCGTTCCGATAGCTGGCCCGTGCCCGCACGTCGTTAATGGGCGAGAGTCCGACGCAATGTTCCGGAGTCACCCGGAGTTCCGCAACGGATTTACCGAGCATGTCCTGCTCCAACTGGCTCAGCCGTTTTGCCACCGGAGAACACGCTCCCACGGCCACACGCAAATCCGTAATGCGCCCGTGCTCGTCCAGTGCCATCACGGCCCCGACCATGACAATCGAGATGACGAGGTAACGCCGCGCCCCCAGCTTTTCAAAACTGGAACGTGCCTGTCCGGAGGGTTTTGGAATGATGAGACCCGTCACTAATTCTTCGGGCGACCGCGCCGTTTGACGATTGCCGAGCATGAATTCATACAATGGCAAGGTGCGGATGCCGCTCGTGGAACTCAACTCCACCTGTGTGTTGAGTGCAAGCAGGTTCGGAACGCTGTCTGCTGCCGGAGAGGCGTTGCAGATATTGCCGCAGAGCGTTCCGGCATTTTGGGTCTGCACTCCGCCGACCGTGACCGCCGCCTGCTTGAGCCCGTCGAAGTACGATGGCAGGTCTGTCCGGATCACATCGCTCCAAGTGACTCGTGCGCCGATGCGGAACTCCTGCTCGGTTTCCTGAATCTGCTTGAGGCCCACAAGCGCAGAGACATCCAGTATGTCCTCGTCCAGCGATTTTCCGACGCGGGCAGGGTAGAAATCGGTGCCGCCCGCCACCACCATCAGCGGTTGGCGAGCCAGCAGTTCCAAGGCATCCGGGATTTCAGTGGGTCGGAAATACGCGCCCATGCAGGATTAGCGGTTCGTGTGAGTGGTTGGTATGGGGTTGCTTGATCTGTTCAAAAACTCTTCCAGATAAACCACACAAAAGCAAGCAGGAGCAAGGAGAAAGTTTTGTTTTCCTTGGGCATCGGTTTAGAATGAAAAGCCTTTGCCGGATCTGCTTCCACCTCACTCCAAAAAGGCCGTCATGATCTTCTTCGACTACTTCCGTTCTTCCGCAGGCTTCCGGGTTCGCATTGCCTTGCGGCTCAAGCGCATTGAGGTCGAGCGCCGCCCGGTTCATCTGCGCAAGGGCGAGCAGCGCGATTCCGGGTTTCTTGCCCTCAATCCCCAAGGCTTGCTCCCCGCGCTGGTGCTGGACGACGGGGCCGTGTTGACCCAATCCCTGGCGATCATCGAATACCTTGATTCCCTGTCTGAGGAGAACCCCCTGATTCCGAAGCAGCCCTTGGAAGCCGCACGGGTTCGGCAACTCAGTCAGCTGATTGCCTGCGAGTTGCACCCCCTCAACAACCTGCGCATCCTCAATTACCTCAAGGAACCGTTGGGACATGAGCAGAGCGAGGTCAACACTTGGTACCAGCACTGGGTGGAGTCCGGATTCACGGCCTTTGAACGGCTCATTGTGGAACACGCTCCGGACGCGCACTACTGTCTGGGCAACTCCCTCACGATGGCCGACGTTTGCCTCGTCCCGCAAGTGTTCAACGCGCAGCACTTCAACTGTCCACTAGAGGCCTACCCCAAGCTCATGGATCGTTACGAACGGCTGGCCGCTCTCCCGGAATTCGAGAAAAGCTTCCCGCAGGAGCAGCCGGACGCGGAGTGAGGTGCAGGACTTACGGCTCCAACAGGTCTCACTAGAACGCGAAGACTGGTGAGGTCGAAGTTCGACTGCGGTTGGTGCTGGAGCTTTGAGAACTTTCGGGAGTTTTGCAAACCCTTGAGCTTCTTGCTTGCCATCGTCAAAAAAAGTGTTAAAGTTTTCTAGCTTTAGGGTGGCTCCGTCTCGTGGTGAGGCGTGGGCTGATTTTTCACTTTTTCAGCAAGGAGAACATCATGCGTTTAAGCAAAGCGATTGCAGGAATCGCGGTTGGCGCGTTGGCCCTAGCGGCCAGCGTGGTCACGACCCCTGCCAAGGTCGAGGGGAACAAGATTATTCTTGGTTCCGCAATTTCATTCACGGGGAAGTACTCCACCAACGGCATCCACGCCTCCAACGGCTACGACTTGGCCGTCAAAGTGATCAACGCCGCAGGGGGTGTGACGGTGGCCGGCAAGTCCTACATGCTGGACATCCAGTACTACGATGACGAATCCACCCCGGCCCGCACCGCCCAGTTGCTGGAGCGGCTCATCAAGCAGGATGGCATCAAGTACATGCTGGGACCGTACAGTTCCGCGACCACGAAGGCCGCAGCGCCGGTGACGGAAAAGTACAAGATTCCAATGGTGGAAGCGGAAGGAGCGTCTCGTTCGCTCTTCACGCAGGGCTACCGTCATCTCTTTGCCGTGTTGTCCACATCGGAGCAGTACCTCGCCAGTTCCATCGCTTTGGCAGCAGAACTTGCAGAAAAGGAAGGGCGCAGCCCCTCCAGCTTGAGAGCCGCTCTCGTCTTCGAGAACGACCCCTTCTCGCTGGACGTGCGTGCCGGAGTTTTGGATGACATGAAGCAGTACGGGATCAAGACGGTCATTGACGACAAAATGCCCCGTGACCTCAGTGACATTTCCGCCACGCTGACCAAGGTGAAGGCGCTCAGGCCAGACCTGTTGATCCTCTCCGGACACTCCAAGGGCGCAGCCACGGCGGCTCGCCAGATCAAGGAGATGCAGATTCAGGTGCCGATCATCGCCATGACACACTGCGAAGCGGCCAAGGTGATCAGCAAATTCGGTTCTTCAAGTAACGGCTACCTCTGCCCAACGCAGTGGGCGGAGACCTTGAGCTACAGCGACAACCTGTTCGGCTCGGCGTCGACCTATGACCTGCTGTTCAAGGGAACCTATGAGGGCTACAAGAATGTGCCCTATCAGGCCGCGCAGGCTTCGGCAGCCGTGATGGTCTGGAAGGACGCCTTTGAGCGGGCCAACTCGTTCGACACCGCGAAGGTCCGGGACGCGCTGGCCGCGACCAACCTGTCCACCTTCTACGGCAACATCAAGTTCTCCAGCGCAGGCAACAACATCGCCAAGCCGATGGTGCTGCGGCAGATTCAAAACGGCAAACTGAACGTGGTGGCGCCCTCCAAATGGGCCTCGCATCCGGTTCAGTACCCCCGCAAGGTCAAGTACTGAGCGGCACACTTTCCAGCAACTTCCCCTCTGATTGCCGAGGGGAAGCCCTTTCCAGAGGAGGCAAGAGTACTGTCAATTGCAAGAGGGCACCATGAAAAAAATAAAAATCTTCCTCAAGCTCTTCCTCCCCTGTTCATCCTCCTGTTCCTGCTGACCCTGCTCCACGCCATCGAAAAATCTATCCTGCAAATTGACACTGGAGGACACAAGGCGAAGATCCGCGATGTGATCTTCACCAACGACGGTCGTTATCTTGTTCCAGCTTCGGATGATAAAACCGTGTGGTTCTGGGACGTGGAAAGCGGCGAAACCGTGCGCGTTCTGCGCGGACAAATCGGTCACGGTTCCTGTATGGAGGTGGTGGTGCAGCAATCCCAAACCCCGGATCAGCTCATTGGGCAGTGGACTGCCTCGAATCAACGCATCCGCAATGGCTTGGCGTCCGAAATCACGGAGACCGAGATTGACCAAGAACTTCAGGCGCACCGAGCCGCAGAATGAAGGTTGTGATTTTCAAAACGAGCACCGATCTGGTAGCGCGGGGTGGCGCACCCGCGCTACCGTTTGGATTCCTGATGAACACAACCAATCCATTTAGCAGAGGGCCACTCCGAACATGGCTGCTCGTGCTGGCGCTGGTCTTGAGCGCAGGGGTGTTGTTTGCTCAGGAGGAGGGGCAGCAGGTGAAGATCGCCATGCCCACCGACGCGCTGGTGACACGGGTGGACGCGAAGATTGACCAGTGGGTGTACGCGGGCAACATTCTTGCGGTGCTGAAGGATTCACGCGGAGACAAGATCGTGCTGCGGGCCGGGATTTCCGGACAACTGGTCTTCTGGCGACTGCGGCCTTACAAGCACTACGGTGCCGGGGAGATCGTTGGCATCCTGCGCTTTGCTCCGGTGATCGCGGAGAAAGTGGGTGGCGCGTCGCCGGGCGACCTGCCCGCATTCCGGGAAATGGCGCTCAACCTCTTCAACGCAACCGGAATCGCCGGGCTGTTGCGGGGGCATGGGCTCGACTGGTCGGAGGGGCTTGGGCGGCTGGTGATGATCGGAGTCGGGCTGACTTTGCTCTACCTTGGCATCCGCCGCAAGTTCGAGCCGCTGCTGCTCGTGCCCATCGGCTTTGGTGCGGTGCTGGCGAACATTCCGCTGGCCGGACTTTCCGAACCTGGAGGTTTGCTCTACTACATTTACGAGGTGGGCATTGTCACCGGAATTTTCCCGCTCATCATCTTCATGGGCGTGGGTGCGATGACCGACTTCGGCCCGCTGCTGGCGAATCCGAAAACCGCCCTGCTCGGTGGCGCTGCGCAGTTCGGCATTTTTGCGACTCTGCTCGGTGCACTCGCGCTCAACGCGATTCCGGGCATTGATTTCTCCCTGCGTGACGCCGCGTCCATTGGCATCATCGGCGGCGCGGACGGCCCCACCGCGATTTTTCTCTCCAGCAAACTTTCGCCCCGACTGCTTGGCTCGATTGCCATTGCAGCTTATTCCTACATGGCGCTGGTGCCCATCATCCAGCCTCCGATCATGCGGCTGCTGACCTCGCAGGCCGAGCGGGAAACGCAGATGGTGCAACTCCGCTATGTTTCCAAACGTGAGAAAATCCTCTTTCCGTTGATTGCGCTTAGCCTCTGCGCGCTGCTGCTGCCCTCTGCCGCTCCACTGATTGGCATGTTCATGTTCGGCAACCTCGCCCGCGAGTGCGGTGTCATCAATCGCCTCTCCGACACCATCCAGCGCTCGCTCATCAACATCGTCACCATCTTCCTCGGACTTAGCGTCGGCAGCAAGCTAGCGGCAGGCGAATTCCTCAATGTTGAAACGCTCGGCATTCTACTTTTGGGGATGATTGCCTTTGCGATTGGCACGGCGGCAGGCATTCTGATGGCGAAGCTGATGAACCGCCTCACAGACACTCCCATCAATCCCCTGATCGGAGCTGCTGGGGTTTCTGCGGTGCCGATGGCCGCCCGCGTGGTCAACCAAGTCGGACTGAAAGCGAACTCCCAAAATCACCTGCTCATGCACGCAATGGGGCCGAATGTCTCTGGAGTGATCGGCTCAGCGGTCGCCGCCGGGGTGCTGCTAGCGATGTTGTAGTGGCAATGGCCGGGCTGGTCCGCCGAGTCAGTGGCAGAGTTGGTTGTGCATCCGGGAGGCGTAGCGGTCAGTCATGCCAGAGAGGTAGTCGCAGATCACCCGAAACTGCCCATCGCTGGTGGGAGCGTCCCGCCATGCCTGCCGGAACGCGGAGGGGAGTTGTTCCGGATCGTTGCAGTATACCTCGAAAAGTGAGCGGATGATCTGCTGGCCTTGAAAGGTTGCCGACTGAACAAACGGTTGAGCGATGACCTGTTCAAAGACCACCGTTTTCAGGGCACTCAGGAACTGCTGTGCGGTGGGCAGCATGGCCACCCGCCATGACAGCAAACAGTGCTGGAACTCCGGAACCTGCTGAAGCGTGGTGGAGTGGATCAGCAAGTGGACCATCAGGCCAATGGCTTGTTTGCGCTGATAGCCTTCCGGCCCGAAGAGCAAGTCCCGCAGTTTGTCGGAAGAGCTTCCGAATTCCCTGAGCCATGCCAAATCGCAGCGCTCTTGCAGCAGGATCCAGTGTTCCGGATTCAGCAAGCCCAGCGCAACCGCATCCTCAAAGTCATGCACCCCATAAGCGATGTCATCCGCAATTTCCATCAGCGAGGTGTCCAGTGCTTTGTGCAAGGAGTGCCCGTGCTGCCGAGCTTGTGGAGAGGTGAACTGCTGAAAGCGTTGGCGATCCTCCGGTTCCAAAGGTTCCAGCAACCAATCAACAATGGAGGTTTCGGTGTCCAAGTAGCCCTTGGGCGGTTCCCAGTCCTGACGGTGAATCCGTGCGGAAACTTCTGGAAGTTCCGGAACCGTGGTGCAATGCAGCCGAGCGAGGGGAACGGGATACTTGAGGATGCCGAGTAGGGTGCGGCGCGTGAGGTTGAGGCCATGTTCGGGGGTGTGCGATTCCAACCGACAAAGCAGCCGCAACGACTGGCCGTTGCCCTCAAACCCGCCACGGTTTGCCATCAAACAGTGCAGCGCGACCTCTCCGGAATGACCAAACGGAGGGTGCCCCAAATCGTGGGCGAATCCGATGGTTTCGATCAGCTCAAGACCAGGAAGCAGCGCCTGCTGCTCCGGATGCTGTTGCCGCAGCCACAGCACCAACCCCCGCCCGATTTGGGCGACCTCCATCGAGTGGGTGAGGCGGGTACGGTAGAAATCGTTCTCGTCAACACCGTGGATTTGGGTTTTTGCTTGCAGCCGCCGGAACGCGGCGGAATGGATGATGCGGGAGCGGTCCCGCTCAAAGGCGGGACGAGGGTCGTCCGGACGATGCGGGGCGTCCGGGCTGCGCCGTGCTTGCCACGGGTCCACCCCGGTCAGTGGAGGGAGGTGTGCCAGAAGAAGCTCAGAAACTCGATGTCGAGTTCCACTTTTTGAAGCCCCTGGATGCCGTTGATGATGCGCTCTTGCTCCGAACCCCGGAGTGCCTCCACGATTTTGAGCATGGCTTCCAACTGGTCCAGCGAAACCCCTAGCAACTCCGCGCAGTTGAGGATGAACTGCCGTTCCTTGGGGTGGAATTCCTCGTCGGACCACGCCAGCATGATGAGGTCCATCATCAGCGCGTGGCCCCGGCGGTCGAAAAACACCGACAAGCCCTTGCGCAGCTCATCAAGCTCCGGAAACTCCACAAACTTGATCAGCTTTCCGAGCGTTCCGTTGGGGAGGTCAAGCAGCAACACCATTCTCTTGAGATGATCGATCTCCTCGTTCATGATGATGTCGTCCGCATCAATCAGCAGGGTGAGGATTTGCAGATAACGGAACTTGTCCTCGTCCGAGGACGAACTCATGGGGTGATGCACGGTTTCCGCCGGCCACGCTGGGTAGAGGTCTTGGACGTCAGGCATGTTCAAGTGCTGGATGTTAGGGAGGCAGTTTTGAATCTCGTGCGGTAAGTCCCGCATCGAGAACGGACGAAGCCCTGCTGTTGCCTCGCATGTTCTTGGGGAAAGCATAAGCAATGCCCAACTCTGGGTCAACTCCTTTCGGGTCTGATTTCTCGCAGCTTGTTGTGCAAGCAAGGCGAGGGTGGCTTTCGCTGGAGAAGTGTTCAGGAGTCAGAAGGAGCAGAGTTCCAAAGCTCCAAAGGCATTAAGGCCGAAAGCTGACAGTAGGAAACCAACAACCGACAATCAAAAACCCATGACGAATCTTTCCAAAACAATGGTGAATCGAGAGGATTTCAAGGTGTGGTGTCCGCTGGGAATCCGCTACGCCGACATTGACATGCAGCAGGTGGTTTACTGTTCCCATTACCTTGTGTACTACGACGAAGCCATCATGCTGTACTTGCAAAATTGCGGCTATGGGTACACTGCTGAAGCAGAGGCCACCGGCAATGATTTTCAATTCGTTCAGGTCAACGTCACCTACCGCCAACCCTTGCGTTACACGGATGAGCTGCGGGTTGGCGTCCGGATTGGCCGCTTGGGGAGCAGCAGCATCACTTGGTCGTTGGCGATTTTCCGCAATGACGAGGCTGAACCCGCCAGCAGCGCAGAAATCGTCTGGGTGTATGTGGAAATGACCAAGGAAAAATCCACTCCGATTCCGGAAACACTCAGATCGCGCTTGCTGAATCCTGTGGCCTCGGCATGATATTGAGAATGCCTATTTTCTCACCAAACCCGTCTGTGACTCGTTTCCGTCTGTTTGCCAAGCACACTGGCTGGGGCGTGACCCTCTGTGCCCTGCTCTGGGGGGCAGGGTGTGCCTCCGGACCCGCAGCGACCTTTGAAGTGCAACGCCCCGCAAAACTGTCGGTCCCAAGGGAAGTCCGTAAGATTTTCATCCGCAGCGATTTTGTGGAAGCCGCGCAGGATCGGCTCGGACTCAAGGCGCAGGTGCTGGCACGGCTTGCCGAAAAGCTGAACGGTTTGGGCCGCTTTGAAGCGCAGGTCGTGGACCACTTGGACGAAAACAGCCTCAATCCGGAGCAGGAAACGGTCGCTGTCATCCAAGGCGAAGTGGTCAGCCGTGCCGAATTGGACCGGGGACAGTTCACGGATGTTGCGACCTGCACAGGGGGCATCGGCGGGCGACTCTCCGCCATCGGCGCTGCTGCGGCGTCCAAGGAGGCGATCACCGTGGACAGTTGGGGCGGTTACATCTGCCGCAAGGGCAACTTCAAAAGCAATCTGACGCAGGCGGCCTTCACCCAAGCATTCGCCTTGGCGGGTTTGAGTGGAGCGCCCCCCAAGAATCAGGTGGTCCGCACCTATCGGTATCGCAATCTCAGCTTCTTTGTACAGGCGACCTTCAGCGTCACCGTCATCGGCCCGCAGCGCTCCACGCTGGCCATCCGGACGGATGCGTCCCAGTTTTCAAGACGGATCGTGAACCAAAGCAGCTACCAGAACGTGCAGGAGGTTCACAACATCGTGGTCACCTTCCTTGGTCCCGTTTTGCGGGCGAGTGCCCTGCCGACCTTTCCCAACCTGATTCGGCCTGCGGCGCTCGCCGAGCGTTCGCGCCCCCGCGAGGTGTTCTACGGCAGTGCGTCCCTTCCGGACCCCGGATGGCGTGATCTCACTCGCAGCGAGCGGGCAACGGTTCTCAACGGGCTGGTCGAGCAAACCATCCTCGGCTTTGTGCAGACGATTTCCCCCTATCGCGTGAAAGTCGAGGCCGCGCTGGATTCCGGAGGGGATGCGGAAGCCCGTGCGCTGCTGGAGTCCGGCAAGCCACTGGACGCCCGCCGCCGACTGGAGACGATTTCGCAAGAGGATCGCAGTGCCAGCAACTGGTATCACTTGGGACTCAGTTACGAAGCGGGAGCGGTGAGTGTGGAGGATTACGAGGACGCCCGTCGTTTTTACATTGAAGCCCTCAATCGCAGTTCCAGCAGCAGGGTTTACGCTCAAGGCGTGGGGCGGATTGAGCGTTTCTTGGCGGATTACCGCAAACTCCGCCAGCAAATGGAGGAACGCTGATGAACTCGCGTTTTGTGCAGAAAATTGCGTGGATTTCCGTGCTTTTGGGAGTGGTAGCCTGCGCTCCGGCTCCACTGCTGACCATGCAGACTCCTGCCGAAATTGACACTTCGCAAATCCAAACCGTGGCGGTGGGGCGCTTTGAGGTTGGTCGTGTCTACGTTGTGCGGAGGGCCGAACGCGAAGGCATTTGGGAGGCCCACGAAATTTTCTTTAGTCCGGAACAGCAGGACGCGATTGCCCGCACGGTGCGTGCCCGTGTCGTGAATTTGCTGACGGCGACCCCGTATTTTCGGGTGGTGTTCACGGAGGAGTTCGAGCGGCTGGAAAACGACGCGGCTTTGCAGGAATTGATTTCGGTGCAGGGCTACACCACTGCGGACGTAGATGCTGTGATCAGCGGAAAAATCTGGCTGGAAGCGGAGCGCATTGACGGACTCGACCTCAGCAAGGAAGACCTTGAATACTTCAACCCGCCCAGAGCCTATCGCTCCTACGGCGGCTACCGGGAAGACCCCGGACTCAACCTCAATGTCCAGCAGGTCGTCTGGTGGCCTTACAAATCGGTGCGCGGGACGCTTGGACTCGAAATCAAGCTGACGCAACTCACTCCCGGCAGAGTTGTGGCCTCGACCTTTGCAACACGCAGCTACGCCCAGCGCATTGGGGGCAAGCCCGCTTCCGTGCTGGACCAACTCACGGCAGGACTGCAAGCCGGGCCGCAGCTTGCTGCCGGGGATTCCGGATTGGTGCTGCCAAGCCTCGATCAATTGGTCGCCGAGCTTTCGGTTTCGATTGCCGCCCGCTTCGTCAAGCGCGTGTCCCTTAGCGAGCGTAGAGTTCCCGTGCCGTTGGCCGCTGGAAGCAACGCAACGGCTCAACTCCTCATTGAAGTCGGTGCCTACCAATTAGCAATTGAGCAGTTGCAGCAAGCCACTGCCAACGCTCCTGATCCCAACGACCTCTACAACCTTGGGGTGTGCTTTGAAGCGCTTGGTGATTATGGACTGGCACTGACGAGTTACCGTGAGGCGTGGGAAAAAGACCGGGAAAATGTGCTGTTTGCGCAAGGCATTGGCCGCGTGGAGCGCATCCGGCGCGAGCTTCCGCAGTTGCGTCGGCAAACCCGATCCCGCGAGGAGTCCTAAAATCACCGCAGAGTCGCAGAAGGCGCAGAGAAAAAATATGAGTTCACGATTATGGCTTGTCCGTCAGGGGGTATTCCTGTTGGTGTTTGGCTCGCTGCTGGGTTGTGCTCCAAAAGTGACCTTTCAAGTCCAGCGGGTGGCCGAAACTCCTCTGCCGCCAGTAATCCGCTTTTTGACCATTGCACAGGTTTCCGGAAGTGCAGGTGAAATCGCTCAACCGCAAGATCAGGGTGAGGGTGGTGGTTTCTCGTTTGGGGGCAAAGCCCAGCAACTCTCTCCGGAAGTGAACGCCTTTGTGGCGCGTCCGGAGCCGTCGGAAGCCACCGCTGATCTGGTGCGCGCCGCCATGGTGGATGCGCTCTCCACGCAATCCTCGTTGCGTTTACTCAACACGACTCCTGACAGTTCTCTGTTGAACGGGAGCCAGCCGGATGCTGTGGAAGTGGCGGCCTTGACGATTGAGGTGCGCTACAACACAGCGCAGTTCCTGAAGCGTGAGCAGATCGCCTACCTCGTCATGGTCGAGAACAAGGGCACGACTTGGGAGCAGCAGTTGCTCGCCAAAACGGGAACAATGATTGCGGAATCCGGAGGCGCCGGGTTCGATGTGCCTGTGGGGTATGTGGAGCGGTTTGCTGCGCTGGAAGCGACATTCACGCTCACGCGAAAAAGCGACGGAGCGTTACTGCTGCCTCCGCAAACCTTCCGGAGTTACTATGTCCGCAAATGGGGCGGTAGCCGTGGAAGCACCCACCTTGCCCCAAAGATTCGCACCCGCATCCAAGCGCAGTTTCAGCAGGACGAATCCACCCTTGATGCTCTGCTCGCCGAGATTGACGTGGCCGAACTGGCTGCGCAGGATCCGGACGAGTACCTTGCGCGGGGACTGCACCTGCGGCGCGATGCGCGGGTGCCGAGGTTGCCTTTGGAGATTCAGGTGCGTCTGGCGAAGGAGGTCAGCCGACGCTTTCTACAAACGATCAGTGACACTTCCGAAACCGCAGCACTGAAGCTACTTTCTGGCGATGCGGTGGCGGGTGCGCTCATGCAGGGCAATGCCTACGAGGACGCCATTGCGTGGTTGCTGGGGGTGGATTCCAGAGGAGCTGAGGATGAGTACCTGCTCGGCTTGGCGTATGAGGCGACCGGGCAGTTGCGGCAAGCCCGGATTCACTACGAGGCTGCCCAACGCTTGGATTCCGGGAATTCCGTCATCCAAGAGGCGTTGCAGCGAATGCGTTGAAAAGGGAGCTGAACAGCAGAAATTAAGCCGCCTCGAGTTCTTCGTGCGGGTCTTTGTTCATGTCAAAGAAGGATTCCGGAATCTTCAGGGCGCGGGCGATGCGACCCAGCGAGGCGTCCGAAACTTCGGCGTGGTGAGATTCCCAACTCTTGACCGTCTGAATGGCGAAGCCGAATTCGTAGGAAAACGCTTCAATTGACATGCCTCGGAGCAAGCGGGCGTACTTGATGCGGTCGCCGACGCGCTCAAAATCGAGGGTGCTGTCGAGTCCCATCTCCCGGACACCAATGCTCAACACCTTGGCGATTTCACTGTATTTCGTGAGTTTGGGAGTGGAGTGTCCCGTTTCCCAGTTCTTGACGGCGGTCAGGGAGACGCTGAGCTTGCGGGCAAAGTCCTTACGGGACAGGCCTGCGCTTTCCCGCCATTCGACCATTTTTGCTCCAAATTCGGTTTGGCCGTCAGTTTGTGCGTCGTTTGTCGTGTTTGCCATGGCTGTGGTTGTGCAAATCAGATTGTGCTGGAGGCCAGTTTTGCCCGCCAACGCAGTCAGTGTCCCACAAATTTTCCACTGATGCAACTCTTTCGCCCCTCTCCTGTGTTTTCCTGCTTCCGCAAATCACGCATTTTCCAGCCAATCCACTGCTCCTTTTCCTCTGCGGACGATTTCAGGATCGCCTTCGGAAAAATCGATGATCGTTGAATTCCCGGCATAGATCACTCCACCGTCCACCACGGCGTCCACCTGATTCTCATAGTGGTCGTGCAACTCACTGGGGTCATCGTACAACTCGTCCTCAGAAAGGCGCAGGCTGCTGCTCAGAATCGGGTGTCCCAGTGTTTCGACAATGCTTTGGGCAATCGGGTGGTCAGGCCAACGGATGCCCACGGTGCTGCGTGGGGTGAGCATGATTTTGGGGATGATCCGGGAGGCTTTGAAGATGAAGGTGTAGGGGCCGGGCAGGAGGCGCCGCATCATTTTGAACACATCATTCGGAATGCCCTGTGCGTATTCCTGAATGTGGCTGGTGTTGGTGCAAATGATGGTGAGCGGTTTCTTGGGATTCACCTGCTTGATCTGGGTGATGCGCTTCATCGCCTTCTTGCTGAAGATGCTGCACCCCAAGCCATACACCGTGTCCGTGGGGTAAATGATCACGCCATCGTTTTCCAACAAGGCTGCGACCTGCTTCACCTGTCGGGGTTGTGGATTGTCTGGATGAATACGAATTAGCATCTGTTTTTCAAAAACCAGCGGCAACGATCACGGCAAATTCTCTGCGGTGCGCCTCCACCGCATCCTTGGGCGTGAGCAGGCCATGACCATAATTGAAGAAAACCGGAAGTCCGTGCAGGCTACGGAGGTCGTAGCGAAACCCAACCGCGATTCCGAGCAGGTTTTGTCGAGTGCCCGCAGCCTCTTGGAGGTAGTCCAACTCCAGCAGTTGCACTTGCCCGCCATCCAGCCAGACCCACATCATGCGGTCTTTCGCAAACCAGAACTCTTGGCGCACGTTCAGGACCACATGGGACTGAGTGCGAAATTCGTTCCTGTAGTAACCCGCAAGGCTCCGGACCCCCGTGAAGCCCCCCACACGTCCTCCGCTGAACAGGTCCAGATTCCGCCCGTCCTCCACGAACAACGCCCAGTGGGTGTTGGTGAACTCGCTCCACACAACCTTGTCCTCATACTGCACTGCGTACCGAGCAAAGGCGCGGCGGTCTGTTGTGTTGTCCAGCGCCCACTGCTGCCAGTTCAGTCGCCATCCGGACTCCACCGCCAGTGAGACAAATCCGGATTGGCTGAAGAGATTTTTTCGACGCACCTCCATTCGCATGAGTCCCTGCGAATAGGCTGGAGGGGGTTGGTAGCCCACTGCTGTTTTTTCACCACGGGAGAACACGGCTCGACTGAACCCCACCTCAAGCCCCACACTCCAAGGCTTGTTTGGGTAAAAGGCAACCGTGCCGTGAGCAGCGGCTCCATTGCCAGTGTAGGTTTTTTCGGTGAGATGCCTCCCCTTTCGGTAAAGATCCCCTCCGCTTCCTTCAGCAAACAGGGTCAAGCGACCGCCGTACTTGAGTTCGGTCACGGCACTGGGCTGGTGCGTGTAAGACGTCTGCAACACTGCGGTGCGGAGCAACGCTTTCAGCAGCCCAGATCTTCGGTCTCCAGTTTCATGATCGATGACCACTATCGGGGTTCGTCGCCCTTCATTGGAATTGGTGGGGAAAATACCACCGAGGGCGAGGTAGGTGGGGAAGGGTCGCTCATAACCCATCCCCCTACCAACCGCCAGCAACAGCAGGATTCCAAACAGCAACAGACGACAACGCACCTTCAGAAGCGGGGAAGGGGTGGGCGTTGGTTTTCGAGGGTCTTGCGCTGAAAATTGGCCTCCTGCTCCTGCTCCCATGCGCTGCGGGGGTCGTTGGCGTCCGGAAACGGGTTGAGGTTTGACAGGAACTGCGTGAACAGTTCGACAATCCGGCCCAGCTGGTCGGTGAGGCGGTGTCCGCTGTCCAGCAGGTGAAGGGTGCAACGATGCTGCTCGGCAAAGTGGATGACTCCTTCTGGAGGCACGATGTCGTCTCGCCAGCCCTGCACGATTTCACACGTTCCGGAGTGGGGGGGAGGCGAGGCTTCCGAAAAGACATCCAGCCCCACAGCGGGAGCGAGCAGGAACAATCCGGCAGGCCGCAACTTCTCCGACGCTTTGAGCGAAACCCAGCCCCCTAGGCTGGACCCGACCAGCACCAAGGGTGCCTGTGTTTCCGGATGCAGCCCCAAGAGCCGTTCGACTCGTGGCTCCGGTTCCTTCAAGTCGGAGTAGTCCGGACTCTCCACACTGTGCCCCAAGGCTTTGGCCTCGTCCGCCAGCCGTCGAATTTTGGTGCCCCACGGACCGCTTTCTTGTCCGTGCGCGAAATAGATCGTGAAAGGTGAACTGATCATAAACCGTCTGGTTCAAAAAAGTTTGCTCGATTTTTGAATAGTTTATTGGTTGAGTGTCAACTTACAATCACCACTTTCTATGAACCACTGGATTCAAGAGGAACTGTTCGGGCTGGAACACACCACCCGCCCCTGTGCAAGGTGTCGGCAAGAATTACCACGCACTCCAGATTTCTTTCCAGCAGGCAGTTGCCGAGACGGCTACTCCTCCTTCTGCCGCAAGTGTAGCCAATCGAGTCCCAAACCTGTGGCGCCCCCCGACAACCTGCGATTGCTCGACCCCATGCGGGAAAAACGTTGCGAAACTTGTCGGCAGGTACGTTCCCTCCAAGAATTCTTCATGGACTCCCGTAGCCAAGACGGCAAGAGTTGGGTTTGCAAAAGTTGTGGAGCCGGAATGCCCGCGAGCGTCGCGTTGGAAACGAACCAAACCGCGATCGGCTTCATCCAAGACACCCGGAACCAGCGGGTCAAGGTGATCATCAGCCGCAACCTTCGGGACACCCTTGGTCAGTTGCAGGAGGGAGCCTCCGTGCCACTCCAACTGCTTGCGGTGGAACGCCTTGAATCTCCGGACGAAGCCGAGGATCGTTTCATGGCCTATCAGGAACTCTTGCAGGCCGATCACGTTTTCAACAACTGGTACGCCTCCTCCCGCACCCTCGGACGCATTCTCGCGTCTCTCCGGGGTGTTCGCACCCCTGCGCCCACCCAGCGGCAGAAGCTCTCCTGATCCTTGGATTTGCCTTGTCAGGCCCCTCGCATCCTGACACACTTCCGGGTTGGGGGCAGGGTAGCTCAGTTGGTGAGAGCGCGGGATTCATAACCCCGAGGTCGGGAGTTCAATTCTCCCCCCTGCTACCAAGCAAAATCAATGGTTTACAGGGATTTTCGAGGCCGCTGATCCGGGGACCCGGCTCGCCGCCGTACCGGAAGGCGGAACGCACGGCCCCCGGAATGTCGTACCACGAACCCCCGCGAAGGATCGCGGTAGAAGAGTTCCGTTTGGAACGCCTCCTCCAAGTGATGGACGGCTCCGGAGATCGAGGGTTGCGAGACGTGGCACTCCCGCGCCGCCTGCGTCAGGTTGAGCGTGTGTGCGGCAGTCACGAAGTACTGGAGTTGCGTGAGGGAAAACGACAGCGCGGTCATTGTCGAAAGGCAGGTTTGGGCTTGGCGTATCCGTTCCTCCCAATCCTACCATTTCCAAAAGATTGAGGAAACTGAAGAAACGAAATCCGGTGCACGGCTACCGTTTCAACTTGAAATACCGGGGTGAGGGTGGTGAAGGTATTAGGTGGGGATTTCCGCTTCTTGCGCTCTTGTCCACAGGATACTTTCCTCTTTTTGTTCACCATCCATGCCCCTTGTTGCACAGTTTCAGAAAATCACCGGAGTGCCGTTGCGGGCGCAGGCGCCGTTGTTGGTCGTCATGTTCGGACATGGGGCAACCCACTGGATGGGCACGGCGTTTTACATGCTGTTGCCGTGGATCAAGGACGACCTGTCCCTCAACTACTTGGCGGTGGGAAGCTTGGTGGCCCTGATGCACTTCAGTTCCTTCTTGGCCAATCTGGGCAGTGGGGTGCTGGTGGATGTCACGGGGCGTCGCGTGCTGATCCAGTGCGGAGCCCTCATCCTTGGAGCGCTAGCACTGGGGGCTACGGCGGTCGTTGAAAACGTAGTGCAACTGGCGGTGCTGGTGTCCATCATCAGCGCTTCCGGACTCATCTGGCATCCGGCGGCCATTCCCTTTTTGTCCGAATTGTATCCGAAAAACCGGGGGTATGCACTGTCCGCCCACTCGCTGGGAGCCAACTTGGGGGATTTTTGCTCCCCATTGGCGTTGGGGTTGCTGCTGGGTTGGTTTTCGTGGCAGTTCTCGGCATTCCTGATTGCCGTGCCTGTGGCCGGGGTCGTTTTGTTGCTCTGGTGGACCCTCAACAACCACAGTGAAAATGGCGTTTCTGCCAATGCTGAAAAACGCAGACTGGGCACCTATTGGACCAACCTCAAACAGTTAGGTCGGCACCGCACCCTGCTGGGGTTGTGTCTCGCCAGCGGTTTTTACGGATCTGCCCAGACGGGTTTGCTGATGTTCATTCCAATTTACCTGGCGGATCGCCTGCAAACCAGCCCACTGATGACCGGGTTCGGATTCGCCGCCTTGCAATTCGGCGGGATCATCGCGGCTCCGGTGGCGGGAGTGACCTCGGATCGGATTGGCCGCAAGCCCGTCATGCTGTTTTCGCTGCTGGGCACCACGATCCTCGTTGCAGCATTGGCTGGCGCGTCCGGAACAGTGGAGTTTGTTGGTCTCGTACTACTGCTTGGATTTTTGCTGTTTGCCATCCGACCTGTGGTCCAAAGTTGGTGCATGGATCTGGCTCCGGAATCCATGGGGGGAACGGCGATCAGCCTATTGTTCGGGTTTAAATCTGTTTTCTCAATCGGAACCCCTCTGTTCTGTGGGGCGATTGCCGACCTATGGGGCATCCGGGAAGTGTTCTGGTGCTTGACGTTGGTGGCCTTTGTAGCCACGGTCCTCGCCTTTATTCTGCCTGCGACAGAACATGTCAAGGCTTGACCGAGTTCCCAACATCGCCCCTTCAGGGAGTCTGAATCTTTTCCCGGACGGAGCCGCTTGTCAGGTGCCTCCGGCGATTCGAGACGGACGTGCCTGACTGGCCGAACAGCTTGTTCCGGGGGATTG
>Ga0209403_10001762_pt1 | contig 27297 bp, 35 predicted proteins | sample ArcticOcean_MG_C_8_FD_187440 | JGI IMG/M metagenome (GOLD analysis project Ga0209403, IMG submission 187440) | Marine microbial communities from western Arctic Ocean - ArcticOcean_MG_CB11_86 (SPAdes) (version 2) | ecosystem: Environmental > Aquatic > Marine > Oceanic | place: Arctic Ocean... | reverse complement strand
GTTAAAATACGGAGTTCCGTTGTTACTCAACAGAAGACGAAGAAAAAAGAAAAAGGATGAAGATAATGAAGATTTAGATAGAGAAGAAGGGTATGATAACATGGGGCCTTCGCATCCTCCAAGCTTGGATGATGGCCCAAAAGAGCATGTTCATCGACACGAACATATTCATAAACACAAGCATGCAAATGAATATATAATGCCTCCTGATGAATGCCCTCAACCTCAAACAAGCAATGAAATTGACGATTCGCAGAGAGGACAGAGCGGGCCTAATTCTGGGTTTGCTGGATATGGGATGCCTGTAAACGTAGCAACCCCATATTATCAGCAGCCACAACCGGTCCATGGACTTCCACCACAGTTTATTAATATACCGTTTAGCACTAGAAAAACGGTAACATCAGAGCAGATTATGACGGTTATTGGTGAATTGACTAATGAGTATCGAAACGACCAAACCATGACGATGGGGCAGCTTGATACACTTATTCGTCAGCGCCTAAAAGAAAAATTTAACATAGAATAAGGAGTTCCTTAAATGGCAGATAATCTTATCATTCCCACCCACGACGCAATTCTCCCTTACATGTTTAAGGGTGTAAAGTGGGCCATCCCCAACGTAGGGGACAACAAAGAAACCATGAATCTTGCCTTGGCTCGCCTGTTTGAAAAGGTTGGCGAACACCTACAGGCATTTTCGGTTCGTACCGACTGTTTCGTTCCCGGCCCTCCAACGCTTGGCGCGGTGAAGCATCATCACAACATGTTTGTCCGTTTGTGCAATCTGATTGACACAAACACCAAGAGAGACAACATGGAAAGACTTGAGGCTCATCACATCAGTCACGAGAGACGGGCTTTCAAGCTTTATCCAATTCGTTACTTCGATGTAAAGAATGACTACTGCCGTAGATGGATTGAGCTATGTCTTCAGGGTCTCAGCAATATCGCCCAGCTAAGTGAAAACACTTGGGGCAACGATTGGTCAGAACCTACGGCTAAGGAAATGAAGAAGCTCTTCCGCGAAGGCTACAGGCTTATGTGCGTAGAACTATTCAGAGTTCCTATTGCTACAGCAGAAAAGGTCTTCAGCGACGAAGGGGACGCCTTCTTCTTGACAACTGAAGACTTCGGCAGTTATGATGTCAGCCACATTCCTACCATCGAATGGATTAAGCATCCTGCTCTTGGTAGTGAATTTACTGAAGACGAGCTTCGTCCGATTGCAACTCCTAATGTTCCGGTTGCTCCCGGCGTAGAAGACAATGACCCCAATTCACCCAACCGTGTACTCGAAAGAGAGATGCAGGGTAATGGTGGAGAGGTTATAGGGTAATTAATTCGATTTCTACTTGATGGCCCCCGAAGGGGGGCCATCTTTTTTTTACACAGGAAGGATGCCTACCATGAAATTTCTAATCGCTTTAATGGCCGCTGCCATTTTATCCCTGCCCACACACACTTCGGCAGAAGACAAATCTGTAAAAGAGATTTCTCAGCTTTTGCAAGACATTTCTGTAACAGTCAAGAGCGGGGGTGGAGAGGGTTCTGGAGTAATTATTACACGAACTATTCCCATTGCCATAGACTCCAAAGGCAAACCGCTAACGGCAAAGGTAAATTTTATCTGGACGGCAGCACATGTAATCGACAATTTAAGGTCTGTTAGAACAGTAATCAAGGATGGTAGGCCAATTAAGATTGTTGAATTTAAGGATGCTCAAATCGTTCAGGAGTTAGTCGAAGATGGCCGTCGCGTTGGCGAGGTCAAGATGGAAGCCAAGGTTATTAAATATAGCGACTCTGAAAACGGAGAAGACCTAGCTCTTCTGATGGTTAGAAAGAAGGGCTTTATTGACAAATCTGTAACCTTCTATAATGACACTGGCAAGCCGGTGGCTATTGGTACAGAATTATACCATGTGGGAAGTTTGCTTGGCCAAACTGGCTCGAACAGCCTGACGAGGGGTATAATATCTCAGATAGGAAGAGTTCTTGACTTGGGTACTGGCGATGGTGTAGTTTTTGACCAAACGACGGTTACGGCATTTCCGGGGTCCAGTGGCGGTGGCGTTTTTCTATCAGAGAGGTCGGGAAATAAGGCGGGACAATACGTGGGAATGCTGGTTAGAGGTGCGGGAGAAACTTTCAATCTTATAGTGCCCGTTAGAAGGATTAGAGAGTACGCACAAAGGGAGGGAATTCTATGGTCCGTTGATGAAGCTGCGCCTACCCCTACGCTAAAGGAGATTCTATCTTTACCGATAGAAGGAGGGGCAACAAAATCAAGTGAAGGAATCAAGCTCACAAAGGACTCTGTGAAGTTTCCGGTACTATTCAAACATAATCACCACAGAGGCAACAACGATGCTAAACGTAAGTAAACTGTCCGGTCTATTCTCATCACGCAGATTTTGGGTCGCTGTTGGGGGCGTTGTATTTGTGATATTCGACGGTCTTGGCACTGGCATTTCACCCGAACAAGTTAACCATGTAGTCCTATTGGGGGGCGCTTGGATTGTCGGGGATAGCCTTAGAGCATCATAGGTTAGGTTAAATGAAGATTATCTGTACCACCGTGGTTAGGGCTGCTGAACATGGCTCTAACCACGGTGGGCTTTATGTTATCGACGTAGAAGAAGAGCGCGTAATTCATTACGCTCCCTACGACGAGAAATTTGTCAATGACAACGAGCGAGGTGGCGAGCGTGGCCTTAGAGGAATATGTGTTCTCGACGATAGAATTATCGTTGCCAGTGCCACTAGCCTTATCGAGCTAGACAAAGAAACTTTTGAAGTAGTCAAAAGGCTTGAAGACCGCGAGGCTTTTCGTTCAATTCACGAGATATGCTTTTTCGCCGGTTCTATTTGGGTCACCTCTACGGCAATAGATTGTATAGTGCAGGTAGACCTAGACTTTAACGTCGTTGGCATCTATCAAATATTAGGTGAAAGCCAAAGCGATTACAAAATTCTTACGGGCAAACACCTGACAGACGTGTCTAAAGTTCAGGAAAACGACAGCTTCCATATTAATTCAATTTCCTCCTTTTCCGATAGGCTGGTAGTTGGTGGATTAATCACACATCTATATGACTTTGACACCATGAGTGTCGTCGAGTCAATGCCCATAATTCAAAACGCTAAAAGCTTCCAGCATAATTTCTATGAATACGATAATTTTAATCTCGTTAACTTAACGGGTTGGAATAAATTGGGGGTTATTAGAAATTCTATTTGCGAAACTACTGATGTCCCCCGTTCTAAGTCAGTTAAATATTATGCCGATGATATAGCTGAAAATAACTGGAACAGAGGATTGGCTAGATTGGAGAACTACATTTTTGTAGGCTCTTCACCGGCTAGAGTTCTTATGTTTGACATGAAAACAAAGAAGTTTGAGAAAGAGATTGGTTTAGAAGAGGATATGCGTCACTGTATTCATGGACTAGAAATACTGGAGCCATAATGGACAAAGCTATACGGGTAGAAGATTTAAAGGACTGGCAAGAGCCTTTTGAAAGAATACTGAGCCATATGTATAAAGGGAAAACCGGAAGCCCTCTCAATATGCCAGACGAACACAAGAATAAGCTTATAGAAGATGCTTATTTTCTTAAAACCCTATATGACCGTTCTGGAGTGGTGGTGTCAGACTTGAACAGTATAATTGAAATTGACAAATCAAAAGACCCGGCTAGCCACATGGAATTTACCTGTAAGCTGCTGGGATTTAGAGGGAAGTATACCTACAAGAAGTTTGATGACGAAATTATTCAGGAGCTAAACAGAAAAAATATTGACAGCGCGAGCGGCGTAGAGGAAACATATGACCTTTGCGTAACCAGAGTTCCCACAAAGATATCAGAAGTCAACATGGAAGATGGGGGCTGGTATTTAGTTGTGTCTAAGCTGACAAAAAAGTATTCGTTTAGTGTTCGTGCTTATAGATATTTAACGGCTGTGGCTTTTTAAAATGGGAAAGACTATTAGGAAAAAGAGCAAGCGAGACAGGAAGCGCTTAAAGAGTGAGAGACGGAACAGGAACAAGAAACGAGCCTATGAAACCTCGACAAAATAGACCCTCTTGGCACGATTATTTTATTGGGCTTGCTTACTACGTTTCCACAAGAAGTCACGACTCTCAGACTCAAGTGGGCTGCGTTATAGTTAATAGCCAGCATGCGGTTGTTGGAGTTGGGTACAACGGATTCCCCGGCGGCGTGGATGACAGCGCCCTCCCTACAACCCGACCGGGAAAATACCCGTTTATGGTTCACGCAGAAGCTAATGCTGTGAGCAATCTAATTGTTAAACATATGGATTATTACACGGCTTATATCACCCATCTCCCCTGCGCTACTTGCGCAAAACTACTGTGGCAAAACGGAGTTCATGAGTGGTATGTGCCAAAAGACTCAAAGGCACACGGTCAAACCGAAGAAGACCGCATAGTTTATGAATTCTTGTCTAGCAATGGTCTTGAAGTTAATTTTATCGAACCCGACCTGTCGCATCTAAATCAACTGGTGAGTAGTCTGAAAAGTTCTTCGAGTTAGTGAGAAATATAGTGTATATCTATTGCTGGATTTTATAGAGTTCTAAGCGACGGCGCACAAAGCTGCCCCTCCTATAAGAGCTAGAGCGACACTTATCCAGCCAGCCCGCGAGCATCAAGCATTATTTGTAATCATAATGAACTTAAGCTATACTAATAGACGTGAGCGTTACTATGCTGTGCTTGATTAGTTTCCAGTGTCGTTCTTAAAAATTACAGACCCGTAGCCTACCCGCTACGGGTCTTTTTTATAAGGTATTCAGAGAGAGGCAGCCATGAAAGAACCCCCAACGGGCTTTACAACCAAGGCTAAAATAACTAGAGTAGTTGACGGTGATACCGTAGATGTTCTAATTGAAAGGCGAATGCGCATTAGATTAGAGGATTGTTGGGCGCCAGAAACACGGACTAGAGATAAAGAAGAAAAGGCGAGGGGGTTAGCGTCCAAACAGTTTGCAAAAAATAAACTTTTGTACCGAGACGTTGTCGTTCATATACCCTCTGACCCAGAAGGAGAGATAAAGGATGTCTTCACCTTTGGTCGGGCGATTGGGAGAGTCTTCCTTGACGGAGAGGATTTCTCAGCTATAATGGTTAGGGAAGGTCTAGCTACCGAGACCAAAAACGGATAGAAATATATACGATGTCAGTCACAGAACTACAAAATTATGCGTTTGTTAGCAAATACGCTAGATGGATTCCCGAAAAGAAAAGAAGAGAAACTTGGAAAGAATCTGTCACTCGCGTTAGGAAGATGATGCACGAACGATACCCCGAGGTCAACGGGGATATTGATTGGGCGTATGACCTAATGTATAAAAAGCGAGTCTTAGGTTCTCAGAGGGCGCTACAGTTTGGTGGCGAGCCTATCCTCAAACATCACGCGAGAGTGTATAACTGCATTGCGTCGTATGTTGATAGACCAAGATTTTTTCAAGAATGCATGTATCTTCTTCTTTGCGGTTGCGGCGTAGGCTTTTCGGTGCAGAAGCATCATGTAGAAAAGCTGCCTAAGTTGATTCAAAAGAAAGACGGCACTAAGAAATTCACCATCCCAGACACAATAGAGGGGTGGTCTGATGCTGTTGGTGTTTTAGTCGTCAGTTATTTTGAAGGTTGCGAACTGTTTCCTGAGTATGTAGGGAAGACCGTAAGCTTTGACTTCTCAGAAATCAGGCCAGCCGGTTCGTACCTAAGTTCAAGTTCAGGCAAAGCTCCCGGCCCAGAGCCTCTCAAAAAAGCCCTGACAAACATTAAGAAAGTTTTAGACAAAGCGCTGAAGGATGCGCTATTTTCAAATAAAAAACTGAGACCTATAGATGTCTACGACGTTGTTATGCACGCTGCTGACGCTGTTATCTCTGGTGGTGTGCGTAGGAGTGCTACCATTTGCCTCTTTTCGCCAAACGATGAGGAGATGGCATTGGCAAAGACTGGTAATTGGTTTCACGATAATCCTCAACGTGGTCGTTCTAATAATTCTGCTCTGCTACTTCGTGATAAGACCAGTCCTGAACAATTTACATCATTAATGCAATCGGTTAAGGAGTTCGGTGAGCCGGGGTTTGTTTGGTCAGACTCTACAGAGCTTATCGTAAATCCCTGTGTGGAGATTGGGCTTTATCCTGTTGATGAAAAAACCGGCAAGACCGGATGGCAAGCGTGCAATCTTAGCACTATCAACTGCGCAAAAGTAAAAACAAAAGAAGAGTTCTTCGAGTCCTGTCGAGCCGCTTCAATTATAGGAACCCTCCAAGCCGGGTTCACCACCCTGCCATATTTAGGTGAAGTAAGCGAAAGAATTTTTAAAAGAGAAGCCTTGCTGGGTGTCTCCATGACGGGAATAATGGAGCAGCATGAGCTTTGTCTGGACCCAGATGTTCAAAAAGAAGGCGCCAGAGTTGTCAAGAGAACGAATAAAGAGCTTGCTGCAAAAATCGGAATTAATCCAGCAGCTAGAACTACTTGTGTTAAGCCTGAAGGAACTGCTAGTTGCATTCTTGGTACTAGCAGTGGCATTCATCCTCATCATGCCAAGCGCTATATTAGACGTGTACAAGCTAATAAACTGGAAGACATCTATCAACACTTCAAAAAAACGAATCCACGGGCGTGTGAAGAATCGGTCTGGTCCGCTAATGATAGCGATGATGTTGTTTCTTTTTGCATAGAAGTGCCAGATGGCGCAAAGCTTAAAAATAAAGTCGGCGCCATAGATTTGTTAAGCTGTGTTAAGACTACCCAACAAAATTGGGTGATGACAGGAAGAACTGACTCACTATGCGTGAAGAGTTTTCTTCAACACAATGTTTCAAATACAATCAATGTAAAGCCTGAAGAATGGGAAGACGTAGAGAAATTTATATTTAAAAATAGAAAGTATTTCTGTGGAGTTTCTCTTCTCCCCGTGAGTGGGGACAAGGATTATCCGCAAGCCCCCTTTACAACGGTCTACCTTCCCAGCGAGATGGTGTCTCATTATGGGGATGGCGTTGTATTTGTCAGTGGGTTAATAGAAGTTGCTCTCAATCTGTGGGAAGACAACCTTTGGATTGCTTGCGATGCTCTAATGGGCCTAGGAACCAAGGTCAAAGGCAACGGAAAGAAAGACTGGGTCGATAGGTGTACTCGTTTCGCAAACAAGTATATGGATGGGGATATCAAAAAACTTTCTTATTGTATGAAAGACGTATACAATTGGAAAGAATGGGTAGACATTAAAGGGTCTTATAGTTCTGTAGATTATACTCTTTGTGTAGAGGAGCATGACAACACTACGCCGGAACAGGAGTTGGCTTGTTCTGGTGGTGTGTGCGAGATTATCTAGGATAAAAAATGTTTTTTATGACACGGTGTGCGGAGGAGGATAGCATGGCACTTGCGGACGAGGAGGGTTCACTACAGGTCAAATTATTGTCGGACAAAGCAACGCTGCCATCTAAGGCGAATCGCTTTGATGCCGGGTTTGATTTGTACGCTTCTGAAAGCGTTTCAATTGACCCAGAATCAAGAGAGCTTATTGGCACTGATGTTGCTGTAGCAATACCCAACGGCCACGTGGGGCTTATTTGGCCCCGCTCTGGTCTAGCTGTAAAGCAAGGCATAGATGTTTTTGCCGGGGTGATTGACGCTGAATATAGGGGAGAGATTAAAGTCTGTCTGTACAACTCAAGCGATGATATCGTGGAACTTTTGGAAGGCGACCGGATAGCTCAACTTTTAATTCAAAAAGTAGATAACTTTTTTATTAGAAAGGTGCGAGAGTTAGACGATACTGACAGAGGTTCTGGAGGATTCGGTAGCTCTGGTCGTTAATATATGAGTAGAAGAAAACGCCCCAAGAATAATATCCCCAAAAGATTAACCCCAAAAACGAAAAATCAAGCGGATTATATCCGCGAGATGTCTGAGAACGACATTACTATTTGTAGTGGACCGGCTGGAAGCGGCAAGACCGCCGTGGCAGTTGGTATGGCTTGTGAATATCTGCAAGACAAGAAGGTAGACAAGATAGTCATTACAAGGCCCGTTGTTGAATCCGGCAAGGGTCTAGGCTTTCTACCGGGAACCTTTGCTGAAAAAATACATCCCTATCTAGTACCCGTATTAGAAGAAATGGGTCGATATTTTAAGTCGGATGAGATAAACAAGATGCGTTCTGAGGGTATAATAGAAGTATGCCCTTTAGAATATATGAGAGGAAGAAACTTTCATAGGTCTTTTATGATTCTTGACGAAGCCCAAAACGCCACTTTTGAACAAATCAAGATGTTTATAACTAGGACTGGCAGGGAGTCCAAGGCTGTTATTAATGGCGATACACATCAATCAGACCTCCCGTTTAAAATGAGAGGTGCTCTTGATATATGCATGGATAAGCTGGATGGAATTCAGGGGGTTGGAATCTCTGAATTAGAGCGTGGGGATATTATAAGAAACAAGCTCATATCTACAATACTGGCGTGTCTGGATGGTCCTGAATACGATTAATAGATATTCTACATCTACGTGGATATTTTGTGCCATGTGGATGTTCATAGGCTTTGCGTCATCATACGATGCGTATCTGTCTGTGTTAAATGGGGAGTATCTATACGAAGTAGAAAAAAATCCGATGGCTCGATACATTATGGGCAAGTGTGGAGTTCCTGCGTTTGTAGGGATTAAAATGTTCGGGACTATATTTTCTCTCGGATGCGTCACCGTTTTGTATCACAACTACAGAAAAGCTTCTTGGATAATAAACACGTCTATATTCTTGACCCAGATACTGCTATTTGCATACTTAATTTATTTTGTTGCGTAGGCTCAGCATGCTTGACTTTATCAAACACATTTTCAGAAAACGCAAAAATATTTTTGACAATGTCGTCAATCTTAAACAAGTCAAGATTATGCCAAGACCCCAGCTTGAAAAAGTTTTGGCTATCGGAGAAACCGACAATCTCATCGAAGGCAACATTGTTGTCATTCTTTCTCAGAACCTGTTAGACTTAAGAGAAATCTGCGAGTATATAATAAGCTATAGAAACAGCGGAGATAAAGCCGCTCTGGATGAAGCAGTACAACAACTGGCCCATATGCTGGAAAGACCAGAAAACTATGCGGGCTTTATAGAATACAGGAATGAAGATGCCAACGTATGAATACGCTTGCTCAAACTGCGAACACTCTTTTGAAATAGTTCAATCAATGAAAGAGAAAACGAAACGCAAGTGTCCTTTGTGCAAAAAAATAAAGCTAGAAAGAGTCATCGGCAAGCCCATGGTGTTCATAAGGGGTGAGCCACAAACGGTGGGGCATCAGGCCGAAAGAAATACTGAGAGAATGGGTAGGTATGAGTTAGGAGACAAGGAAGGTAAGAGGAAAGAGGGTTCTAAAAAGAAACAGACTTCTTTAGGGAGCGGGCCAGCAAGCTCCAGACAGATTCAGGGGATGACCTCCGAGCAAAAGAAAAAGTATATAGAGAAAGGTACACAATGAGAGAGGACAATTTTTCTAAGAAAGAAATAGAACGCGAAAAGTTCTCAGATTTGGGGCATGTGATAATTAAAAATTCTGACGAAACCGTAGAGATGGTTGACCTCTGGATAGTTAGTGAAAGCAGCAGAGTTACAAATGTCAAAGCGTCTTTGCACAACGGGTCGGATGACAGCTTTGTTCACGAGATTCATGGCGAGTTCTATGTAGGGCCGGGTGAAGGCATGAATTTGGCAAACATAGATACTTCTGACGATTTAACAATAGTGTATGTTAGAGAGATAGAAACTGATGACTAATAAAGACAAAGAATCTGAAAATTTCGGGTTGACAGACGTGCCAAAAAATGCTATAATAGCATACACAGTTAAAATGACGGAAGTCGACAAGGAAGACAAGAAGGCTTATTGCAAAAAGGCCGTAAAAGATAACGGCAAAACAGCATCTTGTTTTGTTAAGTTTTATCGTGGAAAAATGTTTGACCCATGGGGCATGTACTCTGGAAGAGAGAAAGTTGTAGACTTAGAATATAGAAAGGTTTCTGAAAAAGCTTTCAACCTGTATTCTAAGTATTTAAAAACTAGAAACCACAAATGTTTTCTACAATCGGAAAGAGAGGTTTTGTAATGACTAAAAAAGGCCCACTAACCAAGATTGAAAAGTTCTATATAGAACATAATTTAGAGCTAGGTAAAAAGGCGCTATCAGAAGAGCTTAGTAGAACACAAAAGACCGTTCAGTCTCACATGGATGGCGTCAAACCCTCAACAAAACATTCTACAGAAAGTAAGTCTGATTCCGCAGCCACCACGCGCGCTGGCGTGCTGATGGCGAGAAACGAAAAAGGCTCTACGACTATGACAGAGGGTGCTTCTCAAGCTGGCGATGAAAGCAGGGGGAAGGTTAAAAGCTTGGGTGCTAGGTACACCGGAGCAGTAACCACGATTAAAAATCAATGATTTGTACACAAGTAGACGAATATATGGCCAAGCTGTTCGATACAGAGACGGTGTGGACATGCACTCTATCTGACGGCACTCAGGCTTATCAAGACGATGACAGACTTGATATGGACCCTCCCTCTGCATGGGAGCGTCTTGGTATATATTGCAAAGAAAACGATTTGCATATCTCCAAAATGATTTTACAAAATGGAACCAACGTGGTTACAGTTGGTGAAAATCTTGACGGTTTCTATTTTAGAAAAACGGCAGGTGGATTTATGTTTGGAGACTATACTTACCATGGTTTCGTAGCTGGTACTTTAAACGATGGTAATCTCCATGTTGGCCACTGGACTGTTCCAGAACTGAAAAGAGAGTGGTCAGAAAACAGAGACCCAAACGATGCTGGTATTTCGTTGATAGCTAAATCTACAATCGGCGCATAATGACAGAAAAGCGTACAGATTTGAGCCGGTACAAATCTCCTTCAACTGGAGACTACTGTACTGGAGCGCAATATATAGCCGAGATGATGTGCCAGCGAATGGCAGAGAATAGCAACGAGGGGAGTCTAGCGTATAAGTTTTGGAACACTAAGAAGTGGAAGAAAACATATCAGCTACAAATTATTGCTGCAAACAGACTGGTTGATGAACACGACGAGAGGGCAATCATAGCGGCTTTAAAAAGCAAGCAGGGTCGAAAAATATACTCTCTTAGATTTCCCAGACTCAAGGAAATGATAGAGGAACAGACAGAGGTTCTAAAAAAACAAGACGAGGCAAAGTCTGTTGTCAAACCAGCCTCGCCCTCTGCCACGCCCAGAAAACCCTTCGGACAAAAAAGCAACCTTCAAAAGCTAAGGGAATTAGATGGCGACGTTTAGCGATGCTACCACCAAGGACATAATTAAGAAACACGGAAAGGTTATCTCCAGTGGGATGGAGGTTTTCGAAGAAAGAAACGACTTTGATATGCTGCCTGTCAGCCCCTCCATAGATATAGCTCTGGGAGGTGGCTTGAAAGAGGGTAGTTGGGTGCTGCTCACCGGAGACCCTAAGACCGGCAAAACAACTACGGCTCTGCAAATAGCAGCCAACTGCCAAAAAGAAGAGAATGGCGCACGTCCGATAATCTATCTTGACGGTGAGGGCAGGCTTAAAGCCATGAACCTAGTCGGGATTAATGGTTTGGATAGAGAGAAGATGAGGGTCGTGCATTCAGACGAAGAGCCTCTCAGTGCAGAACAATTTTTAGATATAGCCATCAAACTTATAACCAGCAAAGACTTCTACCGCTGTGTTTGCATAATTGATTCAACGTCTTCTTTAATTCCTGAAAGAGAACTTACGGAAGACATCGGCGGGAGTTTTCGTGCAGGTCTTCCAAAGATACTTGCCTCTTTCTGTCGCAAGCTTTCTAATGTGGTTACACAGCAGAGAGCTACAATTGTTATCATAACACACTTTATCGCAAACACTAGCGGTTACGGTAAACCCAGAATGCCAGACTGCGGTCGAAAGATTCAGTATCAGGCTGACACCAGAATGGAAGTCAAAAGCATAAAGCCTTGGGACGTTGGGACAAAACAGGTTGGTCAAATGATTAACTGGCGTATTCTTTGCTCTTCGATGGGTGCCAACAATACGGAATGCCAAAGCTGGCTTAAATATGGTGTTGGCTTAGATTTTGTACAAGAGCTTCTAAGTTTAGGGGCGGACCTTGGGCTAATATCTAAAAGGGGCGCGTGGTATTCTTGCGACTTTATGTTAGACCATAAGGATACTCTAGCCTCACTTATTAAAGAAAACAATATAACTGACACTGAAGAAGAAGTAGCAAGATTTCTTAAATTCCAAGGACAGGAAAAACTGTATCAATTTCTTAAAGGGAACAAGGTCGTGTTGTCTAATCTAGAAAAAGATTTAAAGGCCATGCTTTGATAGTCAGGGGCTTTGACGGCAAAGATTACAAATGGTCGGTACGCAAGAACAAATCCCGACAAAGCGCAACTCGTCCTCGCTCAAAACCCCATCTGAGAGCCAGAGCGCTCCTTCGTAAGCTTTTTCCAAGAGACGCAATTCTTGAAGAAGTATCTCTACCCGGCAGCAAAACACAGACTAGAAACTCCATTCTGTTTGCCGACTTCTACATTCCCAACAGAGACCTTGTCATAGAAGTACATGGTAGACAGCACTACGAACACGTTCCCTTTTTTCATAAGACAAAGCTAGATTTTTACAAGGCCAAAGCCAGAGACAGAGACAAGGCTGATTGGTGCTCGATAAACGACCTTAAGATAATCACACTTAAATATTCGGACGATGATAATGACTGGAAACGAGCAATCGTTGAACGCTAAGGAGAGGCTTGACAGATTTGTTGACGCAACCGAAAGATATATTAGCGGCCAGCATGTTGGGTTGACAAAGATAAATCCCGAGATTGTCAACATACTCAACTATGACTCCGCCCTGCTCCATTCGTTAAGCTCAGAGCAATGCTTGTCAGCCGCCTACATTCTTTTTTCTTACGCTGACTATTTGCAGACTTTGTACAACAGCAATTTGCTTAAGCTACACTGGGTTACCGACGCAATTAGCAAAGTGGTTTCTCCGGTATTGAAACAGTACGGAGATAAATATACTAAGCATGAACAAAAATATTATGAGGCAATCCAAGACAATGAATTTGCCAGAAGTCTTAGCAATATAAAAACACACGCTACGGCAAGGGTTGACATGTTGACAGATAAAATGCGTGACGTTAGAAGGATGGGTGACGTGCTAATAGAGTTATCTAAAAGGAAACAATACTCATGACAGGACATTTGATTGAGGCTATAAAATCTATCAGAGAGGGTATATTATCAAACGATATGTCAAAAGTTGCGGAGGGGTTTAAACTTCTTACTGGAGAATCTGTTGAGATTTCAGATAGCCCAGAGGTGGCTGTTGAACAATCTTCTCCGAACTCCGATAAGGACGATTTTATCGCAGGTACAAGGGGTGAGTCTACAGCAAGTAGAAGCGTAGTATTAAGCAACAGGATTAATAAGTTTGTTGACGATGGCACAACTGATACAGAAGAAGCTGGGTATGACGCAATAAATGATAACGTAAAACCGACCACTAGGGAAAGAGCTTCTTATAAAAAGGTGAAGCAAAAATGCCATATTTGTGGTAAAGAAGAAACGGTCAACCCTCAACACAAGCGTGATTTTTATAAATGCGCAAAATGTATTGGCAACAGGTGATATATGAAAAAACCGTTGATGAACGCCGCCGCCGAACGGGCCGTGCTATCGGGCGTGTGTTCTTATGGAGCAGAATCTTATCTAGAAATTGAAGACTTGGTTGAAGTGGAGACGTTTGTTTTAGAAGAAAATCAGATAATTTTCAAGTGTCTTGAAAAAGTCCTATCTACACAAGACGAGATTGATGTAGCCTCCATTCTTTCTGCTGCTAACGAATTGTCACTAGGGGATACTCTTAACAACAAAAAGTCTATGGACCACTTAAGGGCGGTCTACAACTTCCCTATCAAGCTACAAAATGTAAAACAGCACGCGATAAAAATCAGGAAGCTGCAAATTGGTAGGGTTATACAAGCAAAGGCAACAAGTATATACAATGAAATTTCCGAAATAAACGGCGACGAAACCGTTAGTGAGATTATCGGGGTCGCAGAAAATCCCATCTTTGAGTTGTCCTCGTCTCTCGGTTCAAACGAAAGCGTTAGGCCGACCCTTTTGGGGGAGAAGGTAGAAGAGTACCTGCTTCATTTGGAAGAGAATCCCTCTTCAATTATGGGAGTGCCTAGCGGATATCCGAGGTATGACGCCGCCATCGGCGGAGGCTTCAGAAGAAAGTGTGTTGACCTCGTGGCTGCTAGGCCTAAAGTTGGCAAAAGCATGTTCGGAGACAATGTTGGCTTGCACATAGCCGGGGAGCTTGAAATACCCGTCTTGATGCTAGATACCGAAATGTCCTTGGAAGACCACCTGAACCGGGTGCTAGCAAATTTAAGCGGCGTTGAAATTAATGAGATATCAACGGGAAAATATTCTCAAGACGCGACAAAAAAAGAGCGAGTTTACGCCGCAGCAGAGCACCTTAAAGATGTTCCCTACAAATATGTCAGCATAGCCGGGAATCCATTTGAACAAACTTTATCTATCATGCGTAGATGGATATTGCAAGAGGTGGGGTTTGACGAAAATGGAAGAACTAACAACTGCTTGATAATTTATGACTACCTCAAACTCATGAGCGCAGATTCTCTGTCGAACCTACAAGAATTCCAAGCTCTTGGATTTCAGATAACCTCTTTACACAACTTTTGTGTGGAGTATGACTGCCCCTGTCTAAGTTTTGTTCAGCTAAATAGAGACGGAATAACTAGAGAATCTACAGACGTGGTCAGTGGCTCCGACAGGCTAATATGGCTGTGTACTAGTTTTTCGATTTTTAAGAATAAAAGCGATGAAGAAATTGCTGAAGATGGCCCGGAGACTGGAAACAAAAAGCTTATCCCAATTGTCGCCAGACACGGGCCTGCTTTAGAAGATGGTGACTACATAAATATGTCTATGAGCGGTAGCATCGCGCAAATTTCGGAAAACGTTACAAGAAACGAACTGAAAAAGGGCGGCTCAAAGCAAAAAGACGATGGATTTATTGTAAATGAAAACGATGATGATAATGAAGAAATCCCATTTGAAATCGCAGACTAATCTATCTAAAGCACAGGTAGATGTACTGTGTGAGAAATTGTCGGAAAAAATAGAGGATATTCTAGATTTTTTTGGCATAGAGTACGACCAGTATGGTAATCGCATATCGGCTCCGTGCCCCGTGCATGGTGGCGACAAGTGTGACGCTCTTACCATATTCACATCTGGAGATAATGTATCTGGTAATTGGTACTGCTGGACTAACCATTGTGAAAAGAAATATGTCAACACGATGCTGGGATTTATTCGTGGGGTTATTAGCCATCGAGAAGATAGAGAGGCGACTTTTTCCGAAACGATAAAGCTTGCTTGCCAGTTTATTGATTCATCATTGGATGATATAAAGGTTGATATGGAACACATGGAAAAGACCTCTTTTATTGCGTGTGCAAACAGCCTATTAAAAGAATCCAAATCTTCACAGAGAGGCGTTCCCAGAGACATCGTTCGACGGGGCTTGAAAAGACCGGTAGAATTCTACCTAAAAAGAGGGTATCTTGAGGAAACTCTTGACACGTTCGACGTAGGAATTTGTCTCAACTCCAACAAGCTGATGTATAATAGGATTGTAGTCCCCGTATACGACGAGTCCCATCAATACATGGTGGGTTGTGTTGGGCGTAGCCTTGAGGACAATCCCGCTATGCAGAAATGGATAAACAGTAAGGGCTTCAATTCTGGCAGTCATCTTTACAACTATTCAATGGCAAAAGACAGAATAGCAAAAACTGAGACAATCGTTCTTGTAGAAGGACAAGGGGATGTTTGGAGGCTCTGGGAGGCTGGTATCAAAAACGCCGTGGGAATCTTTGGATGCCACTTGACTGACTACCAGCAAATCAGTATAGAAAGGTCTGGCGCTTTGAATATTGTTGTTCTCACCGACAATGATGAACCGGGCAGAAAAGCGGCGGACTCCATCGAAGAAAAATGTGGAAGGCTATTTAATCTGCATTTTCCGAAGCTAGATAAAAAAGACGTGGGGGATATGTCTGTGGTGGACATAAACGAAAACTTGAAACCGCAAATTAATGGAATGGTATAATGTCTCATAAATTATTGGCAATATCCGGCGCTAAGCAAAGCGGAAAGACCACCTGTGCAAATTTTCTTTATGGCTATGAGATGAAAAGAAATGAGGTGATAGAACATTTCGAAATCACCGACAAAGGAGGGCTTTCGGTCAACGCCTTGTTTACCAGCGCTGACGGCTCAACCTCCGAAGGAATGGGGGTGCTAGATATCTTTAGAAGAGATTATCAATTTGGCGAGTATGCGTTTAGCAATATATGGCCTCACGTTAAAGCCTATAACTTTGCCGACGCACTTAAGTCCGTATCCATGGAGCTATTTGGTCTGTCATACGAACAATGCTATGGCACTGATGAAGAAAAAAATAGCTACACCGATATTGCAAAACCCGGTGGGACCGTGGTTTTTACAGCCAGAGAATTCCTTCAATATTTTGGGACCAATGTTTGTCGAACTCTCAAGCCGGATATATGGACCTCGTTCTGCTTAGAGAAGGTTTCAGAAGAGGACAGCGAATTAGCGATTATTGCGGATTGCAGATTTCCCAACGAGGTGGCCGCAATACAAGAATCTGGCGGCAAGGTGATAAGGCTCACCAGACAGCCCCATGAGGACAATCACTCAAGCGAAGTAGCCCTTAAAAACTTCAAAAAATTCGATGCCGTAATTGACAACGCAGAAATGACGGTGCATGAACAAGTTGAAGAATTATTATCTATTCTGATGAAGTGGGGATGGGTTACATCAACATGAACGTAAGGCTAATATCCATTACTCCGAACGCAGAAGAAACAATCGGCTATTGCGCGAGAGTGAGCAATCCAAAAAATCAAGGAAACCCAAACGTGTCCGGGCTTCTGAAGTTCTGTATTAAGAATGGACATTGGTCTATTTTTGAAATGGCAAATATGGTGATTGAAGTTAACACCTCAAGAGGTATAGCTGCCCAAATTCTCAGGCACAGAAGCTTTTCTTTTCAGGAGTTTAGCCAACGTTATGCTGAAATCGAGGGATTTGAAGAAATTGAACCTCGACGGCAAGATGAAAAGAATAGACAAAACTCTTTCGACAACTTGGATAAAAACGATAAAGAATGGTTCAAGATAGTTGTTCGCGGACAGGGCAGAAGGTCTTACTCTCTGTATAAAGAAGCTATCAAAAGAGGGATAGCAAAAGAAAGCGCAAGATTTTTATTGCCGTTAAACACAAAGACTCGCATGTATATGAACGGAACGGTTAGAAGCTGGATTCATTATCTACAATTGCGAACAGACCCGTCCACACAAAAAGAACACAGAGACATAGCAAACGCAATCAAATGGGGCATTTTTTCCTGTAAGCTTCCAATTATATCCAAGGCGCTTGGTTGGAGCGAAGGAGTTCCGTGCTAGTAACTTATATCAGAAGTTCCTCATACAATAATTATGATTTCTGTCAACAGCAGTATTTCATAAGCTATGTGCTTGGCTATCCCACAACGTCTGGGAAAAAAGCGCAAATGGGGACCATTGTACACAAGGTGATGGAGTGTCTTGCTGCATGCAAAAAGAAAACACAAGACTCGCCCGACTCCGGCTTAATGAGCATTACGGATGATGCCATTGGAAAGATTACCTTTACCAAAAGCAAATTAATGGGAGAGGAATTTGTTGACGACATAGTTGACAAAAGCTTTGAACACTACACCTCCAACTGCACCCATAGCTATACCAAGAAAGAGAAGAACGATTGCAGAAAATGGTCTTGGATGGCTCTCGAATACAACAACGGTCAATTTGACCCTCGCCTTCGAGATATAGTTGCGACGGAACCTCACTTCGACATCCCCATCGAAGAAGACTGGGCTGAATACGAGTATCAGGCGCCGGATGGTTCGACCCTCAAGGGCCGGTTAGCCGTCAAGGGGACGATTGACCTCGTCACAAAGGTAGGCGACGGCATTATAGAAGTGGTGGATTGGAAAACGGGTAGAAGGGTCGATTGGGCAACGGGTCAAGAGAAGACCTATGAAAAACTTGAGCAAGACCCTCAACTCCTGCTGTATAACTATGCGATATCTAAATTGTTCCCAGAATATCAACAGGCCATAATGACCATCTTTTACATCAAGGATGGGGGGCCTTTCTCCCTGTGCTTTGACCGGTCTGATGAAGAAAAGTTTATGGGGATGCTAAAAAATCGCTTCCTACAGATACAAGACACGGATATGCCCAAGATGCTCTCAGCGGGACAGGCTCACTGGAAATGCACAAAGCTTTGTGACTACTATAAGAACAACTGGGAGGGGACAGATAAGAATATTTGTCAACATATTCACGATAAACTTAAAAAAGATGGCATAGAAAAGACCACCTCTGATTGTACAAAAGAGGGCTTTAGCATTGGATATTACGATGCACCCGGTTAAATTTATCCCCTTGCACCTACACACACACTACAGCCTCCTAGACGGTCTCTCAAAACCCTCACAGGTCGCAGAGCGCTGCGAGGAGCTAGGGTACGATGCATGCGCGGTAACTGACCACGGGACGATTTCAGGGGCCGTCTCGTTCGTCAGAGCGATGCGTGAAAAAGGTGTCAAGCCCATTCTAGGGTGTGAATTCTACCTATCCCAACAGAGTGCCACCATAAAAGAGAAGACAAATAGAACCCTCAGTCACCTTGTAGTTTTAGCCAAGAATAAAGAGGGCTGGAACAATCTTATTGCTCTTGTTTCCAAAAGCAACAAAGATGATATGTTCTATTTTAAGCCCAGAATTGACTTAGATATTCTTGAAGAAAGCAACCGAGATAATAACTTGGTGTCTTTTAGTGGTCACCTTGGAAGCGACCTTGCTAATGTATTATTCACCGATTGGAAGAAAGCCTACAACTCCAATACGGTTGAAGAAGCTCAAACTTTTTTGAAGCAAGACTGGCTCAAACAAGCATCCAGTTTGGCCGAACGATATCAACAGATTTTCCGCAAGGGCAATTTCTTTATCGAGATTCAACTGATAGACCAAGAGAATTCCCCCGCGTCAAAATTGGTCGGAGAGTGTCTGCGACAAGTATCGAAGGAAACTGGGATTCTTCCGGTAGCAACGGCAGATTCGCATTATCCAAGAAAAGAAGACGCAGCGGACCAGAGGGTACTACTTTGTTCCGCAATGAAAACAACGCTTAAAAAAGTTGAAGAGAAATTGCTGACAGGAGAGGATGTCGGCCTAAGTGGATTCTTTCGGTCAAATAATTTTCACATACCGTCTCTAGAAGAGATGAAAGAGATTCACACCGAAGAGGAGATTTCAAACACTTCACTTATTGCGAGCATGTGTGAGGATTATGAAATTTTGGGCAAGCCCGACCTTCCCAAGTTTCCATGCCCCGACAACATGACCGAAAAGGAATATCTCAGAGAATTATGCAGACAAGGATGGAGGCAAAGGCTAAAAAAACGAGGCAAGGTGTCTACACAGGAAAACGAAGACATCTACGTGGACAGAATTAAGAAAGAGCTAGAGGTTATCAACGATGCGAATCTTTCAGGGTATTTCTTAATCGTAAGAGATATTGTCTCCTATGTAAAAAATCAGGACTGGCTTCCGGGTCCGGGTAGAGGCTCCGCTGCTGGCTGCTTGGTGTCATACCTAGTGGGAATCACTCAGGTGGACCCCATTGAGTATGGGTTGATTTTTGAAAGATTCTATAACGCGGGAAGAAATTCTGAAGGCCACGTTTCACTTCCAGATATAGATATTGATGTCCCTGCCACAAAAAGGGATGAGGTAGTTGACTATATTAAATCCAAGTATGGGCATAATAATGTGAGCCAGATGGTTACATTTGGGAGATTGCAAGGCAGAAGCGCGCTCAAAGAGGTTCTCCGTGTGCATAACGCTTGCTCCTACGATGAGATGAACAGGATTACCAAGGCGCTGCCACAGGAGCATGAGATTTCGGACCAACTACAAGACATGGAAGAGTCTTCAGTGATACGATGGACGATGTTGCATCAGCCAGAAGTCTTGAGTGATTATTGTCGGGTAGCAGAAGATGGCTCTCTCGATGGCGAGTATGCGAAATTATTTGCACAAGCTATTCGAATTGAGGGTACATACAAATCTCAAGGCAAGCACGCTGCTGGGGTGGTTATTTCATCCAGATTGCTTAATGAAGTTTGTCCAATGGTTAGAGAAACTAAAGGACAAGATAGAATTGCTGGCATGGAAATGGTAGACCTAGAGGCTATGGGGCATGTTAAATTTGATATTTTGGGCGTAAATTTGCTAGATAAAATCATGGGTATTAGTAATCAATTATTCTCAGGAGATATAGAGGTTAACGATGGAGAAGTATTACGAAGCGGTTCTACTGGACGGGTGTGCGTTGGAGAAGGGTAGACTATCCCTATGCACAATTAACGATTATAAGGGCAATTCTTTTCGTAGAAAGACTCTGTACCAAGTTCATTGCGACGACACAAGGGTTAAGCATAGCGAGTTCTATGAAAGTTCCTCGCAAGCTGTAAAGAAATTTCTAGAGCTTAAGAGAAAAATTAGATGAATTTTCAAAAAGGTCAAAAGGGGGAGGAGCGCGCCAAGGAAGTCCTTGAACTTCTTGACATAAGGTGCGAAATCAATGAAGACTACGACAAAAGGTATGACTACGACCTATCTTGCAAAATGGGGAGAAAGAAATTTACTATCGAAGTTAAATTTGACGAGAAGTCTAGTACCACGGGCAATATTTACATAGAATATCACAACAGCAAGGCCGATAAACCTAGCGGTGTTGCCGTAACCAAGTCTAACTTATGGATTCACGTCTTGCCAGAAGACGATGGTTCTAAAGCGGTGTGGGCTTCTTCTGTTTCTTCCTTAAGAGCATTTATGGAAGAGGTTGAGCCTCACAAAAAGGTGGCCTTTGGGGGTGACAACAATTCTGCTGGCTACGTATATACCAAGGAGTCTATTCTTGATAGGCTGTTCAAAAGGATAGACAATCTAGAAAAAACCGAAGCGGTCAAATTGATTAAGGAGATGTTGAATGATACCTAATAGAGATTACATTGTCTTTGATTTTGAAACGGGTTCAAAGAACCCCCATAAGGCGCAGCCGACACAATTGGCGGCGGTAGCAATCCATGGCAGAAAGCTGACCCCACAGCCCGGAGGGTTTTTCAACAGTGAGATTCGCCCCATTCTTGATGATGAAAAGGCAATAGAAATGGGGCTAGACCCTCTGGAGGAAGAAGCCCTAAACATCACCAGAAAAGACAGGAAGACACTAGCTAAAGCTCCACAACCTAAACAGGTCTGGGAAAAATTTGTAAAGTTCGTTAATAAATATAACTTCAAGAAAACACAATGGTTTGCCCCTATACCCGTGGGGTATAATATTATCAACTATGACATGATTATCATACAAAGGCTATGCGAACAGTTTGGGCCTACCGACAAAAATGGTAGTCAGGCGCTCTTTCATAAAATTCATAAAGTAGATGTTTTAGACCTTGCTTATGGGTGGCTTGAAAGCAATCCAAATGTTAAATCTATGAGCATGGATTCCATGAGAGACTTTTTATCTCTAGAAACAGATAATGCTCACGATGCTTTGCAAGACGTGAAAGATACGGCTAATATTTTTATACGCTTCTGGAAGCATCAGAGAAGAATTGGCTCCAAAACTAAGTTTGAAAAGGCATTTGCAGATGGCACACTATACGTTTAAATGCGGGTGCGAATTCGACATTTCTGAAATAGACAAAGGCTCGGTCACAAAGAAGCAAACCGGTCTGCCACCGATTATCTTTGATGTCGAAGAAAAACAGGACGAGGATGTTAACTTTTATACCTGTGAAAAAACATGGGGTTTGATATGTGACGGCAGGACCAAGGGTGTTTTTCAGCTTGAGAGCAATCTGGGAAAATCTTGGGCCAAGAGGTTAAAGCCTAGAAATATAGAGGAACTAGCCGCCCTTGGGGCCTTGATTAGACCGGGATGCTTGAAGGCAATCGTGGACGGAAAGTCCATGACACAGCATTACGTTGACCGAAAACACGGAGAAGAAGAAGTATCTTATATTGACGACTGTTTAGAGCCTATATTAAAATCAACTCAGGGGGTGTTGGTTTATCAAGAACAATCCATGGAAATTGCTCAGACAATTGCCGGATTTGACTTGCAGCAGGCTGACGAACTTAGAAAGGCAATAGGCAAAAAGAAGGCCGACTTGATGGCCTCGGTAAAGAAAGAGTTTTTATCTGGAACAGAAAATGTCGGTTTGGTTTCTAGAGAAACAGCGGAAGAGATATTCGGTTGGATTGAAAAATCGAATCGTTACTCTTTTAATAAGTCCCATGCTGTTAGCTATGCTATTTGTGGTTATTGGTCTGCTTACGCTAAAGCACATTTTCCTGTCAATTTTTACTGCAACTATTTGTATTACTCAAAAGGAAAACAAGACTCTCAACAAGAGATAAGAGAGTTGGTGTCTGATGCAAAAATTTCTGACGTACCCATTTACCCACCATCGATTGCGAAGATGAATCGCAGCTTTTCCATATATAATAACGAAATCAACTTTGGTGTGGGAGACGTAAAATTTATCGGGGACAGCCAATTAGAAAAGTTGACTAACGCAGTCCTTGAAGCTACCCGTGAGTTGTGCAAGCCTCCAGCGGATTGGTCTTGGTTAGAATTTTTAGTATCTTGTGCCACCAAGGTCACCAGCAAGGTGATAACTTCTCTAATATCAGCCGGTGCATTATCACACATGGGCTTGAGCAGAAACAAAATGTTATACGAATATGATATATGGGCAAAATTAACGGCAAAGGAAAGAGAGTGGGTTGGCAACAATGTGGAGGACTCCGATTGGGAAAACCTCAAACAGTGCTTAGAGCATTTACGGCCCACGAAAAAGAACGGTGGAGGAACCTCTACAATAAAAAGGTCTGAGATTGTCGCAGACTATGTGTATCAATTGGAATCTTCCCCCTACCCCCTTCAAGATGACCCCGAGTGGGTTTCTGGAACCGAGGAAGAATTGCTGGGAACTTGCCTTACATATTCTAAAGTAGACTCTTGTGATACAGGCGCCGCAAACTCAACATGCAAAGAGTTTTTCAGTGGCAGAAACGGGACCGCAGTTTTAGCGGTTGCGGTAAAATCATCTCGTGAATATGAAATCACTAAAGGACAATCCAAAGGACAAAAAATGGGGTTTTTGACTTTAGAAGACAGTAGTTGCGAATTAGACAATGTTATTTGCTTTAGCGACGAGTGGGCAAAAAATAAACATTTGCTATACGAAGGAAACACCGTCCTTGTAACGGGACAGAGGTCTAAGAAAAAGGACAGTCTGATTGTTCAAAAAGTTTTTCAAATATGACTTGACAAAAGTCAATTTTGCTGATATAATACCATAGAGCTAATCGTGCAAGAGTTTTTCAAAAACCATAACTACGTTATCAAAGTGTCTCCGATGCACGACGGGGAGGCGTGCCTCGTGATGTATCCACCAAAAATTATATCTAGCCCGACAATGGACGAGCAGGCTTGTATATATACTATAAACGACGGAACTCTTTCATACTATTCCGATTGGTATGAACAAATTCATGAAGTGGATTGTCCAAGATATGCTGCAAGAATAGTAATCTTTCAAGACATACTAATCAAAGCCTCCCTGTGGGGCTTGTCTGAAGACTTTGTGATTTACTACAACGAAGATTGCGAAGAGTTATTTGAAACGAACTTTACAGACATTGTCGCTGGACCTAGTGCGGAGGAGGAGGTCAAACTGGAAAACAAATTAGCCACAATCTTTTATGCGGCTTTTCCTGACTTTTCAGATGACTGGGAAACAGTAGCAAAAGAAAACGGGGTAGAAGAAGGATACAGGTTGATTATTTTAAACCAAGGAGAGTCTGATGAATAGTTGCAATTTTATTGGTAGACTAGCACAGAACCCTGAGCTTGTTCCTGTTGACAGTACTCATGTGGCTAGATTTACCCTAGCCGTAGAAGATTACCGCAGGTCTCGTGACGGCAAGAAGACCAAGAGAGTTGATTATTTTGATTTTGAGGCTTGGGACAGTGGGGCAACCACAATCTGTAAGTATTGTCAAAAGGGCGACGAGTTGGCTGTATTTACCACTGGAAGACAAGATAAATGGACAGACAGCGACGGAAATCGCAATTCAAAAATAAAGTTTAGAGTCAACAAGTTTAAGCTTATTGGGGCGCATACTAGAAACACGGAATCTGAAGTACCTATCCATGAGTCCCCAGAAGAAGCAAAAGCTTAACATAAAATCTGAATCTATAAACGCTGATTCAGAAGAGAAGATGGTCATAGACAACTACGGTCTAGTTGTGTCTCAATCCATAAAATTTATTACCCAAAAACAAGATTTGGACGACTATATACAAATTGGGTTGATTGGATTATTGAAAGCGATTAGAAACTATAATTCAGAAAAAAGCAAGTTTTCTACTTTTGCCACAGTGTGTATTAGAAATGAAATACTTAAATTCATCAAGAAGCAGAAAAGGCAAAACCGTCGCCTAAATCTCCGCGAAAAGAAGCCCCAAGAAATCCTTCTGTGGGAATACCAGCCGGATAATTTGACTAAAGACGAGATAGATATTATTGATATGAAATTGAAAAATCATACCTACAAAGAAATTTCTGAAATAATGTGTTGCAACAAAAATGAAGTTAAACAGAAAATCAAAAAGATACTCAAAAAGATAAGAGAAGCGAATAAGGATGGAGAAGAAAAGGATACTTCTCTGTAGCGAAGCTACGTTTTTAAACACCGGCTATGCAACGTATGGTCGGGAGGTTATGAAACGTCTACATGAGAAAGATAAATACGAGCTTGCCGAGTTCGCCAGCTATGGAAGCGCGGCCGACGACAGGGCTTCAACTATACCGTGGCGGTATTATCCCAACCTTCCTGATGAGTCTGATGAGCAGCGGAAACAGGAATACATGTCTGTGTCCACCAATCAATTTGGTGAGTGGAGATTTGAACATGTGCTTCTAGACTTTAGACCTGATATTGTATTTGATATCAGGGACTTTTGGATGATGGATTATCAGGAAAGGTCTCCTTTTAGGGGACTTTTTTGGTGGGTTGTAATGCCCACCGTGGACGCCTATCCACAAAATGAACAATGGTTAGCAACGTATTCTAAAGCAGACGCTGTTTTCAATTATTCAGAGTTTGGTATGGAAACTCTTCTCGAAGAAAGTGCGGGGAGGATTAATTGCAGAGGAGTGGCTCCTCCATCGGCAGACGCAGCCTACCAGCCGGTTGCGGATAAGGTCGCGCATAAAGAGTCTTTAGGGTTTGATGGCAGTTGTAAGATTATCGGCACGGTGATGCGAAATCAGCGTCGAAAGTTATATCCCGACCTTTTCGAAGCTTTTTCTAAGTTCATCAAAGAGTCTGGCAGAGACGATGTTTATCTCTACTGCCACACTAGCTATCCAGACTTGGGCTGGGATATACCGAAACTCCTAAAGAAATACGGAGTAGCCAGCAAGACACTTTTTACTTATGTTTGCGCTAATTGCCAAAATTGGTTTCCGTCCTTTTTTCAGGATGCCGTCTGTCGATGTCCTAAATGCGGGCAGCATTCCGCAAGCTTATCGAACGTTCAGAAAGGCGTTGACACAAAGGCGTTGTCAGAGATTGTAAATCTGTTTGACCTTTATATACAATATGCAAACTCTGAGGGGTTTGGATTGCCACAGGTGGAAGCCGCCGCCTGTGGTGTCTTTGTAATGTCTGTAGACTACTCTGCTATGAGCAGCGTAGTTAGAAATCTAAAGGGAGAGCCTCTCAAACTGAAAACAAAATATCTAGAACTTGAAACGGGCTGCTACAGGGCGATGCCTGATAATGACTATACATGTGAAAAGATGCTTGAGTTCTTTAGCCTTTCAGATGATGAAATAAAAAGAAAAGGGGCTATTTGCAGAAAGAACTTTGTAGATAAGTATCAATGGGATGCCACAGCAGAAAAATGGGAGAATCTTTTCGACGCCCTCCCCAGTCGTCGTCCAGAAGATACATGGAAGTCTACCCCCGAAATATTTCAGCCCGCTGATAAGGTTCCTACGAGGCTTAATAACAAAGACTACGTCAGATGGCTTATTATAAACGTTCTTGGTGATGAGAAAATGCTGAATTCATACATGGAATCTCGCATGATTAGAGATTTGAATTACGGCGTTTACATTCAGGGAACCGGAGATGTGTACATTAACGAAGATTCAATGGCTCATAATAGGCCGCAGTTTGAACCCTTCGGGCCTGAAGAAGCCTATCAGGCGATGTACGAAATACGAATGAAAAGAAACTATTGGGAAGATGTGCGTGCCCAGATGGTGCAGGAATGGGAATGAAAGTACTTTACATCGGCTGCTATAGAGACCACACCGGTTGGGGACAGGCAGCTATAGATTATATACTATCCATGGACTCTGTCGGTATAGACGTGGTGTGCCGTCCCCTAAAGCTTAATCAAACCCAAGGAGACTTGCCTCATAGAATTCTAGAACTTGAGGGTAAATTTTCTAACGGGTGTAACGTGTGCATTCAGCACGTCCTTCCTCACTACATGGACTATAGCGGCAGGTTTGACAAAAACATTGCCCTGTACGCCACAGAGACCAGCCATTTTAAGCGCTCTGCGTGGACCCAAAGAATTAATACGATGGACGAAGCTTGGGTGATTAACAGCCAGTCAAAAAAAGCGTCGTTAAACAGCGGCGTTAACATACCGATAAAGATTATTCCTCACGCATGTGATACAAAAAAGTTCGACAAGAGGTACAATCTTCTAGAACCCCAAGAGCTTTTAGATAATTTTGTCTTCTATTTTATAGGCGACCTAACCCACAGAAAAAATCTTCCCGCTTTGCTGAAAGCGTTTCATTTAGAGTTTGATACAAATGAAAATGTTGAATTGCTTGTAAAGACAAGTCAATATGGATTATCTCCAGACGAATGTGCGGAAAAAGTTAGAAGTTTATGCGTCGATGT
>Ga0209403_10001759_pt1 | contig 27316 bp, 22 predicted proteins | sample ArcticOcean_MG_C_8_FD_187440 | JGI IMG/M metagenome (GOLD analysis project Ga0209403, IMG submission 187440) | Marine microbial communities from western Arctic Ocean - ArcticOcean_MG_CB11_86 (SPAdes) (version 2) | ecosystem: Environmental > Aquatic > Marine > Oceanic | place: Arctic Ocean... | reverse complement strand
GTATTACCCGTACTTGTTTTGTTGTTCATCAAACTTCCGGCGACCTCGCCCGCAGAACAAGTTGACCGCTTGACCTGCGCCAGGTGTGCCAAACCCTACTCTGACGGCCAGCATTTCTGCACCGGCTGTGGTTTGGACTTGAGCGAAGCCTATTCTCCTGAACCTGCAGATGAAGGCCAGCCCTTCCCGGCCTCGCCTCCAGTCCAAACAACTATGCCTTCCATCGCTGTTGCCCAACCATCTGAGGTGCCAGAAACGCTGCCAGTGGAGCCCCAGACGTTAGAACCACAGAAGATAGATCCCCAGCTAGTCGAAGCCCCGGTGGCTGCGGGCACACCCGTTGCTGAGGTTACACAAGAGCCAGAAATTGAACCAGGTCCAAGCCAGGAAGATACACCAACACAAACAGATGCTGATGCTGAACCGGCAACGCCGCATGTTCCCTGGGGCACGTACGATCCCGGTGTGGCGCCAACCGCGGCAGTGATGGTCTCAAGGGGTATTGAGCGGTACGGCGAGGAAAAATACCAAGAGGCGATTGACCAGTTCACCAAGGCGATAGCCCTTGACCCGAATTACGCGGAGGCCTGGGAAAGACGGGCTGAAGCCTACGCCCAACTGGGCCGCCCTCAACAAGCAGAGGACGACCGTCGCCACCTGAAATGGTTGGACCCGAGTTCGTCTCCAGGCTAGTCCACAGTCTTTAGTTCAGAAAACAAAAAGGACCACTTTTCAGTGGTCCTTTTTTTGTTTGACTATTTCGTTTCGTCTAAACGGCCATTATGTGATATCCGGCATCCACTGGGATAATTGCTCCAGTGATGCCACTGGAAAGGCCGCTGCATAAGAACAGGGCGGTTTGAGCAACCTCATCAACCGTGATATTGCGCTTCATGGGTGACTTTTCAGCGGCCGAATGGTGCATGTCCCTAAACCCGCTGATTCCCCTGGCTGCCAGGGTCTGTAGTGGACCAGCCGAGATGGCATTGACCCTAACGTTCTGTTCCCCGTACTCAAAGGCCAGTTGCCGCACACTGTGTTCCAGGGCCGCTTTGGCGGTACCCATCACGTTGTATCCAGGATATACGCGTTGCGAGGCGTCGAAGGTCATGGCGACGATGCTGCCGCCATCGGTCATGAGCGGAGCAGCGTGGCGTACCAACGGCAGCAGCGAATAAGCGCTGACCTCAAGGGCGACTCTGAAACCATCACGTGAGGTGTCAGCAAATTGGCCGTCCAGATCTTCTCGATTGGCGTAAGCGATGCTATGGATCAGGAATGAAATGTCGCCAAACTCTTCTTTCAGACTTTGGAACACTTGGGCGATCTGTTCGTCGTCCGTCGCATCGCAGGGCAGGGTCAGAGCGCCGTCCAAAGTGGCCGCCAAGCCTTCCACTCGCTCTTTAAGACGGTCTCCTTGGTAGGTTAAGGCAATGCGCGCTCCGGCTTCGGAGAGAGCCTTTGTGATCCCCCACGCGATGCTGCGGTCATTGGCAACACCAAATACGATTCCTTTTTTGCCTGACAGGTCTATGGGAAACACCTGACTACCTCTCTAATACTCTGAATCTGCCATTGGCCCAGAAACTTCTGAACTAAACCCTAAGCGAAGTTCGGTGCCACTTGTTCCAAAAATATATCGAGTTGCTTCTCCGGTTCAAAGCTGGCGAAGCGCACCACCAAGGTCTCCGCGCCGGCTGAAACGTATTCTCGCATGCGATCGGCCACCCTTTTTGCGCCGCCGAACGGCCCCCAGCGTGTGCCCCAGATGTCGGAGCCGTAATATCCCGTTAGCCACTCTACCGCGTCGGCTTCAGCGGCTTTCAGGTCTGGGTTCATGTTCACGGTCATGTAGAAGGTCTTTTCAAGACTGGCAGGCTCCCGGCCAAACTCCACAGCCTTCTCATTTACTTGCTGGATGATTTGGGCGAACTCGTCTGGCGAGTCTGATATGGAGATGATTCCAGCGCCAAGTTGGGCCGCTCTCCTGATCTGGGCCGGACTCTGCGCGCGATAGTGAGTGCCCAGCAGGAACGGAATCCCAGCCGGATTAGTTGGAAGCGGCCGCATGAGGGCAGATTCCAAATCAAAGTCACGGCCGTGGAAATCGAAGGGTTTTCCGGAGCCCAAACCTTGGATGATTTTGACAATCTCTTCAAACCGGCGGCCGCGGCCTTTGGCGGGCACTCCCGCCGCATCCCACTCGCGCTTCTGGTCGTCATTGAACGCACCACCAACACCGGCCCCAATGACCAGTCGACCGCCGGATATCAGGTCTACTGTTGCCATGGTTTGAGCCAGCAGCACCGGGTGGCGTAAAGCCGGCAGCAGGACTGCTGTGCCAAGCCTGACCCTGTTGGTTCGGGCTGCCAACGCCCCAAGTATCGCCAATGGTTCCATGCGCGGTTTGGCCATCAAGCTATCGCCAACCCAAACCGAGTCCAAGCCTGCCTGTTCGACCATGTTGGCCAGGGCGATTATGCGGTCAATGTTGGGTGGCTGCTCGCCTCGCAGCAATAGACCGCGTGTGGGCAGCAATATTCCAAGTTTAACTTTAGTCATGGATGAAAATTACGCACCAATCTCAACGGCCAGCGCCAGCTATAAATGCCATTGGGTGATTAGATCTAGCTACCGAAATCCGGGCTACCCGGTTTCCGTTCTTCAGACAGGCGGTCCAACAGACCGGGTTCCATGTGCTGGAGCGTCTCCAAGTCGTCGACCACGTCCAGGTCAAATCCCAACCCTTGGCTGGAGTTGATTGCCACAGAGGTTTCGAGTCGGGCTGCTTGGGTCAGATGCTTCATGAAGCTGCCCTGACCCAATTCTGGTTCCAGCGGCACACCAAGAGGCACTAATATCGAGTTGGTGCCGCCGTCTCTCCGAGCCGGTGCCAGCGTCACATTGCCCTGCCTTCGGGAAGCCTGAATCATGCTGTGAATGTCTGCGGGTTTCAAGAAAGGCAGGTCACCGGCAACGAAGAGGGCGGATTTATCGCGTTCAAAAGCCAATGCGAAAGCCTTTTTTAGAGTGTCATTCAAGTCAACGCCGAGCTCTTCAAGGCATTCGGCGCCCAGAGATTCAGCCATTTCTCGGACTCGATCATCGCCGCCAACAACCCATACCGTATCTACTGAAGCTGCCTTGATGGCCAATATTACTCGTCGCAGCAAGCCCAAAACCAAGTCGGCCCGTTGTTCGGCCGTCAGGCTTTGGCTCAGCCGTGATTTGCCCAGTGCCAAGGGTTTCATTGGGACGATGGCGATTACGTTGTTGGGTTCAGTGACCATAGATGTTAAGCATTTATTGAGCGGCGTGGTTGAGACTAATCAGCCAAGGATAAAATTTCTTTTGCAAGAGCAATTCTATCCTCTGACGTGTTCATGATAGTTGATGTTACGAGAGGAGTTATACCCATTTCCTGAATCTGCGGTGCCAGTGCTTCGTCTTGAACGTCGATCACCAACACGTCACAGATGTCGCGGTATTCTCGGGCGACCTGCACACAGGATACTTCTTTACCCAGCTCAGCCATGATTTTTCCGGCCGGGCCTTTCACTGCGTCCCCGCCAACGATTGGGCTGACACAGACCTTTTTTCCCGGAAATGCACGTATCTTCTGACGAATCGCAGGCAAGGCCAGTATCGGGCCCAGACTTAGGTATGGGTTGGACGGGCACATAACCAGCATCCCGGCACTGGCCAGGGCGTCTTGGAATCCGGGAGATGCGGTGGCCGTAGCGGCACCCAAGTAGCGTACTTGGGTGATTTTGGGTTCTGCTCTGCGACCGACGAAATAACGTTGCATGGGTAACTCACCTTCGTCGGTTATGAGAACGGTCTTCACGGGGTCGTCACTCATGGGCACTACTAGCTGGGTAACACCCAAACTCCGATTTAGTTCATCGGTGACTTCAGAGAGGGTTTTGCCGTCGGCCAGTAATTGGGTTCGCCGGATGTGGGTTGCGAAGTCACGGTCGCCCAAGTTGAACCAAGTGTCTACGCCAAATTTCCCCAGCATCTCAAGGGCGGTAAAAGTGTCGCCAGCCACACCCCAGCCAGTCTCCTGATTGGAAAGACCGGAGAGCGTGTACATGATTGTGTCTAGGTCAGGTGATACGTGGAGACCATGAAAAGTGTCGTCGTCGCCGGTGTTAACACAAACGACCAATTGTCCGGGATCCAGTGACGACGCCAGGCCCAAGGCTAATTTTGCGCCGCCCACACCGCCGGCCAATGCCAATACGGCAGGCGGACTAGAAATTCCTGTCAGATTTACCATCCACGACCGAGCTGAAGGTTATTCGCGTTGGAAATAGATCCAGTTTGAGTCAAGGGGTGGCTATGCCTTGCTGCTCGATACTTGATTGGGATGTTCAAACCGATAATCTTCCAGTTTGACCAACCGTTTGTAGGAACCGAATATCTCTTCCACATTGTCACCGACCAAGTCCAGCGGATCAAGTTCTTGATCGGTGTCACTGAACACGCGGCGGGTCTTATAGGTCGTATAACGCTCGGCTGGGATCCTACCGGCCTCGCGGATCAGCTGACGGAATTCTGAAGGACGCATTAGCTGTCCGTGTTGCGCTCCGGCGGCGGTGGAGATGCTTTCGTTGATCAAAGTTCCGCCCAGATCGTTCACTCCGGCAGTCAACAGGAGTTGGGACATGCGTGGGCCTTCTTTCACCCATGATGCCTGAATGTTGGGTATCCAGTTGTTCAGCATGATACGGGCGATGGCATGCATCTTAATAACGTCGATACCGGTGGGACCAGGGCGAACGTTTTCGACCAGTCCCTTCATGAACATGGGAGCCTCGGTATGCACAAAGCTCAAAGGCACAAACTCGGTAATACCACCGGTTTGTTGCTGGATGCCGCGAATCAAGTCCATGTGTTTGGCGAGCTGGATCGGAGTCTCAAGATACCCAAACATCACAGTTGACGTGGTTGGGATACCCAACTCATGGGCTGTGGTTATGACCTCGGTCCATTTATCCACTGTGATGCGACCGGGGGAGATTTTGTCCCTTAAGTCCTGATCCAAAACCTCTGCAGAAGTACCAGGCAGACTGCCTACGCCGGCAGCTTTTAGCTCGGTTAGATATGACTTGATTGAGGTTTCAGAGCGAATCGACCCGTACAACACCTCTTCGGGAGAGAACCCATGGATGTGCATATCAGGAAGTTCTTTCTTAATTGCTTCACAGAGCCTGATATAGAGATCGCCTTCCATTTTGGGCGGCAACCCGGCCTGAACACAGACCTCTGTGGCACCGTAGTCCCAGGCTTCCTTGGCCCGCCGTACTATCTCTTCCGGAGGTAGAAGATAACCCTCTTCTTCACGGAAATCACGACTGAAGGCGCAAAAGCCGCAGCCTTTGATGCAGACATTTGTGAAGTTGATGTTACGGTTGACCACGTAGGTGACAATGTCGCCCACGGTGCGTCGTCTTAGTTCGTCGGCAGTCGTTACCAGGGCGTGGTAATCCTGCCCTTCGGTGGCAAACAGCACCACCGCTTCTTCCGGGGTGATGTCTGCACCAGAGAGGGCACGGTCCAACACCGCTGCTGTCTCAGGTTTGACCGTCCCGATTATAGATTCCAGGTTTTTAATGCTGGATTCTTCCCCTGGGTTGTTTAACGATGGTCGTTGTTCAAAATTTGCTGGCATATCTCTGCATTCCCCCTTGAACATATCCCTCTGAATCAGCCAAGGCTGAGACTTTTTGATGAAGGGCCTCGGGTAGAAAATCTGTTGTGTTTAGAAAATACTCTGGGTAAACGGGAAGCCTGGGTTTCAATTCAAACCCCGCAGCTTCGGTTTTGTCTTTCAAGTCGGTCAGTGCTGGCCAGGGTGCCTCCGGGTTGACGAAGTCGATAGTCAACGGTGAAACGCCTCCCCAGTCATTGATCCCGGCATCCAAGTATATATGGTAATCGTTGGCGCTTAGGTTAGGTGGCACTTGGAGATTGGCATTTGGACCCAAAATAAGTCGGGCCACGGCCACCGTCCAGAGAAACTCTTCAGTTTCAGCGTCTGGAGCTTCCCCCATCGCAGTTAGCGGCTTGGCTCGGAAGTTTTGGATTATCACTTCCTGGACGTGACCGTGCTGTGCGTCGAGGGCGGCGATGGCCAACAGCGATTCGATTCTGTCACGGCGGGTCTCGCCTATGCCGATGAGGATACCAGTGGTGAATGGCACTCGCAACTGCCCAGCAATCTCAAGTGTGCGCAGTCGAACACGGGGACGCTTACTTGGAGCGAACTCGTGGGGGCCTCCCTCAGCGTAAAGAGCCTCGCTAGTGCTCTCCAGCATTATTCCCATGGAAGGGTTGAACGGCTGTAATGCGGCAATTTCACGGCGGGCCATGGTGCCCGGATTGGCGTGGGGCAGCATCTTGGTCTCATTTACGACCAGTTCGCTGACGTGGGTCAGGTACTCCAACGTAGTCTTAAACCCCCGGTGTTTCAGCCATTCTTTGGCCTCTGGATAACGCTGCTCCGGCCGTTCGCCAAGAGTGAATAACGCCTCTGTGCAGCCCATGGCAGCCCCAGCATTGGCCACATCAAGAACCTGTTCCGGGGTCATGTATAGGTCTTTTCCGGCTTGTTGCGGGTCTTTTCGAAAGGTGCAGTAGCCGCAGAAATCGCGGCACATATGGGTCAGAGGAATGAAGACCTTGGGCGAAAAAGTGACGACGGTGCCCTTGGACTGGTCGCGCATGAACGCGGCGGCGGCGCAGAGTTCCTGGATGGAATCCGATCCAGAATCCAGCAGCGAAAGGGCGTCGGCTTCAGTCAGCGCAGTGCCTGCCGTGGCTTTGGCAATCACTTCACCCAAAGGGATAGTGCTGTCTGGCAGTTGAGGTGCGTCGCCAGAGTGGACGAATGCCGTCAATTGAACTCCATCGATCCAACATCAGAATAGCGCGTGAACAGCCTGCTGCCTATGAATAAGTGCCAAACAATCAGGATGTGAGACTATTTTAAACTGTCGGAACTGAGCGAGCAATAAGGGATAGCAGCGGAAGAGGCAAAAAGTTATGCATATGGGTGGTCAGCTAGGCTATAAACCGTTCAAGCGACTCTGATCTGACGTATCAAGAGCGGCGAATGGCCGACCCAGATGTTCGTGGGCTCTCCGCGTGGCAACACGGCCCCTGGGAGTCCGCTCCAGGAAACCCAACTGAAGCAGGAACGGTTCCCAGACATCCATGATGGTGTCCGCGTCTTCGTTCATCGATGCGGCCAGAGTTTCCAGGCCTACCGGGCCGCCGGAGAACTTATCAATGATGCTGGTTAGCAGACGGTGATCAGATCGGTCCAGACCTAGGGCGTCCACATTGAGTTGTTCCAAGGCTGCCTTAGCCACCGGGCCGTCCACCTTGTTATCGGCTTTGACCAGGGCGTAGTCGCGAGTCCGTTTCAGCAGACGGTTGGCCACCCTGGGAGTCCCTCTGGAGCGGGAAGCAATCAGGTCCAGCCCTTCGTCGTCGGCTTCCATGTCCATGATTCGGGCAGAGCGGTCAACGATGACTTTCATATCGCTGGGCTCGTAGTAGTCGAGACGGCAGACCGAACCAAACCGGTCGCGTAGGGGCGCGCTGACCATTGAGAACCGAGTGGTCGCGCCAACCAGAGTGAAGGGGCTAATCCTGAGGTTCACGTTTCTTGCGGCCAAGCCCTTGCCAACCATCCACGACAGGAAGAAATCTTCCATTGCGGAATACAGGACTTCTTCAACCACCCGGTTTAGACGGTGCACTTCATCAATGAAGAGCACATCACCGGGTTGGAGGCTGGTGAGAATGGCGGCCATGTCACCGGCGCGCTCCACGGCAGGGCCAGAAGTAACACGAATGGCAACGCCCATCTCTGAGGCGATGATGTTGGCCAGAGTGGTTTTACCGAGTCCGGGCGGGCCGTAGATGATGACGTGGTCTAGGGCTTCTTCACGTATCTTTGCCGCCTGAATGGCAATGGAGAGGTTCTCTTTGGTGTTGGCCTGGCCGACGAAATCATCCAGCGTCTTGGGACGCAAAGACACATCTTGGTCTTCTTGTAGGAGGTCTCCCGATACCAGCCGTTCGGCCATTTTATTTGCCCCTCACCCTAAAAGTTACACTACCCCACGTGGCCCCTAAGTTGCCCCACCCATTCTAGCCGGATTGCCATACCAAGGGTCAATGATCCCCTGTCATCTATTTACTCAACATACTTGCGAAATACTAGACACGCATTCTGGCCGCCAAAGCCAAATGCGTTGGAGAGCGCCACTTTCACGTCTTTTGCCCGTGCCTGGTTTGGTACGTAATCCAAGTCGCAGGTTGGATCCGGGTTTTCGTAATTGGCGGTGGGGTGAATCATGCCTTCAGTGATGGTCTTCACGCAGGCCGCAGCGTCCAGTGACCCCGCAGCACCCAAAGAATGGCCAACCATCGACTTCGTTGAGCTGATGGGTATTTTGTAGGCCAGGTCTCCGAACAACCTCTTTATGGCCACGGTCTCCAATGTGTCATTCAACGGTGTGGATGTTCCGTGGGCGTTAATGTAATCCACTTGCTCCAAAGGGACACCGGCGTCGGCCAGGGCCAATTGCATGGCGGCGGCGGCGCTGGTTCCGTTCTCTTCCGGCTGCACCGGATGGCCTGCGTCACTGGTTGAACCGAAACCGGCCAATTCCACCAGAATATTGGCCCCTCTCGCCCGGGCGTGCTCTAAACTTTCCAGCACCATAATCACCGAGCCTTCAGAGGGTATGAACCCGTCCCGGCCTGCATCAAAGGGACGGCTGGCCTTCTGCGGGTCGTCGTTTCTGGTGCTGAGGGCTCGCATCACAGCAAAACCGGAGAGACCCAACAGACTGATGCCGGCTTCGGTGCCGCCGGCCAGCATCACATCAGCAGTGCCCCGCTGGATAACGGCCATGGCGTCACCGAGCGCTTGGTTAGACGCAGCACAGGCGGTGGTGGCTGTGGAGTTATGCCCGTGGGCGCCGGTGTACCGGCTCACTGCAGCGGCAGCCATGTTGGGTAGAATCATTGGGAAGAAGAAGGGCGACATTCGCATTCCGCCGCGTTCTGCCAATATCCGGCAGTTCTCTTCCAGAGTCGGGAAGCCGCCGTTGCCGTTGCCCAGAATCACGCCAACTCTATAGGGGTCGTCCTTGGAAATATCGTAGGATGCAGCCTCAACCGCCTGGAGTGTCGCAGCGACGGCCAACTGAGTGAACCTCGCCATTCTGCGGGCTTCTTTACCATTGATGTAAGTGGCGGGGTCAAAACCGGAGACCTCTCCGGAAATCTGGCAGGGATAGCCTTCCGGGTCACAGAGGGTCATGGGGCCGATGCCGGAGGTACCGGCGGCCAGGTTCTTCCAATACTCTTCAGGCGTCTCGCCCAGGGGAGTCATGGCCCCCATACCCGTGATTACTACCCTTACCCGCTCATCAGCCACTGGAGACGCTCCTGATTGTTCAATTATTGTCGAAGGTGCCTATGACGTCAGTGATTTTGGTCAGCTTATGTCTGGATATATCTCTGGTTCAATTCCCAAAGCCGATTCCCGGACCTCTGCGGTTAGGAACAGAGACCCAACCGCCAGTACTAAGTCTTTTCGCCCCGCCGAGTCCAGGGCCATCTGGAGGGCTTCGGCGGGCGTTTCTGCCGTGTTCACTGGTCCATCAAACAGCGCGGCTACTTCATCCGGAGTCAATGAACGCGGGTGCCGAGAGGCGGTGGCGAAGACCAGATCTGCTTTCTCATTCAAAGCTCGGGCCATACCTTCCACATTCTTGTCTCGGGAAAACCCGGCCACCAAGATCAGCTTTTCGTAATTGAGGTACTTGGGCAGAGATTTCAATAGGCTCTCAACAGAGTATACGTTGTGGGCACCGTCAGCCACCAAGAGTGGGGAACGCGATAATACCTCCATCCGGCAGGGCCAGCTAACCCGCTCAAAGCCTACTTCCATCGCTTTGGAGTTCACAGAAATACCTTGGCTGGCCAGGGCTTCCAGTGCCGCCACCGCAGATGCGGCATTCTCCAATTGGTGGTCACCCAGTAGCGGCATTTGCAGGTCATATTCGCCGTTACGGCCCCTGATGGTGAACCGTTGGCCGTCGGTTCCGCTATGGCCTTCTTCCCAGGTCACGTCCCGGCCCACCAAGATGGGAGCGGCCTCTTTTTCCTGGCAGGCAGCCAAGATGGGAGCAAGGGCTTCTGACGTCTGCGGGGCGATGATCACTGTTGAGCCCGGTTTGATGATTCCTGCTTTGTCGGCCGCTATCTCGCCAATGGAATCCCCCAGAATTGCCATATGGTCCAAACTGATCGACGTGATGACGCAAACTCCGGCGTCCAACACGTTGGTGGCATCCAATTTGCCGCCCAAACCAACCTCGATAACCTGCACGTCAGTTCGGTCTTCGGCAAAGCACTGAAAGGCCATGCCCGTCAGATACTCAAATAGCGTTAATGGCCCAACGTCTGAATCAGCCTTGAGTTCTTCATGAATGGGCCAAAGTCCTTCTACCAAAGCCGCGAACTTATCTTGGCTTATAGGTTCTGAGTCGCGTCTGATCCTCTCCCTAAAAGTGTGGAGATGTGGTGAAGAGTAGAACCCAGTGCTGAGACCGGCAGCGCGTAGGGCTGCATCACACAGAGCCGCCGTGCTGCCTTTGCCCTTGGTACCGGCTATGTGCACTGCCGGAACCTGGTGTTGCGGACTGCCCAACCTATCCAACAACGCCTCCATCCGACCAAGGTCATAGATGGCTTTTTGACGCGGTCCGGTGACCGTGTTTCTTTCGTGATCAACCAGATTTATCAGGCGGGAGATTGACTGAGAATAGTCCACGTGGCTCCTAAGAACGGGGCGATAAAGAAGGTTCGATTGGTAGGTTAGTTAGCAGCTGCGAAGGGGTCTAAAAATGCTTAGTGGTCACGGATGCGACTTGGCATCCCACCCAGAAGCATCTGGATTCCGTCTGCTATTCCCACTGAATTTACGAAGTCAATGTTACCTTCCAGAGATTGAGGGGTAAACCCAAATACCCGCTCCACCTCGCCCATCTCCGCAACGCTACGGATGCCCAACATCCTGATCTGCTCAGTGGTTATGGGCGGTCGGGGCATGATCCCCTGGCTGACGGCCGCAACGGCACGCATGAGCCAAACCGGCAGATGAAACCGCAGCCGCCGTTTGCCCATGGCTTTGGCCACTTCAGTCACTAGTTCGTTGTAGTTCAGGCGTTCGCTGCCGCCCAGGTCGATGGTCCTGCCTTTAAGGTCTTCGCGACCCAGGGTGATGGCTATGCAGCGAGCCAGGTCGTCGGCGGCCAGTGGTTGCAATCGGTTCTTTCCCGAACCAATCACAGGGACTATGGGAAACAACCGAACCATCCCGGCCAAGGCATTTATGAATTCGTCGCCTTCGCCAAATAACATGGAGGGTCGGAATATGGTGAAGTGCATTCCGCTTTTAATGACTTCCTGCTCTCCCAACCACTTGGTATATAGGTAGGGGTAGGTCTGGTCGTTGGCGGCGCCAATGACACTGACGTGCAGGAAATGGTTGGCTCCAGCCTGCTTGGCGGCCGCCAGCACGTTGGCTGTGCCTTCTCGGTGGACGGTGTCGAACGAATTTCGCCGGGTCGGTCGAATCACCCCTACCAGGTGAATCACTGATTCGGCATCATAGAACGCGCTCTTTAGAGCGGTTGGGTCTCCGATGCTGCCATATTGGACTTCAATGTCCCGATGGGGGAACATCCGCTCTCGCCCAGGGGTATGGACCAGGCAACGGACCTCATGACCGCGCTTCAGAAGCTCGCGCACCACTCTCCGGCCAAGAAAACCTGTGGCGCCTGTGACCAAAACTACCAAATCATATTACTCCGGGAGTTTGTTTGCCCTTCATGAATCGAAATTAAGTCCTGATTTAACGGTGGCAAATCACTCAGGCCCATGTCAAGTGAATGCCGTTCAATGTCTGACGGTCAAATTCTAGTAGAAGCCGTCCCATATAAAAGGAACTGGGCCAATCTACTGCGTTAGAATAACCGCAACTCTGGGGACGTAACCAAGTACGCAACCAAAAGGCGTAAACACAGTGGTAAATGGGGGTAAATGATGGAAGAACTTGATCTGCACTTTGGCGCTGGAATTGCGCTTGGAGTCAGTGAAACCGCCCGACAGGCACGGTGGATGGAGGAGCTGGGATACGAATACTTCTCCGCTGGTGAGCATTTCATGCGCGGAGACCCGCCGGGTCCCACCCACGCTACCCTACCAGTATTGGCTGTAGCCGCCGGCGCAACCGACAATCTGCGTGTTCTGTCATCTATTATCCTGACTCCTTTCTACCATCCCTTGGTTCTGGCACGTATGACCGCCACTCTGGACGTGGCATCTGGCGGCCGGTTGACCCTGGGGGTGGGTGTTGGCGGCGAGTTCCCGGTGGAGTTCGAAGCCGCCGGACTAAAGGTCAACCAACGCGGACGCCGGACTGACGAATGCTTAGAGGTAGTGCGACGACTGTGGACTGGGGAACGGGTTACGTTCTCTGGGCGGCATTTCGAAATGACCGACGCCATGATCAACCCGACACCGACCCAAAAGCCCAATCCTCCGATATGGGTCTCCGGCCGGCGGGATGCGGCAATGGTTCGCGCCGCCACTTTTGGCGACGGCTGGATGCCCTATTTCTACGATGCCCCCAGATACCGTGACAGTGTTGAAAAGATAAAAAGGATCGCCTCTGACGCCGGACGAGACATGACTGGATTCCAGTGGGCCCACTTCCCCTACATTGCTATCTATCCAACTGAACAAGAAGCAGCGGAAGTAGCGGCAGAACAACTTGGCGGGAGATACCTATACGGCGGGGAGTTCTTGGACATCGTCCGTAAATATTGCTTGCTTGGTACCGTGGAGAACTGCATCGAACAATTACAGGAGTACATCGATGCCGGAGCGCGGCACATCGTCTTCAGCATCAGCTGTCCCAGAGAAGACCGAGAGCGACATCTTGAGGTCATCGCCAAAGAACTTATTCCCCACTTTAAGGGCAAATAACGCCGGGCTTTGGTTCCTTGACGGACTTGAATCAAGGCTACCTAACAATTAAACATATCCTGGCGACCACTTTATGACAATTGGGTTTTTCTGGCGTAGAATATGCTTAAGCAGTTGTAACTTTGGCGGATATTAGACAGAAACTGACCGAATATCCGTTATCAGACACCCAAAAACCGGGCGACTCAGGTAGTAAATTTCGTTTTTGAGCCGTTGATCGTCCTGTACAATAAGGCACGAACAAACGTGAGTCACCGGTGGATTTAGCCTCAGCTTGCCAGTTTTCACCGGTTTATAGAATAAGCAATCAAAAGAAAGTGACTAGCATTTAGTCAAGCGGTATTACATCATCTGGTAATCACCAGTAGGAGCAAAGATGTCGCGAATAAAACGGGTGATGCTATTTCAACCAGCGTCGGCCGGTGGAAACTTCGAATACGTAGCCATACCCAGGCAGGGAATGCTCTTCTTATCGGGCGCTCTGGCCCAGTGGGAAGGACCCAACATCTACGAGCGGGAGATTTGGTTTGAAGACCGCTCCGGTCTCATGGATCCGGACAAAGACCTTGAAGGCGTAGATATCTTCATGGTCACAGCTTTGATAAATGAAGCCCCCCGTGGCTATCAGATAGCTAAACTAGCCAAGCAATTCCACCCGAATATCATAACCATTGGCGGCGGGCCTCAAATGAGCCCCCTCGCTGCGGAAGCCTTCAACTACGGTGATTTCGACGTCATCGTCAACCGTGAAGGTGAAGATATTATCGGCCAGTTGTCAGATGTGCTTCTTGAGCACGGCCCGATAGATCGAGACGAATATTTGGCTAAGATTCCAGGTATCAGCTACCGTAAAGATGGCGGCATTGTCGAAACTCGTCGATCAGGTCTGGTTAGCCCCGATTTCGTGGAACTGCCCGATTTCCGTTCGATTAAAGACTTGAACTCCTCCAATCCAATGGTTGGCGCAGTTATCGAAACCATCAGAGGGTGTACCGAGAACTGTACCTATTGCCAAGTCATTCAACAGTTCTTGGGTTACCGGATGATCTCCCGTGAGACCGAGTTCAAGCGTCTCGCCCAGCTCCGCGAACTTGCAGCCGATGGTTTGGTCCACAGTTCAAGGAGTGGCGGCTTCCAGGTGTTTATCTCCGATGACTTGCACGCTCCGCCCAGACGGGCCGTCAAGTTCCGTGAGGAGCGTCTAGCCCGCCTGCAAGGGTGGAAGGGCCACACGGATGGCATGAACATGATTTGCCAGGTCCGCGCCGAGATTGGCCAAGACCAAGAGCTAACCGCCGCTATGCAGGAAGCCAACATCAGCATGATTTATGTGGGTGTTGAGTCTGACAACGCAGAAAACCTGATAGCCGTAAACAAACGCCAAGAACCAGGTCAGATGCACAAAGACCTGGATTACCTGAACAATGAAGGTCTAGCAGTGGTGGCCATGACAATTATTGGCCTGCCATTTGACACTGAAAAGAGCGTTATGGACCTGGCAGACTGGGTGACCACGGTCAGCAAGTACCAGACTGTCAACTTCCTGACGCCGCTACCCGCAACGTCCAACTGGGACACATTGGTTCCGCTGGATGAGAATGGTGACATTTTGGCTGAGGGTGCGATGCGCCCCTACCACCTCTACACTGGCCGGCAATTAGTCCATCAGGACAAACGCTGGACCATGCAAGAGAGCCGCGACCTGTTTGACCGGTACACGGCAAAACTGAACCCCGTAGATGACCTGTATCGGCGCATCTTCAGGATTCTCAGGACTTATAAACTCAGATTAGCAGCGACCAGCCGCGACATGAGCGAGACTCTAGCCGTCAAGCTGAACGATGCAACGGGATCCCTCCGTAACTGGTCTGATACCGCCTCATTCTCGGGTATCGAGATCGGCGATAACATTGCCGAGCAGGTGGCCGAGCTAATTGTTCAGATTCGCGCCGTATCCCAGCCTCTGGCCAATGCACGGCAAGAAGCTGCGGACGTAATCGGTAGCCGGGTCAACGAATTGTCAGAGTCGCTCGAGCAATTGACCGGATCCACCGGTAGCCAGGAGTTGGCCTTGAACATATCGGGGCGGATCACCGAGTTGACGGAACTCATCGACTCCACGGTGACTGTGACCTCACAGGCCGGCGCTAAAAAATAAACAAACCTGTTCATGGGCTAATTCAATCAATAACGATTCGATTAGCCCATGAATAAAAAACCATTTTTAATTGTGATTTGTGAAGGCCCTTAACCGGGCCTTTGCAAGTGTATGGGCTGGGAAAATATGAATGGAAATCACCGCGTGATGGTCACCGGCATGGGGGTCATCAGTCCCCTTGGATTAGATGTTGAGTCAACCTGGGACGGCATTGTAAATGGTCGATCCGGGGTGGACATGATCACCTCTTTCGACACTGAAGGCTTCGACACTCACTTTGCGGCGGAGGTCAAAGGCTTTGACCCCGAGAACTATCTAGAGCGCAAAGAAGCGCGGCGGATGGATCGGTTTGCCCAATTTGCCGCCGTTGCCGCACAGCAGGCTTGCCAGCAAGCCGGTCTGGAGCGCGGGACTGTCGACCCCTATCGCGTCGGCGTGATTATCGGCAGTGGTATCGGTGGTATCTCAACTCTCTCCCAACAACACGAAATATTGATTGAACGTGGCCCCAAGCGGGTCAGCCCATTCCTCATTCCCATGATGTTGGGTGACATGGCCTCAGCTCAAGTTTCAATGGTCACCGGCTCCATGGGCGCCAACTACTGCTTGGTCTCATCTTGTTCGAGCGGCGCTGATGCCTTGGGTCAGGCGTGGGCTATGATCCGGCGCGGTCAAGAAGACATAGTTCTAGCTGGTGGCAGTGAGGCCCCGTTGGTACCTGTCGCAGTGGCCGGTTTCAACGCCTTGCGCGCCCTCTCACGATTCAACGAAAATCCCGCTGGAGCAAGTCGCCCGTTTGACGTCAACCGTGACGGCTTTGTGATGGGTGAAGGGTCAGCCGTACTAGTTCTGGAGAGTGAAGAGAGCGCCAAAAAACGCGGCGCAACGATTCTAGGCGAGATTAAAGGCTACGCTGCCACTTCCGATGCCCATCATCTGACTGAGCCGATGGCATCAGGTGAAAGTGCAGCCCGGGCGATGGGCAAAGCATTGGAAGAAGCAGGTGTGACCGCCGCTGATGTCGATTATGTCAACGCCCACGGGACATCCACTCCTTTGAACGACCGCCACGAAACCATGGCAATCAAAGTAGCATTGGGAGAGGACGCCTACCGCGTGCCCGTCAGTTCCACCAAGTCAATGACTGGACATCTCCTTGGCTCCGGCGGTGCGCTTGAAGCCTGCTTCTGCCTGCTGGCTATGGAAAACAGCATCATTCCGCCGACCATCAACCTCAAAGAAGCCGACCCCGACTGCGACCTTGATTACACGCCCAATACGGCCCGACCACAGAAACTAAACGTCACAGTGAGTAACTCCTTCGGATTTGGCGGCCACAACTCGGTGTTGGTCTTCGGCAAACCCGGAACGGGTAGTTAACCTGTGACCATCTACGGGTCTAAGCATCCGTGGTCTTTGCCGTCTGACCTTGATACTGAGGCTCTTTCCGGACAAGTGCCGCAGGCTATTGCCCAATTACTGGTCAAACGTGGCATCGACACCCCGGATAAACTAAAAGTTTTTCTAGTACCACCCCACAAACTGCCCCACGATCCCATGCGAATCACTGGCATGGAAATCGCATTGAAACGGTTGTATTCCGCAGTTAAAGACAGCGAACGAGTCGGTGTATTTGGCGATTTTGACGTGGACGGCATCACCGGCACGGCGATCATCTGTGAGGGCTTAACTGCACTAGGAATACGGGTCTCACCTTACCTGCCACACCGCGTAGACGAAGGCCACGGCCTATCCAATGCCGCCATCGACACGCTAGCCGGGCAGGGTGTGACATTGATTGTCACTGTAGACACCGGCATCACTTCGTTCGAAGAAGTGGATTACGCCAAAACTTTGGGCGTAGATGTGATCATTACAGACCATCACATCCCCCACGAAGGCGTGCCCAAAGCTGTGACTTCACTGAACCCCAAGATACCCGGTGGCGATTATCCCTTTTTCGAACTATGCGGTGCCGGCATCGGGTTCAAGTTGATCCAAGGACTCTACGAATTCTACGGTCAACCGTGGGACCCTGGCCTGCTAGAACTGGCGGCCATGGGTACGATTGCCGACCTGGTGCCACTACTGGACGAGAACCGTTACATAGTGCAAGAGGGCCTCAGAGAACTGGCCAATACCCGCCGTCCCGGACTCAGGGCTTTGTACAGCTTGGCCAGAGTGAACGCTGATGAGATCACCGCCGAGACGGTTTCATTTCAGATTGCGCCCCGCTTGAACTCCGCCGGGCGGATGGGCGACCCAATGGACAGCTACAAGCTGCTGACCACAACATCTCCGGAAGAAGCCGGCGCGCTAACTCGCAAACTTGAATCCCTGAACATGGAACGCAGGGCAGTCACCGAAGAATCCTACGCCATAGCCCAGCAACGGGTAGAGGACTTGGGTGAACTCCCATCTGTACTGGTTATTTCCGACGAAAGGTTCTTGCGCGGCGTGGCTGGTTTGATTGCTGGACGCCTGGTGGACAAGTACCGACGACCCGCCGTAGTGATTGCTGTAGAAGGCGAATTCAGCGTTGCCAGTGGTCGCAGCATTCCTGAATTTAATATTGCAGCGGCATTCGATTCGTGTGAAGACCTTCTAGTCCGATTTGGCGGCCATTCCCAGGCTGCGGGCCTTACAGTTCCAACAGCGTCCATTCCCCAGCTTAAATCGCGTTTAGAGGCCTACAGTGCCACTTCTCTTGATACCCAAGGCCTGGTTCGCCAGGTAGAGATTGATGCGGTGATCAGCCTGGACGATCTGGACGAAGATTTCATTCGGTGGATTAACGACCTGGAGCCGTATGGCCCGGCCAATCCTAGACCGGCATTTGCCAGCATGGGTGTCAAAGTCCTGGAGACTTTCCACATGGGCCGGGAGCAGCAACACTTGAGGCTGAAGGTGGAATCCAATGGCGCCCAGTTCACGGCGCTAGCCTTCAATCATGCGGATAAATGGCAGCCAAAGACGGAGTATTTGGATATGGCCTTCACGGTCATGAACGATTCTTTCCGCGGCAAAGGCGCCATTGCCCTCAGGCTTTTGGACTTCAAACCCTCGGCGTAATCCTCTACCCGTCTTCTAGAACTCTTCTTCGCCCTGTCACTCTAAACGAACGCCAAGGGTTTATTTGTTCTATTTACGCCTTAACCCATCAGGAACGAGAATTTGAGGGTTACTGATCAGAAGGCTTAGACGTTTCGGGCGAGCTCTGATTGGTCGGTGGTCGCACCAGTTGAGCCTTCCACACCAGCAGTGGCACCGTCAAAATCACGACTATGATTGCCACAACTTGGGCTTCGTTCAACGCACCAAAGTATTCGTTGAACTCCTCCCTGAGGAAGCTCAAGAAGAACCTGCCAATGGAATAGGTCGCCAGAAACAGGGTGAAGAACATCCCATTTGGCCGTAACCTATTCCGCAGCGGCCAGATTGCGGCGACAAGTAACAGGTCGAAGATCATTTCGTATCCCACTGCAGGGTGGGTTGGCGGCCGAAAAATCCCAGGGCTATTTGAGTGGGTGTAGATGAATCCCCATGGAAGCTCAGTAACTTTGGAGAAATGCTCTCCATTGATGATGTCTCCTAAACGCCCAATCGCCATACCGATCAAAACCGCAGGAGCTGATACGTCAGCCAAGCGCCCAATGCCGGGCAGGTTCGCCTTGTGAGCCTCGCCCATGAAAGGGAATACTGTCCGCCACAAAGAAAGGAACCATTCGGAGTTGCGGATCATGATGTAGACCGCGCCGCCAATGAATCCGCCGATGATGGCACCGTAGATTGCGATACCGCCGGACCAGACTGAAAACACGCTGAAGAAGTCATCTCTGTAGACTTCATCCCAGAAATCGATCACGTGCAGAACCCTGGCACCAATCACTCCGCCAATGATGGCCCATACCGCCACAGAGTAGATGGAATCAACTATCATCCCCTCACGGCCACCCCAGCGGGCGATGAGCCATACCGCAACCGCAACGCCGACGAATGTCAGGACACCGTGCCATGACAAAGTCAGATTCCAGAAGTCGATCAGGTTGGGGTTTATTCCGATGGAAATGCTGGCCAGGGTGCCCATTGATTGAACCTTTGCCGTGTCAGATTTGTTCGGTTTTTCGTCAGCAAGTTGGTGCCACAGATTCTGCAGGTCACTCCGTAATGGAGTTTTCTCCGCAGAGTTCCGGTGGAACGGTGCTTACAAGGTAAACCCCAGCGCTATGTGGTTGCAATACATCTGCTATCTGCTGGTGCTCTTCTTCGCTAGAAGGGATCGTGAACAGCGCGGGTCCAGCGCCACAAAGATGCATCACCGGGCCTCCTTGATCGGCGATCTCCCGGCACATTTCCAGCAACTCCGGGTAGGTACGGGCCGCAACTTCAGAGAATGCGTTGAAGATTAGCCCCCGCATAGATTCTCTTACGAACTGACCCAACGTTAGGATTTGTATCATCTGCCTGGTGACCCCACCGTCGCTGAACTGGGCACGGGTCAACCTGGAATACATGCTGGCGGTTTTGTTGGGTATGACCAATGACGGGAAGACCAACGTCATAGCCAGTGGCGGTAAAGACGTCAGTTGGGATATCTGTTCGCCTTTTCCTTGTGCCAACGCCGTGCCACCCCAAAGGAAAAACGAAACATCTGATCCAAGACCGGCCGCGATCGTTGCGAGCTTTTCTGTAGAAAAGCCAAGGCCCCAGAGACGGTTCAGCCCCAACAGCGCTGTGGCGGCGTCACTACTCCCGCCTCCTAGACCCATGCCCACGGGGATGCGCTTCTCAATGGTTATCTTGGCCTCGGGTTGGATATTTCCGGCCTTGGCCAACTCCACGGCGGCTTTCCAGACCAGGTTCTGATCTCCGGCCAGTTCCGGGTATTCGCATTCAACCGAAAGTTCATCGTTCGTTTCAAAATGGAGCCTATCGGCTAGGGCAATAGTCTGCATGACCGTTGTTACCAAATGGTAGCCGTCATCCAGGCGGTCAAGAACTTCAAAAGTCAGGTTCACCTTGCCGTAAGCAGGAATTTCCAAACGCTAACTACCCTCTTCCGGCGACTCTGAAGATTCGGCCCAGGCCTGATAGATGTCAGCCCATTCGGAAATATTGAGGGTCTGCGGCCTGCGTGTGGCGTCGATGCCCGCTTGTTTCAAAAGGAGTCCACCGGCTGGTGGTTCTATCTTCAAGCCTTGGCTTAGGGAGTTGCGAATCTGTTTTCTTGGGGCGGCGAACCCAGCTCGCACAACGGTGAAAAACCCCTCTTCGCTGGCCACTTCTGCGGCAGTACACGGGAGCACGTCCAGTCTGACCACTGCAGACGTCACTTTGGGAGGGGGGCGGAACGACTTTGGAGGCACCGAGCAGACCATCTTGGCCTTGGCGTAAAACTGAGTGGCCACGGACAAGATACCCATATCGCCAGGTTTGGCCACCATGTTCTTGGCCACTTCCTGTTGGACCATTACCACCAGCAAGCTGGGTTTCGGCTCAGATTCCAGCAGTCGTCGAACTATCGGGTTAGCAGCGTAGTAGGGGAGGTTGGCGACAACTTTGTACGTGGTGTCCGGAGCAATCAATTCTCCCAGGTCAACGATACGAGCGTCGGCTTCCACGCAGGTCAGATTGTCCGGGAACTCCAAACGACCTGGCAAGGCAGCGGCCAATTCTGAATCTAGTTCCACGGCAATCACGCGTTTGACACGGTCAACCAGCCGTTTGGTCAAAACTCCGCGTCCCGGTCCAATCTCCACAACCACGTCATCTTCTGAGAGGTCTGCTGCGTTTAGGATACGTCCGGCGGTGCGGATGTCGGCCAAGAAATGCTGACCAAGGGACTTGCGGGTACTGATTCGCCCTGTTGAAGACGTCACGGTTAGCGGGCACCTAATTCAAGTGGTGTGACGTGCGTGTGGGGTTCAATAGCTGGATTGCAGCGAGTGAGGGGAAAAATAAGACCGTACACCTCCCGTTGTCATTGACCATCGGGCATGTCGTGAATGATGACTCAGGCCAGGCACTCCCACGGCACCCGCAGGATCCTGTTTACCGTTGCTTCCTTCCGGATCTGGCGGGGTTCACAAGTCTGCGTCGCGCGGGACCCAGCCATCAGTATCATCTTCCACAATATGGGCCCTTTGGCCTTGCCGAGGGGAGGAATTCAACTCCGCTATAGCGGATTGCGGATATAGGGCACCGCTGGCTCCCCGTCTAGTACGGCCTCATTAACATGGTAGGATTTGGAGCGTGGCCTAGTCAAGCGTTTCCCACTCGGGCTTGGGCCCTCGCCAAGTACTTAATTGGAAACAATACGGTAGCCAATTGGGTTTGCCTACCGTAAACTTCCTCTAATTATGCAGATACGAAAAGCAGTTATACCCGCCGCTGGTCTGGGCACCCGTTTTCTTCCGGTGACCATGTCTGTCCCCAAAGAACTCCTGCCCATCGTGGACCGTCCCCTACTGCAATATGTCATTGCTGAGGCTGTCGAAGCCGGTGTGGAAGAGGTGATCATCGTCACCTCCCCTGGTAAAGAGTCCATCTCCGATTACTTTCAGCCGCACCCAATAATTGAGCAGCGCTTAACCGCCAACGGCGACGATAGCTTATTGGCCAAGGTGACCGAGGCTGGCAACCTGGCAAAGGTCAGCTTTGTGATACAGCATGAAGCCTTGGGTCTTGGTCACGCAGTGCTAATGGCCAAAGATGCGGTGGGTGACGAGCCTTTTGTGGTGATTTTACCCGACGATATAATCGCTCATTCTCCCGGTGCGATCAGCCAGATGGTCCAGGTGTCCGAGAAGATGGACGCTGGGGTCATAGCGGTAGAAGCGCTGCCCTGGGAAGTGGTCCACAATTACGGCGTGGTGGACGCTGATCTGGTCTCAGTTGGTGTCCACAAGATTAAGCGGCTGGTGGAGAAACCTCCAAGAGAAGAAGCGCCGTCGAACCTGACCATCGTTGGGCGTTATATCCTGCCGCCGCAGATATTTAAGTGTCTTGAAAATACCAAACCGGGCGCTAAGGGCGAGATTCAACTGACCGACGGACTCTCGGCTTTGCTCCAAGACCATGAGTTATTCGCTTATGAATTCGCTGGCGCGCGGTATGACGGTGGAACGCCGATGGGATTGATGAGAGCGTCTCTGGCGTTTGCGCTGGACCGGGAAGACACATCAGAAGATGCCATCGCGATACTTCGCGAGTTTCAAGATAGAATCGGTTGATGAATTGGGCGGGCACTGGATCCCAATACATCCGCAACAATACTAGGAGGAAATCCTTTGGTCACCGGCAAACAAGCACACATAGATTCGGTACAGGGCATTAAAAAAGATTTACTGGCAGTCCTCGAGGGTATGGACTACTGTTTGGACTGGAAACAAGATGATTCAGAGTGGTCGGCACGGGAGTTGATCTATCACGTAATTGACACTCCACCTGGCGGAGTTAATAACCTGGTGAAGGGGATTCATTCCGGAGAGTTGACGGAATATGACATCTGGAGCGACCTGACAAACCTCACTCCAGAGCGACTCGCCTATGACCTAGGGCAGGTCACCGCAGACATTGAGGCGTTCATCGCAAGCTTGGACGAAACGCTGTCTTCCATGTCTGATGAAGACCTGCACGAGAAAACTGTCATGATGCATCAGAAGACTCGGGATGTTAATGAGGAACGCTCGATTAATGCAATCTTGGAGCGCACATTGAACGGACACATCCGAGAGCATCTAGTCCAATTGCAGGCGTTGCGAGAAGCCTTGGCAATCTAGCTCAAGAAAACGAGGGCTTTAGTCGCCAACTTCTAAGATACTCAGGAATGCTTCCTGAGGAATCTCAACCTGGCCCACCATCTTGAGGCGTTTCTTGCCCTCTTTCTGCTTTTCCAGCAGTTTGCGCTTCCGCGTGATGTCGCCGCCATAGCACTTTGCCAATACGTCTTTGCGCATGGCGCGCACGGTTTCACGGGCAATGATCCGGCTGCCAATGGATGCCTGGATCGGAACCTCAAACTGCTGTCTTGGAATTGTCCCGCGCAATTTTTCAACAATCTTGCGGCCCTGGGTTACGGCAGCGTCTCGGTGGAGGATCAATGACAAAGCTTCCACCGGATAATGGTTCACCAGGATATCCACTTTCACGAGGGGCGCGGCTTGGTAGCCGGCAAATGTATAGTCCAATGATGCATAGCCCTGGGTTTTGGACTTAAGTTGATTGAAGAAGTCAGCCAACAGTTCAACCAAAGGCACGGTGTATTCCATCACAACCCTGGAGTGGTCTGAGTCTTCTGACTCACCGTCGCGCCGGGTGCCACCGCCCTGCATATACTCCATCCGTTTGAACTCTGATCGGCGTGAGTGCATCAGATCCATCAGCGCACCCACGTGTCGATTGGGGGCAACAATGGTCAGGTCCAGCATTGGTTCTCTGATGACTGACAGTTCGTTGGGAGAAGGCAATTTAGCCGGGCTATCAATCATGACTGTATTGCCGTTGGTCAATACCACTTCGTAGGCAACGCTGGGCGCAGTTACGATCAGGTCTAGGTCATATTCCCGTTCCAACCGCTCTTGGATAATCTCCAGGTGCATCAGTCCAAGGAAACCGCAGCGGAACCCAAACCCTAACGCGCTGCTGCTCTCTGGTTCCATGCTCAGTGATGCATCGTTTAGCTGCAGTTTCTCCAGGGCAACGCGCAGATTGCCGTACTCCTCACCGTCTGAGGGGTACAGACCGGCAAAGACCATGGATTTAACTGGTACGTATCCAGGCAAAGGTTCTTCAGCAGGATTACGCTCAAGAGTTAGTGTGTCACCGACGCTACATTCCCGCACTTCTTTGAAACCGGTAGCGATGTATCCTACCTGCCCTGTTGAGAGCGAGTCGGTCGGTGTTGGTCCGGGTGCAAAGACGCCGACCTCAACTACTTCTGCCAATCTGCCGGAAGACATGACTTTAAGCTTGTCATTTTTGCGGACGGTCCCATCTTTCATCCGGACGTGAGCGATGATTCCTTTGAAAGAGTTGAATTCCGAGTCGAAGACCAGGCTGCGAAGAGGTCCGTCTTCCACGCCGGTGGGGGCTGGTACTCTTTCAACAACTGCGTCTAGAATCTCTTTTGCCCCGGTGCCTTCTTTGGCGGAGACGTAGAGAATTTCCTCTTTGGTAAACCCAAAGGCTTGTTGAATCTCTGCCGCTACTCTGTCTGGTTCTGCCTGTGGCAGGTCAACCTTATTCAGAACAGGTATCAGTTCAAGGTCATATTCCATCGCCAGTAACGTGTTGGCAATGGTCTGGGCTTCGATACCTTGGCTGGCATCAATGACGAGGAGAGCGCCCTCGCAAGCAGCCAGTGCTCTGGAAACTTCATAGCTGAAGTCCACGTGTCCGGGGGTGTCGATGAGGTTGAACTGGTAGGTGATTCCGTCAGGGGCGGTGTGTGACATGGTCACTGCCTTACCCTTGATGGTGATGCCCCGCTCCCTTTCCAAATCCATGCTGTCCAGGAATTGGGCCTTCATATCGCCACCACGGACCGTTCCGGTAATCTCTAAAAAGCGATCAGCCAGTGTCGATTTGCCGTGGTCGATATGAGCAATGATGCAGAAATTTCTTATTCGGCTTGGTTCCATACTAATCCAATGGTATCACGAGGGATTTTCACCAACAACGAACTTTTGCGAGAGTTAAGGTCGAGTGCGAGTGTTGGTGGCGTAAAAAAAGAGAGGCTGTTTACAACAGCCTCTCTTTTGAATCTACTTGGTAGAGTTCTTAGAGGCTAGTAGTTTCCGTAACCGGAGGCCAAGAGGCAGGCGGCGTGGTGCTCTGGCGCCAACTCACGTAGCTCAGGAAGATGGGCTGAGCAACTGTCGTTGGCAACCGGGCAGCGGGGGTGGAATACACAGCCGCTGGGCGGGTTCAGTGGGCTGGGAACTTCACCCGTGAGTAGTACACGCTCCCGCTGGGCGTCCAACACCGGGTCTGGAATTGGCACTGCCGAGAGCAATGCTTTGGTGTACGGATGCATCGGGTTGCGGTAAATTTCGTTCCGCTCGGCCATCTCAACCATGTGACCCAAGTACATGACACCTACCCGGTCGCTGATGTGGCGGACCACAGACAGGTCATGGGCGATGAATAGATAGGTCAGGTTGAACTGTTCTTGCAGGTCCTCAAGTAGGTTGATGATCTGTGCTTGAATTGACACATCAAGAGCAGAAACCGGCTCGTCAGCCACGATGAACTTGGGAGCAACTGACAGAGCACGCGCTACTCCAATCCGTTGGCGCTGCCCGCCGCTGAACTCATGGGGGAAGCGGTCTGCCATGTATGGGTTGAGTCCCACGTTCTGTAGCAGGTCTGCAACTTTTTCTCGATACTCTTGTTTGCCTTTTACCAGGCCGTGGACAATTAGTGGCTCGCCGATGATATTGCCGGCGGTCATCCTTGGATTTAGAGAGCTGTACGGATCCTGGAAGATAACCTGCATCTCACGACGCATACCGCGCATGTCTTTGGAAGATAGGTTGGTCAGTTCTTTGCCTTCGAATATGACCTTCCCGCCCGTGGGTTTATATAGCTGGAGAATGCACCGGCCGGTGGTGGTCTTACCGCATCCGCTTTCACCCACCAGACCTAACGTCTCACCGCGTTTGACCGTGAAGCTAACGCCGTCTACAGCTTTTACATATCCGGTGGGTTTGCGAGATAGAAACCCCGAGCCAACCGGAAAGTACATCTGAAGGTCTTGGACCTCCAGTAGGATGTCATTGTCCTTAGGTACGGCGGCCCCTGAGGCTGCCGCTTCGGGCATTGTAGTCATTTTAAATCCTAACTCCCATCTGTGGTGCGGCTGGGTCCCGAGTTATCGTGCTGGTCCCAGGCCTATTTCGCGTACAAAAGATTTCTCTAAACAGGATGTTATTCGGCTAAGGGTTGATCCAAGATATCAATGGCACTCGGACCAAGGTCATCTAGTCGCCAGCATGCGGACAAATGGCCGTCTCCAGCGTCCATCAATTCAGGACTGTCAATCTTGCACTTGTCCACTGCCCACCGGCAACGAGGCGCGAATGAACAACCGACGGGGAGATTGATTAAGTCAGGTGGTTGGCCTTCAATCGGATCCAGCTTGGCCCGGCGGGGAAGGTCCAATCGGGGGACAGACCGTAGCAACCCAACGGTATACGGGTGACGCGGGTTGGCGTAAATCTCACGGGCATCTCCCCGTTCAATCACCTTGCCGGCGTACATGATATTCACTCTGTCTGCGTAGCGGGCCACAACACCTAGGTTGTGCGTAATAATGATTAGCGCCACGCCAAATTCCACGGTCAGAGACTTCATCAAGTCTAGAATCTGTGCTTGAATTGTCACATCCAACGCGGTGGTTGGCTCGTCTGCGATGATCAACCTGGGGTTACAACTCAGGGCCATGGCAATCATCACGCGTTGACGCATGCCGCCGCTGAATTGGTGGGGGTATTGCTTGATTCTGCTTTCAGGGTCTGGGATACCCACACGTGCTAGAAGGTCTACACCCTCTCGTTTCGATTGATCATTCGACATTCCCTTATGCAATTGGAGTGTCTCAGTGAGTTGCCGTTCAACCGTCAACACAGGATTGAGAGACGTCATCGGCTCTTGGAAGACCATCGAAATCTTAGCACCCCGAATATGCCGCATGTCTTCCATATCGACTTTGAGGATGTCCTCGCCGTCCAACAGGATTTCACCGCTGACTATTCTACCGGGCGGGTTTGGAATCAAACGCATCACTGAGAGTGCACTTACGCTTTTACCGCAGCCGCTCTCTCCGACCAGGCCAAGGGTTTCACCCTCTTCCAGGTCGTATGAAACTCCGTCTACGGCCTTCACAACTCCATCCATTGTGAAGAAATGTGTCCTCAAGTCTTTAACTTCTAGCAGTGTAGCCAATCGTTCTCCTCAAGTCTGGTGTACTTTTCTGATACGCGACAGATTCGATTAAGGATGCCGTACCAAGTGTCACTGAGTGGTATTGGTTGTGTTTTAAAAAGTTCCGGGTTCTTGAACGCCGGTTAAAAA